>Ga0207933_1000831_pt1 | contig 26994 bp, 18 predicted proteins | sample NGESurdeep092012_4_FD_184488 | JGI IMG/M metagenome (GOLD analysis project Ga0207933, IMG submission 184488) | Arctic peat soil microbial communities from Barrow, Alaska - NGEE Surface sample F53-3 deep-092012 (SPAdes) | ecosystem: Environmental > Terrestrial > Soil > Wetlands > Peat ... | reverse complement strand
CGCACTCGCTCCCCAGACTGGCTGACCTCAAGCCGCTCGCCGAACTCTTGATAGCGGTCCCCTCGATCTCGCACGCCCACCAGAGGCCGCGAACCGCTGGGCAAGCCGCGTCGCTCCGCTCTTGATGCCCGATTTCGACTTCTCTCGCGCTCCACTTGCAGCTCAGCCTTGCTTCACGCGCCCAACCGCCCACCCAGACGGCGTCACATCCCCGGCGTGAGGACGTTCGGTGGATTGGGGTTAAGTTGGCGTCCTTCCACAAAGGGCTGGTCACCTCGTTCAGGCTCGAGTCAGGGTATGTGCAGCGCCTTCTTGACCAGTTGCTCCAGCTGCGGAACGCCAAGCCAGCCGTCGTGATGCCAGAGGACCTGGCCCCGTGCCCCGGTCAGGGTGAACCAGGGGAGATCCTGGACCGAATCGGTGTCGGCGACCTTCCCGTTGGAATCCACCACCACCGGATAGAGGAGATAGCCCGCCTGACCGAGCAGCGCCGAGCCACTGTCCGTCGATGGCTCGGTCGGCGCGACGTCAATCGCATTCAAGGAGGGGAGCCGACCACGTTGTGCGTCCGTTGCGTACTGGTTCAGGGCCTTTAGGTTGTGAGAGGCATCGGGAACCCAGGTTGCCCAGAAGAGGTCGAGGCGTGGTTTGGTCGACTTGAGTGTGAGATCGCTCCCGGCCCAGGTTCCGCCGATGACCGGGAGTTGGGCGGGTAGGGCACTCGATCCGCTGGCGGTTCGGATGGGGAGCGGGTGTGGGTGGGAGGGGATCAGGCCGGAGACGTCCTGAGCCAGAATCTCAGCCTCTTGCGGCAGGGAGTCGTATTGCATGGGCGTGAGGTAGAGATATCTCTCAACTCCGTTTGGGTCGATGACGTAGAGGGCGGGGGTGTGATCGATGGCCCCGCTCTGGATCTGGACCTGGATGAAGTACGAGTTCCAAACCGCCTTCAGCTGCGGCAGGGGTCCGGTGAGGAAGTGCCAGGCGTTCGACAGCCCGTGGGCCTCCGAATATCCGTTCACATCCGAGATCGCCGTGGCCGTCGGATTGGCGTCGATACCCAGCAACTGAACCTGGTCTTGGGCTGGCCCAAGCAGACGCTTTGCCTCAACCATGCTCTGGGTGGTGAGCGGGCAGACGGTGGTGCACTCGCTGTCGACGAAGGCCAGAATGACGACCTTGCCACGGAATTGGTGCAAGGAAATCGGGCTACCGGATTGGTCCGCCAGTGTGAAGTCGGGCGCGGGGCCGTGAAGCTTGGATACGGACATGTCCACGGATGGCGACTTGGAGGCGGAGGAATCTGACTTGTTCATCCCGCACCCTGCCAGTAACATCGCCAGCAGGACTCCGATCAGTGCTGCCGGCCAACGCGGCCGGTGGGGCCAAGCCATGGGGATTTGAGTGTACCGGCTCAGGAGGCGGCCCCCAGGCTTGCGAGGTGGTCGTCGAGGGTGGCTTTGCCGAGCTGGCCAATCCAGGTCGTCTCAATGCTCCCGTCGGGCCGAACGAAGACGGTGGTCGGAAGCCCGACCACGCCGAACCGGGCTCCGACGGAGCCGTCAGGGTCGGATGCGATGGGGGCCTGGATGTGGAGGCTGGAGACAAAACTCCTGGCCGAGCTGGTGTCGTCCTTCTCGTTGATGAAGAGGAATGCGATCGCGGGGTTCTTGGTCGCCTCCGCTTGCAGGAGCGGCATCTCGGTGCGACAGGGTACGCACCACGACGCCCAGAAATTCAGAACCGCTGACCTCCCAAGAAGGCTCGCCGAGCTGTAGCTGCGGCCATCCCAGCCCTGAACGGTGAACGAGGGTGCCATCTGTCCCACCCCGCCTGCCGCGGGAGCGAGGCCGCCCAACTGATGCACTGCGTCCAGCACCTGGGCCACGTCCCAGCGGTTGCCACCCGAGCCAAGGTCGGCGCGGCCGGCAGCGCTGAGCTCGGCCTCGAGGGCAGGGGGCAATTGCCCATGAAGGTCAGGTGTCCCATCGAACTGCCACACCACAAATCCGTGAGAGTCAACCAGTGCCAGCTTGGCGATCGGCTGGAGGCCGCTGCCCGTCTGCACCGCGAGACCGGCCCAGAAGGCACTGATGGTGCTGGTCGGCCCCGTCAGCAGAGTCCAATCAGCGCCGAGGTGGTGCGCGTAGGCCTGCATTTCCATCGGCGTGTCGTGCGCGGGATCGGTGCTCACCTCGATCAGGCGAGTCGTGCTTGGGAGCTTGTGCTCCAACTGCAGGAAGAGCCCTGCATAAACGAGCGAGGACGCGCGGTCGGTGGTGCTGAATGTCGCGACCAGGGCCGGAGTGGTGTCTGCGGAGGCAAGGCTGAAGGGCCTCCCAGCCTGATCCGTCAACTCGACTGGAGCCAAGCGCGGAAACTTGCCTCCGAGTTCAGCCAGCCCGAGATTCACCGCTCCGTCGCCTGCGTACGTCTGCTGAGCGACCAGCCGATCGTTTAGAACCCCGAGCAGGACCGGCTCGACCTTGTCGCCACTTACCGAGAAATGGATGCCTACCTTCTGAGAGCCGATCGAAACGGTATCGTAGCGCCCGTCGGCCACGGATCCCGAACCGGCCTGCGCGGTCTGGGGCGCGGCAGGAACCCGACCGTCGTAATGGCCGAATGACTCCCAGCCCCGGTTGGAATGAATGCGAACCGCGCCTGACATCTGAGTTGGGCTGGGACCACTCAGCAACAGCACCAAGGTCCCCTCTGAGGGTTGCCCCAGCCCGCCGCAGGCGGGAGTCGCGATGGCGGCCAGCAGGGCCATCGCCAGAAACGTACGTCTGAGCACTCAAATCGAGTCTAGCCGTCAAAGGATCGTGCCAGCCGCGGGCCGCGGCGCCCGCGACCCTGGCGACGGCGTCCCGATCACCCCACCGCGTACACCGTCCGACCGACGGTCCGGGGGCGCGGCCAAGTTGGACGTGGATTGCGAGGCAGGGAGGCACTGCGGAGGCGTCGTTCTCGACGGACCAGATCGAATTTGCGGATTGGCCACCTTGGCGAGCAACCCGCGGTGTCGCCGGCCTGGGGAGAGGGCGGGCCCCGGGCAAAGAGGCGCTTTGGCGTCGCGGGGCACCCGAACACCCCTTGGCCCCCGATGGGGCGATGGCGCCATCTTCACCTAATATCGAGATGGGCATGGGCTGATGGATCTGATCGAGACGATCCGCTCGCAAGGGATTGGAGAGGACGAGGCGGTCGTCGGGCCGTTTGGTCCGCGGCGGGTCACCTACGCCGACTACACCGCTTCCGGCCGGGCGCTCACCTTCATAGAAGACTTTATCCGTGAGGTGGTGCTGCCCCTTTACGCCAACACCCACACCGAATCTTCGGGCACCGGGCGTCAGACGACCCGCTTCCGTGAGGAGGCCCGCGAAATCATCCGCGCGGCCCTGGGAGCGGGCGAAGAGCACGCCATCGTCTTCTGCGGATCCGGCTCGACCGGGGCGATCAACCGCCTGATCGACGTCCTCAACCTCCGCCTTCCCGCCGACCTCGACGACCGCTACCACTTCTCTGCCCTGATTCCCGAGGCGGAGCGGCCGGTTGTATTCATCGGTCCCTACGAACATCACTCCAACGAGCTGCCCTGGCGCGAGTCGATCGCCGACGTGGTCGTGATCAGCGAGGACCACGACGGGCACATCGACATCGGCCACCTGACCGAGGAACTAGAACGCCACCGTGCTCGCCCGCTCAAGATCGGCAGCTTTTCCGCCGCCTCCAATGTCACCGGCATCATCACCGACTGGCAAGCAATATCGGTCCTGCTACACCAGCAAGGGGCACTCTCCTTCTGGGATTTTGCCGCCGCCGCCCCCCATGTGGAGGTGAACATGGGATCGTCGGCGGGCGGGGTCGAGGTCCCCTACATGGATGCCGCGTTTATATCTCCACACAAGTTCATCGGTGGCCCCGGCACTCCCGGCATCCTGGCCGCGCGTCGGGCGCTCTTCACAAATCGGGTGCCGGGTGTTCCCGGCGGGGGAACCGTCTCCTATGTGAATCCCACCGAGCACGTCTATCTGAGCGACATCGAGCACCGCGAGGAGGGCGGAACGCCGGCCATCGTGGAATCGATTCGGGCGGGATTGGTCTTCCAACTGCAGCGGGCGGTTGGTGCGGATGAGATCCGTCGCCGCGAGGACGCGTTCATCCACCGCGCCATCAGGCGCTGGCGGGAGACCAGCGAAATCGAGATCCTGGGCAACCCTGACCTGGACCGCCTCTCAATCGTTTCCTTCGTCGTCAGGCATAGGGGCCGATATCTGCATCACAACTTCATCGTCGCGCTCTTGAACGACCTGTTTGGAATCCAGGCGCGCGGGGGCTGTTCCTGCACCGGGCCCTACGGACATCGGCTCTTGGGGATCGATCTCGACACCTCCCACGAGTTCGAGCGCGAGATCAGCCGGGGGTGCGAGGGCATCAAGCCCGGATGGGTGCGGGTGAACTTCAACTACTTCATCTCGGAGGCGGTGTTCGACTTCATCATCGCCGCCGTCGAGCTGACGGCCGTGCAGGGCTGGAAGCTGCTTGCCGACTACCGCTTCGATTCGGCCGCCGGGCTTTGGCAGCACGCGCGCGGGGCTCCCGAACCCGCGCTGCGCCTGCGCGAGATCAGCTACACCGAGCCGCGCCAACCCAGATCGGCCCACCGTCACATGCAGCCCGAGAGCGCACTACCAGGCTATTTGGAGGAGGCTGAACGGATCCTCTCGACTCCCAGGCAGAGTCCGGCGTCGGCTGATCTGGGCCCTGATTTCGAGCACCTGCGCTGGTTTTGGCTGCCCCACGAGATGGTCGCCATGGAGGGTTCGAGCCTGACCCGCGTCCCTTAGGCTGTCCTCTCCCCCAGCAGATCGGACACCTGGAGGTCTTTCCAGGCGGTAGTGGCGGCGCCACTCCGTGGGAAGGCGGGTCCTGATTCTCCATCCGCTGGGTCCGCGAAGGGCTCTCGAACCGGACGTAACCTTGGTTGGTGTCCGATCCCGCCGGTTGGCGCGCGAGTTCAGTTTCGCGGCCACTCCAGGCTCCGCGTGCCGATCGCCGCGCCGCTTCTCAAACCCACCATGCCGACACCCGAGTCGATTACTACAGCTGGCTCGAGAGTCGTTCCGATCCCGACGTACTGCAACACCTGGAGGCGGAGGCAGCATACGCGGCAGCGGTGGGGGAGGAGACGACCCAGTTGTCGGAGCAGATATTTCAGGAAACGCTGGCTCGAATTCAGGAAACCGATGTCTCGGCGCCCCAGTTGCATCGCGGCTTCTGGTATTACACCCGAACCGAGCAAGGGCAGCAGTACGCCATTCGGTGCCGTCGGCCGGAATCCATGTCGGGCCCTGAGCAGGTTCTTCTCGACCCCAATTTGTTGGCCCAACCAGGCGCGCATTTCGGCCTGGGCGTGTTCGCCATCAGCCCCGACCAGAATGTCCTGGCGTACGCCACGGATCAGGACGGCTCAGAGCTGCACGAGTTGCGATTCAAGGACCTTCGGGCGGATCGAGATCTTGGCGACGTGGTGCCCGGCGTCTACTACGGCGCGGCCTGGTCGAGTGACGGCACCGTCCTGTTTTATGTCCGGCCGGACAGCGCGATTCGGCCTTTCCGGGTGTGGCGCCACCGTCTGGGCAGCCGGGCAGCTGAGGATCAGCTGGTCTACGAAGAGGCGGACGAGCGTTTCCATCTGGACGTCGGACTGACCCCGAGTGAGGAATTCGTGCTCATCGCCGCACGCAGCGAGACCAGCAGCGAATGGCGTTACCTGGCCGCCGGGAGCCCTTTCTCCGAACCGCAGCTGATCGAGCGACGCCGGGAAGGGATGGAGTACGAGGTTGCTCACCAGGGCAACAGGTTTGTGATCCTCACCAACGACGGCGCCCCCGAATTCAGGGTTCTGGCCGCGCCCCAGGCGGCGCCCGGAAGGACGAACTGGACCCCGCTGGTTCCGGAGCGTCCCGGTGTGCGCCTGGCCTCGATCGATGCGCACCGCGATTTCCTAGTCATTGGCTGCCGTGCTGAGGGCCTGACCCAGATCGAGATCTGCTCCAATTACGGCTCCCTCCAACGCCTCGCCTTTGGGGAGAGTGCCTACAGCGCGCGCATCCTCGACACCCTCGACTACGAGGGCGACACAATCAGATTCGAATTCTCCTCCCTCACGACCCCGACTTCGATCTTCGACTACGAGGTGCCAAGTGGCAGGCGGAAACTACTCAAACGTCAGCTGGTGCCCGGCTACGATCCCCAGCGCTTTGTTGCCGAGCGCGTTTTCGCCTCGGCTGCGGACGGGGTGAGGATACCCATTTCGCTGGTGCGCCGCCGGGATCTGCCGCCTGGGGCTCCGCTCCCGACCGTGCTCTACGGATACGGTGCGTACGAGCGTTCCAGCGACCCGGAGTTTCGAGTGGAGCGCTTGGCTCTTCTGGAGCGCGGCTTCACCTATGCCATTGCGCACGTTCGTGGCGGAGGGGAGATGGGGCGCCAGTGGTATGACGGCGGCCGCCTGACCAAGAAGATCAACACCTTCTCCGACTTTGTCGCTTGCGCCCAGCACCTGATCGGTGCTGGCCTGACTACGAGTGGCCAGCTGGGCATCAGGGGGGCCAGCGCGGGCGGCCTTTTGGTGGGGGCGGTGCTCAACATGCGGCCCGACCTGTTCGGTTGCGCGGTGCTCCAGGTGCCATTCGTGGATGTTCTCAGCACCATGCTGACGACGGCCTTACCCCTGACCGTGACCGAGTACGACGAATGGGGGGATCCATCGGACCCGGAGGTTTACTGGTACATCAAGAGCTATTCGCCCTACGACAACATCCGTCCGGCCGCCTACCCCGCCATTCTGGCGACCGCTGGGCTGAACGATAGCCGCGTGCGCTATTCGGAGCCCGCCAAGTGGGTCGCCAAGTTACGGCATCTCAATACCGGCTCCCGACCTGTGGTTCTGAGGGTGAACATGCAAGGTGGACACTTCGGTCAATCGGGCCGCTATCAGCGCTGGCGGGAGGAGGCGGCGATCAACGCTTTCATGGTCCAGCAGTTGGGATCGTCCAACTAGAGGTCGTGGTCCCACCCACGGCATGAGTCCAGACCCCTGCAGGTTTTCCGCGAGTCTGGATTTTCGGGTTGAGTTTCAGTTCCGGCGCCAACGCCGCCAACGCCGCCAACGCCGCCAACACCGCCCGCCCCGGCCGGCAGGAGCGCTCAAGCGGTACCCTCGCTGTTCCGGGCCTCGTAGGCTTGGCGATGTCGCCCCTCGAGGCGGTACTGCATCGGCGCCGATTCCTTCCCAAGGTTAGGAGAGCGAAATTAGCATGTCAGACGACACGACACCGATAGCCTGGCGGGCGATGCCCTATCGAGCCCGGGTTCTCAGCGCGGAGGGCACGGAGATTGGGAGTGCGGAGTCGTTGCTGGGCGATGAAGAGTCCGATATCTTTCACGGGATTGTGGTCAAGCGCGCCCACAACTCGACCCTGGTGGAGATCGCGGCCGCCGAGATCACCACCATCACGACCGCGGCGGTGCACACCAGCGTTCCGCAATCGCAGGTCGCCCTACTGCCGGCCTATCGCCCAGAACACTGGAGCCACATACAATGGGGCGGTCTATTTAGGCGCCATCCGAGCTGGAAAGAGGAATAGCCCCAGACCCCGGGTCGGAAGCGGGATCGGACGCGTCGCTGCCGACCTGCGGTCAGGCCTCCCGGTCTGGAACCTCCAGCCCCGCTCGCCCCGCCTCAAGCAGGATCACGTCATCCTGGGGGGAGTGGATACGGCTGCAGAGGGCGTCGCGGAAGTGTCTCTGGAGCGGGTGCCGGTAGGAGAGACCAGGATTGCCGATCAGGGGAACGGCCGTTTCGGCAATGGTGATGACGTTGGCGGTGACCAGATATTTGGTCTTGGCGGCATCGAGCGGCCCGGCAGATTCACCCAGCCTGGGGGCCAGCCCGAAGAGCAGCTGATCGTTGGCGTAGATCAGGGATTGGATCTGCCCGACCGCGGTCTGGAAGCGGGGCAGGCTCGCCAGGGGAGCGCCGAGGTTGGAGGGCACCCTCTGGTTCAGATATCCCACCAGCCAATCCCGGGCGGCTTTGGCGACTCCCGTGTACACCGACAGCTGCATCAGGACGGAGCGGTCTCGTCCGAGTCTATCCGGGGGCCTCGCGGCGCTCTGCAGGCCGATGGCGCGCTCGATAGGGATTTCGACCCCGTCAAAGATGACGTCGTGGCTGGCCGAGGCGCGCATGCCGAGGTGATCCCAGGTGGGACGGATCTCGATCCCTGGGGTGTCGGCGCGGACCAGGAATGATCCGGTGCGCTGCCCTTCGGGGTCGGATTCGGAGGTGGCCGCCCGGACCACCATCCAGCGCAGTCCGAGGCTGCCGGTGATGTAGGTCTTGTGCCCGCTGATGCTCCAGCACCGGTCGCCACCGGCTCCCGTGGTGGCGCGAGCGGTGGTGGCGGGTACGCCACCCCGCGAGGGTGACCCCAGGTCGGGCTCAACCACCGCACTGTTGACGAGCGCCGGTCGGGCCAGTGATTCGGCCAGCACCAGGTCTCGAAGACCTTGCGGCCAAGGGCTGTCGACGGCACACATCAGTCCCAGGTGATTGAGGTGCATGCACAGAATGAGCCCGCTCGAGGCATCGCCGCGGGCAATGGTTTCAATCACGCGCAAGGTGGTGACGAGATCGCAGTCGGCTCCGCCCAGGGCCTGCGGAACGGTCAGATTGCCGAGCCCGGCAGACCAGATCGCGGCCATGTTTTCGGGCGCGAAGCTCCCCTCCCGATCGTGCAGTTCGGCTCGGCCTGCGATTTCGGTGGACACCCGCCTGGCTGAACGCAAGAGGCCCTCGGTCGAGGTCCCCACTTGTTCGTCGCCAGCGCTCACGTTCACCCTCAATAGCCTAATGGGAGCAGGACCGGGGCCGCTCCGCCCGACTGCACGATGGAGCGTTCGACCCTTGAGAGGACGCGGCGCCAGAGCGCCTCGGCCTGCGTCGAGGCGTCAACATGATCGGATGTCGTCGCCACCTGCGGTTGCAGCGGGACGCCCCGCTGCCGGAGCGCGGGTCGGTCTGACCGTGGCTCTGTTGGCGGCACCGCTCCTGGTGGCGGTGCTTCTAGCCTTCTGGAGCCTCAATTTCGGACTTCCCTACCTTTTTCGACCGGACGAGGACGTTGTCGTCGGAAGGGCGGTGCGAATGGCCGCGCAGGGCTCGCTCAACCCACTCTTCGCGGCCTATCCTCCGCTCGCATTCGACCTCATGGCATTGGCCGAAAAGCTCACCGGACACCTCCAAGGGCCCCTGCAAGTTGCGCCCAGCGGCGCCTACCTGACCGGGCGAGCGGTATCCGCGCTGTTCTTCCTGGTGACCGTGGGCTGCACCTTCGTTGCGGCGCGGGGGGCGTACGGGAACAAGGCCGGCCTGCTGGCGGGAACGATGGTGGCGGTTGCTCCCCTGGCGGTACGCCAAGCACATTTTGCGACCACGGACATGATCCAAACGGCTCTGGTGGCAGCCGCCCTGGCCGTCGTTGCCGTGGCCGACCAGCGGCGGTTGCTCCTCTGGGGGGCGGCCCTGGCGGGACTGGCGGCAGCCACCAAGTACTCGGGCGGCCTGGTCCTGGTGGCGGTCTTGGTAGCCGGAGGGCTTGGCTTCGGCTGGCGGGCTACCTTTCCGTCTCTGCTTGGGGTCGCTCTGGCGGCCTTCCTGGCTCTTTTTCTACCGCTCACGCCTAACCTGCCCGACTACGCCCGCGGCCTCTCATTTCTCGGCGGGAACGCCGTCCACCGCGGGTCTGGACTGCCCCCAGGGGTGCTTTTCAACGCAACCGTGACGCTTCCCTTCGGATTGGGGCTGGGCGCGTTCGCGATGGCCCTGGCAGGGGTTGCCCTGGCGGTCTGGCGGAGGCGGACGATCGATGTATCAATTCTGGCCTTCGTCGTCGCCTACTACCTTGTACAGGGCATCGGGCGCGAAGACTTTTTCCGCTACATGTTGCCGTTGGTGCCGGCCCTCTCGATCTTGGCCTCGGGCCTGCTTCCCGCCCTCCGCGGGGGTTGGCAGGGGGTGGGGTTGGGGCTCGGGCTGGTCCTCCTCGTGCCCAGTCTTTACGCGTCGGTGTCGGGCGACCGTCTACTCGGGATCGAGGATACGAGGGTCGAGGCGGCCGCCTGGATCAACGCGCACGTGCCCCCTGGCGCGTCGATCTCCAGCCCCTACTATGGCGGACCCTTCTACTCGGCGGGGCAGATTCAGGATAACCGGCGCTATGTCCCCAGCCGACTTGCGGCGAGCTTCGCCCAGGGCCTTTACACGCCTCGCTTTCAGATCAACGAGCCAGATCCAAGCTACAAGATCGTGGCCTCGGGACCCCCTCTGCAGGGACCGATGCCGACCAGTGCGCACCGCATCGTGGCGCGCTTTGGCGCCGGAGCGGGGGGAGCCGTTTACGACCCACTGGATTCCTTCTATGTGCCAATTTGGGGTTTCGGTGAGATCGAGCGACCCGGACCGTCGATCGTGATCGTCCGCCTCCCCTGAGCCTTGGGGGAATCGTTAGCTGCCGCCGAACTGGGCGCCCTGATTCTCCGCACCACTGCTCGTTCACATCGTGGAGCCGGCGACAGGAATCGAACCCGTAACCTGCTGATTACAAAACAGCTGCTCTGCCAATTGAGCTACGCCGGCGTCCTCCAGAGGGTATCGCAAGCCCGAAACCTACCGACAGTACTTGGCGTCGCCGAGTACTAATCGAGACGCCCTTTCAGGAAACAGGAGGAGATCAACAATGTCCGCAACGCTGAAGCTGACGCACAAAACCATCGGGGTGGAAGTCCATTGCGGCACGTACGATGCTGTGGTCGACGGGAAGCATGCCGGGACCCTCGAACTGAACGAGACCATCGATATACCGCTCGAACCCGGACGTCACACCCTGCAGGTGCGCAACGGCCGTAACTCGAGCCGAACCAAGACCTTCGACGTCGCCGAGGGCGAAATCGCCAGCTTCCGATGCAGCGGAAAGAGCATCTTGCCGATCTTTCTATTGTCGTTCGTCGTTCCCAGCCTGGCACTCTCGCTCAACCGCGAGTAGACACAACTCGCCAAACAGAGCGCCATCGGACCACCCTGCAGTCGCTGATCCGACTAGTCGCATGACGCTTATCGACGTGCGAGGTAACTCACCGACGACGGCGCCGAACAGCGCTTCCTCGAACGCTGGCTAACAGAACCGGCAGCCACCACTCATCCGCCCGTTCGCTGCTCGGCCGCCATGCCTTGGGCAACCGCAGCTCGCATCCGCCTTATTCGGCCATTGAGAGCCTCTAGTAGGCTTCGATTCGCATCGTCCAATCCAGGTCCCGACGTTGGCGACCAGGACGGCGATCCATAAGGTGCGGAACACGCCGATGCGCAGCGGCGACCAGGTTGAGATCGACCTCGACGGCTCAGCCATTGGATTGACACTTAGGCTCATGGCTCCTTCCAGCACGACTGAACAGCGGCTCGCAACGGTCGGGTCAAAGCGCGCTCATGTTTGCGCCAAACCGGCACCGAACCGCCGGGCTTGAACCGTCAGTTTGGTCTGACGGTCGCCGCTATGGCGCCACGTCTACACAACCAGCGATAACAGCAGCGTCAGCACAAGGCCCATGACCGAGATGATGGTTTCCATCACCGACCAGGTCTTGATCGTCTGCCCCACCGATAGTCCGAAGTACTCCTTCACCAGCCAGAAGCCGGCGTCGTTCACGTGCGAGAAGAAAAGTGAACCGGCGCCGATCGCAAGCACTACCAGCGCCAGGTGTGTGGGCGACAAACCGGCTGCCAAGGGCGCGATGATGCCTGCGGCCGTCACGGTCGCGACGGTCGCGGACCCGGTGGCCAGACGGATCATTACGGCGACGATCCAGCCCAGCAGGAGCGTCGATAGGCCGGCAGCTAGAGCGATCTTGGCGATGGCGCCTGCTGTGCCTCCATCGACAAGCGCCTGCTTGAAGCCGCCGCCGGCACCCACGATGAGCATGACGCCAACGATCGGCATCAGGCTGTTGCCGATCTTCTTGGCCAGCACTGATGCCGAGAAACCGACCGTCGTTCCGAACGTCACCATGGCCAGCAGAACGGCGAACAAGAGCGCAAAGACCGGATCGCCGATGAAGTCCAGCGTGGGCCGCAGCGCGGCCCCCTTGGCCATCCAGATGTCCGCTGCTGCTTTGATCAGCATCAGCACGAGGGGGGACAGGAGGGTGATCAGGGTCCAGGCGAAGGTCGGGCTGCGCTTGGCGTCCGGGTCTTGGGCCGCCCCAGTGCGCCTCGAACCACCGCCGCCAGCCTTCGTGTCGGCAGTCGACCCGATGGTGCCCCCGACCTTGGCTCCGGGACCTCCGCTCGCGACTGTTGCCGCCCCTGTCTCGCTCGTGTCCGAGCCGTTAGCCCTCGTTTCGCTGGTCGACCCGATGGTGACTGCGAGTCCTGCTCCGGCTGCTCCGATCGGGACCATCCGGGCCGCGAACATGCCGAACAGGGGTCCGGCAACTGCTACGGTCGGAATGGCGACCAGGAGGCCGAGGGCCAGCGTGATTCCGATGTTGGCGTGCAGGATCCCGATCGCGGCAAGCGGACCCGGGTGCGGCGGGATGAAGCCGTGCAGCACCGACAGGCCTGCCAGGGCTGGAATACCGAGCCGCATCGCTGGGCCCTTCGAGCGGTGCACCGCGAGCATGACCACGGGGATCAGGAGGACGAGGCCGATCTCGAAGAACATCGGAATGCCGATGATGCCGGCGATGAGCGCCATCTTCCAGGGCAGCGTCGCAGGGCGCCCCCGGAGCAGCGTGTTCACCACCTGGTCCGCTCCGCCGGAATCGGCCATCAACTTGCCGAGCATCGCGCCCAGTGCGATCAGCACACCGACATACCCAAGGACGCCGCCGACCCCGGCCTCGTAGGAGGCGGTGACCTTGTCCAGTGGAATGCCCGATCCGATGCCAACGAACAGCGCGCCGATGGTCAATGCGATGAAGGCGTGCACCTTCAACCACACGATTAGGAGAACGACGATCGCGATGCCGACCGCGGCAACGATCAGCACCTGGGTATCGTGGCCGTTCAACGGCTGATGCACCAGGTCTGGTGTGCTGGCTGCGGCTAGCACCTGGACGGGGTTGTTGAGGTTGGCGAGCACGTTCATGGTCTCTTCCCCTTATCCGTTGAGTCGCTGAGGCCGAGTTCGTCGACGATGCCTTGAGCAATCACGCCCGGTGCTGGGCCGATGTCGACCCGAATCTCCGGCTCATCCGAGGTGGGCTCCTCGAGGTCGGCGAACTGACTTTCGAGCAGGCTCGGCGGCATGAAGTGGCCGTGGCGTACGGCGAGCCGTGCGGCTATGGTCTCTCTCGAGCCCGACAGAAACACAAACACGACGCCCGAACCCCGTCGGTTGATTATGTCTCGGTACGAGCGCTTAAGAGCCGAACACGTGATGAGGCCGTTCCCGCCGGCGTCGAGGCGCTCCTCAACCCATTCCGCGACCTTCTCCAGCCAGGGCCAGCGATCGTCGTCCGTGAGCGGGTGTCCGGCCTTCATCTTGTCGACGTTCGACTGAGGATGCAGTGCATCGCCCTCCTCGAACGGCCAGCCAAGGCGACCAGCCAGAATCGCGGCCACCGACGTCTTGCCGCAGCCGGATACACCCATGAAGACCAGCACGACGGGTTTCGCGATGGGAACCGAGATTGCCCCGGACCGGGCGATGGGCAGGTAGCCCTTCTCCCGCACGTCAGTCGTCACCGCACATGTGAGCGTTCATCCTGCTCCATAACCGGAGTTATCGTGGCGTCCTCCGAAGGGTAACGGAACGCTTTTTGGAAGGCGGTGGCGGCGAATCACCGACTGAGCGGCGTCGACCTGGAACCCGGGATTCAGGAATCCCGCCTTTACCAACGCTTTCCGATAATCGTCGATCGGGAACGTGCCCGAAAGGCGCTGCCGACCCACCTTGCGGGCCTGGGTCATTCTCCGACGCTGCGATGAGAGCTGGACGCTGGGGACCGGCAAGTTATGGTGTCGCGCGCGCCCTGCGCGCGCGAGATTTTGGCCGAGTTTCTAGCGGCGCGCTGCGCGCTGGTACTGGCGCACTGACAGCGGGATGAAGATTACTAGCAGCAGCACGATCCAGCCGACTGTGTATGGAATCGCATGCTGGAGCGGCCAGTCTGTGGGGGGCGGGAACTGGGGGCTGGTGTTCCCGAACAGCTGCCGTGCCGCCTGCGTCATGGAGGAGACGGGGTTCCAGTTGGCGATCACGCGCAGCGCGCCGGGGAACCCGTTGGTGGGCACGAAGGTGTTGGCTATGAAGGTGAGCGGGAAGATGACGATGAACGACGCGTTGTTGACCACCTCCGGGCTGGGGACGAGCAGGCCGACCAACGCCATCACCCACGAGATGGCGTAGGCAAAGGCCAGCAGCAACAGGAATCCCACGATCGCGTCCTGGACCGAGGTGCGGATCCGCCAGCCAACCAGTAGGCCAGTCAGCGACATCACAATGATCACCAGGATGTTGTTGATGACATCGCTGCCAGTGCGACCAACCAGGACCGCGGAGCCGGACATGGGGAGCGACCGGAAGCGGTCGATGATGCCCTTTTTGATATCGTCAGCAATTCCGGCACCCGTAATGGTGGAGCCGAAGATCACGGTCTGGGCGAAGATGCCAGGGATCAAAAACTCTCGGTAGCTGATGCCGGGGACGTGGATCGCGCTTCCGAAGACGTAGGCGAAGAGCAGGATGAACATGATCGGGGAGAGGGTCGTGAACACCAGCAGGTCGGGGACGCGGCGGATCTTTATGACGTTGCGCTTCGCAATGGTCGCGCCGTCGGCGAGGGCTTTGAACGTGCTCATCACGGACCTCCCTCTGCCGCCCGGTCAGCAGAGATTGAGTTGCGCTCTTCGTCTGCTCCGTGCCCGGTGAGGGTGAGGAAGACATCGTCGAGCGTCGGCCGGCGGAGTGCTACATCGACGAGTGCGATGCCCCTGGCGTCGAGGGCACGCAGTGCGTTCATCAGCGCGGCGGCGCCGCCCGTGACGGGGGCGGTCAGATGTCGGGCGTGCTCGTCCACCATGATCGGGCCCTTCGCAATCGAGCTCAGAACCTCGCGCGCCGCGGACAGGTCCGCGGAGTTCTGGAGAACGATCTCGACGCGCTCACCGCCAACCTGCGACTTCAGCTCGTCGGCGGTTCCCTCGGCGATGGCGCGGCCGTGGTCGATCACCATGATGTTGTCCGCCAGTCGATCGGCCTCTTCAAGGTATTGGGTGGTGAGGAGGAGCGTGGTGCCTCCTTTGACAAGGTCGCCGAGCAGTTCCCAAACGCCGGACCGGCTGGCAGGATCGAGGCCGGTGGTCGGTTCGTCCAGGAACAGAACCGGTGGCGCCGCGACCAGGGCGCCCGCCAGGTCGAGCCGGCGTCGCATGCCACCGGAGTACGTCTTCACCGGCCTGCCTCCGGAGTCCGCCAGGTCGAACTGCCCGAGCAACTCATGCGCGCGCTCCGTCGACCGTCGCCGTCCCAGTCCGTACAGCCTGCCCACCATCTCCAGATTCTCGAACCCGGTCAGGTACTCGTCGACGGCCGAGTACTGACCCGAGAGCCCGATCCTGGCCCTGACGTCTGCCGGGTGCTTGCGGACGTCGAAGCCGGCGACTTCGGCAGATCCCGAATCCGCATTCAGGAGGGTTGTCAGGATGCGGACCGCAGTCGTCTTACCGGCGCCGTTGGGGCCCAGTAGGCCGAGAATGGTCCCCTCCGGAACGCTGAGGTCCAGCCCGTCCAAGGCTCTGATCTTGCCATACGACTTGACGAGCCGTGTGGCTCGAATCATTTCCGACCTCGTCACGCTGCCCCCTCAACCAGATCCCGATAGCGAACCATCGGCGTAAGTCGCGGCCGCAGCGTCGCGATCATGATTCCGATCCTACCGACCAGGACGCATGTCTGGACCAACCGAGCTGCAGGGTAGCCGGGGGCCCAACGCCCGCGGCTTGCGGTTGGCTGGGATCCGGCAGGACCTGCTTCGCGATCTCCGTGGAATCGCTGGATTCATGAACCGGCGCCTGCCACTCAGCTCCCGAATCCAGACCCGAAATGTATTTGTGAAAGGTTGACGGTGTCGACGCGAGAGGATCTGTTCGGCCGATTTCACCCACATGAACGGCTTCCTGGTGTCGTGCCAGGCTGACGGGAAGCGTTCGATGGCTTCCATGAGGGCACCTACACCCTTCACGACACCGCGCCGAATGGCCTTGCGGCTGAGATCCCGCATGGCAGTGCTAGGCGCGAATCGTCGGAGCCATCGATTGCAACCTTCGGACACCCGCTCTTGATTAGGCGTCAAAATCCCGTGTCCACTGTGTGAAAGAACGTAGTACGCTTCAGCCCTGGCCGGGGTTGGACTCCCTGGCTGCTTTGGAGGATGCAGGTCAATGGCTGAAGCTAGACCGGGACAGAATCTCACTGAGCGGCCAGTAGCCGCCGCGGTTCCCACGATCGCCAATCCAGCCGCTCTGGGACTGGCCGGGTTCGGACTTACGACCTTCGTGCTGAGCGTTCATAACGCCAATTTGGCGCACGACTTGACCTGGGTCGGTCTGGCCTTCTTCTATGGTGGATTAGCCCAGTTCTGCGCCGGTATGTGGGAGTTCAGGGCCGGCAACACGTTCGGTGCCACGGCATTTGCGTCTTATGGGGCCTTCTGGCTCGCATTGGCAAGTTTCGTGCTTCTCGTCCTCATGGGCAAGGTGCCAGCCAACGAAATCAGCAACGACCTAGGGTGGTTCCTGTTGTCGTTTGCCATCTTCAACACCTACATGATGTTTTGGAGCCTGCGCATCAACGTTGGCGTCTTCCTGGTTTTCCTCACCTTGGAAGTCACCGAGATCCTGCTCTTCATTGGCAACTTCAACGGCGACAAACCCGGCCAGGGCCTAGTCGGGCTGGGCGGCTGGATCGGCATCCTGACCGCCATCGTCGCCTGGTACGTATCAGCAGCGATCGTAGCGAACAGCACGCGGCCGAGGCCGATCCTGCCCCTCGGTGCGCCGTTTTGGTCTTAGAGGAGAATTGATGGTGGGGCGTACCAGCTAGGGGGAGGGGAGCCATGAGTGACAGCCAGCCGAGCGGCCACGCGATCGAGACCATGCAGGTCGAGGATCGGCGCTACCCACCGACTGCGGACTTCAGCCGGCAGGCGCTCGCCCAGCCGGGTATCTACGAAAAAGGATTCGATGAGTTCTGGACCGATGAGGGTAACGCACGGGTGTCCTGGTTTCAGCCCTGGACCCAACTGTACGAGTGGAAGCCCCCATACGCGAAGTGGTATATCGGAGGCAAGCTCAACGTCTGCTACAACTGCGTTGACCGCCACGTTGAGAACGGTCTCCGCGACAAGGTCGCCTACTACTGGGAGGGTGAACCGGAGGGCGACCGGCGCGTAATCACTTTCGGCGACCTTCAGCACGACGTGGTTCGCTTTGCCAACGCCCTGAAGCAACTCGGTGTCAAAAAGGGTAGCCACATCGGCATCTACATGGGGATGATTCCCGAGCTCCCGATCGCCATGCTCGCGTGCAGCCGGATCGGTGCGCCCTTCACAGTCGTCTTCGGTGGGTTCAGTGGTGAATCCCTGTCAGGTCGCATGAACGACATGGGATGTGAGCTGCTGATCACCCAGGACGAGGGCTGGCGGCGGGGTAATCCGGTGCCGCTTAAGGCCAACGCCGATGCCGCCCTGGAAACGGCGCCAACGGTCAAGACGTGTCTGGTTGTGAGACGGACGGGGGGCGCCATCGAGATGGAGCCTGGACGCGACATTTGGGCGCACGACATCTTGAACGGGGTCAGCGACGACCCGAACTCGTGTCCCTGCGAACCTATGGACTCAGAGGACCTCCTCTACCTCCTGTACACGAGCGGAACCACCGCCAAACCAAAGGGCATCATGCACACCACCGCAGGCTACCTGGTGGGTGTCGCGTCCACGCATTACTACATCTTCGACGTCAAGCCGGACTCCGTCTTCTGGTGCGCGGCCGACGTCGGTTGGGTAACCGGACACAGCTACATCGTGTTCGGTCCGCTGGCCAACGGCACCACCGGGATTGTCTATGAGGGAACCCCCGACTATCCCGACCGGGATCGATGGTGGCAGATCGTCGAGCGCTACAGGCCTGACATTCTTTACACGGCGCCGACGACGATCAGGACTCACATGAAATGGGGAGCCGAGTACGCGGCTAAGCATGATCTGAGCTCGCTGCGCCTGCTCGGATCGGTGGGTGAACCGATCAATCCCGAGGCCTGGGTCTGGTATCGTGAGAACATCGGCGGCAACCGAACTCCGGTCGTTGACACCTGGTGGCAGACCGAGACCGGCATGATCATGATCACGCCGCTACCCGGAATCTCCACCCTCAAGCCCGGTTCTGCGATCAAACCGTTCCCCACCATCGACGCTGCGGTGTACAACAATGCCGGAGAAGAAGTCCCGCCCGGGGGCGGCGGTTACCTGGTGATTCGCAAACCATGGCCCGCCATGCTGCGCGGAATCTATGGCGATCCGGATCGATACCAGAAGACGTACTGGGACCGCTGGGACGGCGTCTATTTTGTCGGCGATGGAGCGCGCATCGATGAGGACGGGGACTTCTGGCTGCTCGGCCGGGTTGATGACGTGATGAACGTATCCGGTCACCGAATCTCGACCATCGAGATCGAAAGTGCCCTAGTCAGCCACCAGGCGGTGGCTGAAGCCGCGGTCGTGGGCCGCAGCGACGCCCAGACAGGGCAGGCGATTGTCGCCTTTGTAATACTCAAGGGCGGCAAAGAAGGGTCGTCTCAGATGATCCGTGAACTCCGCGACCACGTCGGCACGGTGATCGGCAAGTTCGCTGCACCAGCCAACATTGTCTTTACACCCGAGCTTCCGAAGACCCGATCGGGGAAGATCATGCGCCGGCTCCTTCAGGATGTTTCAGAGAAGCGTCCCCTCGGTGACACCACCACCCTGGCAGATCCTGCGGTGGTGGAGGAGATCTCCCGGCGAGGAGAGGAGGAAGCCAGCCGGGGCGCTACCGAGTAGAGCGACTTTAGAAGGTTAACCGACCCAAACCCGCTCTTCGATTGGTCGGATGAATTTCGACGACCCGGGTGGGTCGGTGGTTTTTGGGATCTGAGCCAGCGACCGTGCTGCTGAAGTGTGCCGACCGGCCGTCTGGCCGGCGGCACACGAGCTGACTCAAGCTGTTTCTCCTCTCGCTCCACAGGCGATTTGTGTGGATGACGTGGAAGGAGGGACAATGGTCGGGTGGTTGAGTGGGAATGCCTCGGTTTCATCGCTCGGAGCCCAGACGCCACTGCCAGCGACAAATGGCAGCGCTCTGCAGAGGTCGGGTAGCGGCGTGAGTCACGCATTCGGTAGTCCGCTCCTACGGGTGGAGGATGAACACCTGGTCACCGGAAGGGGCTGCTACGCCTCGGACCATCGCCTGGAAGGCCAGGTCTATATGTCCGTTGTCCGCTCATCGCTGGCCAGCGCGCGCATCCTGAGCGTGGATGCATCGTCGGCTCTTCAGCGCCCGGGGGTGCTCGCCGTTTACACAGCGGCCGATCTCCCGCCCGGTCACAACGTGATCCGCGAGGTGGTCGGTCCCCCCGAGCTGCTCGACTTCGGTCGCCCGATTCTGGCCGAGGGAAGGGTCAGATACGCGGGCGAAGCCGTCGCGGTCGTGGTCGCGGAGACCAGGTACCTGGCCGACGATGCGGCGATGGACGTCTACCTCGACCTGGATCCGCTCCCCGCGGTCACAGGCGTAGATCGTGCGGTCGCATCGGGCGCTCCCACCGTGCAGGAAAGATTCCCTGGCAACGTCGGCCTCAGCGGGGTGACGGAATTCGGCGACGTCGAAGCCGCCTTCGCGGCGGCCGCCACGGTGGTGAGTCAGGATCTGTTCACCCACCGGGTTTGCGGTGCGGCCATCGAGCCGCGGGCTGCGACCGCCTCCCCGGAAGGGGCGGGTGTCCGAATCTGGACGTCGACCCAGCACGTCTTCGGAGTGCGCGACAAGGCGGCACAGTTTCTGAGCCTGGACCCCACGGAGGTGATCGTCCAAGCGCCTGATGTCGGTGGCGGATTCGGACCCAAGGGTCGCGTCTACCCAGAGGAGATGCTGACGGCGCTGATGGCGGTCAGGCTACAGCGTCCCGTGCAGTGGGTCGCCAGTCGCGGCGAGGACACCTCGTCCACGGTGCAGGCTCACGGGTCGAGGATCAAGATCGCGCTGGCTGCGGATGGTGGCGGTCACCTGTTGGGTCTCAAAGCCACAATTCATCACGATCTGGGTGCGTACGTATCGATCGGCGCCGGCATCATCGAGAATTTGATCGCGCATCTGCTGTCCGGGTACGTCCTGCCCGCCATGCGTGTCGACTACCACCTCTGTTTCACCAACGCGGTACCGACTGGCACCATCCGCGGAGGTGGCCGCCCGCAGGGCAACTTCGCCATCGAGCGGATGATGGACCGGCTCGCTTTTCAACTGCATCTGGAGCCCGATGAGCTGCGACGACGCAACCTCATTCAGCCGAGTCAGATGCCCTACGACACCGGCCATAGGCTGCGCGGGTTGCCAACCGTCTACGACAGTGGCGACTACCCCCGCCTGCTGCAAATGGCCACCGACCTGGCCGCGCCCGAGATCGCCCAAGCCAAGGCCAAGACAGCCGGTAAGTTGGTCGGAGTCGGATTGGCTTTCGCGGTTGAAGGAACCGGCATCGGCGTCTCGGAACCGGCCCGGATCGAGATTGCGTCCGATGGCGTGGCTCGGGTATACATCGGCTCCAGCCCGGGCGGACAGGGGCACCTCACCATGGCGTCGCAAATCGTGGCGGCACGGCTGGGCTGGCCGGCGGAGAGGATCGCGGTGGTCGCGGGCGACTCGAGCGCGCTGCCCGCCGGTGGCATCACCGCAGCCAGCCGAACCGCGGTGCACGTCGGCAATGCCACTTCGTTGGTGGCCCGGGCGACACGCACCGAGCTGCTGCGCTTGGCCTCCGACAAGCTGGAGGTCGACGTGGCTGATCTTGAATTGGCCGACGGCGTGATCGGCGTCCATGGCGCTCCGGCGCGGTCCATTCCCGCTGCTGACTTGGTGCCTGAGGGCGGCCTCAAGGTGAGCCGGACTTTCTCTACCGACTCTCCGACCGTCTACGCCAGCAGCTGCCACATTGCCGTGGTCGGCGTGGACCCAATGACTGGCATGGTTTCCGTGCTCGCCTATGCCATCGCGCACGACCTGGGTCACGAGATCAACGCCCGCATCGTCGAGGGCCAACTCCATGGCGGCCTCCTCCACGGCCTCGGATTCGCTCTCCTCGAGGAGGCAGTGTATGCCGAGGATGGAACCTTCATGAGCCCAACCTTTCTCGACTATTCGATCGCAACGGCGCCCGATTTCCCTTTCACGCCTGTGCATGCGGGGTTTGAGTCCGTGAGCCAGGCCAATCCTGAGGGAATCAAGGGGGCGGGGGAGGGAGCGACCATCCCCTCGCCCGCCGCGATCGCGAACGCGGTCGAGGACGCCCTTCGCCAGGTGCGGCCGGACGTCGTCGTGACCGAGATCCCGATCACGCCCTTGCGTGTTCGGCGTCTCACCTCGGGCTAGCGCGAGCGGGTCGCCGGCCGGGCGGCGCATCGAAACCGGTCGGATCTTCGTGTTGGCATACTTTGGCGCACGTGATCTCCTCCCGCGTTCGTCCATGCCTGTCTCCGACTCCTCCGGGCCGCCGGCGTTCGGGCCGGCGGCCCGAACCCGGATCCCCTGACGGCGCGGAGCCCGGCGGTGCCCGCGGGGAGGCCTTCGGACCGCCCCGCGGGGATTGTGATCCGCCGGGTGGACGCGTTTCGTGAAGGGCCCAGGAAGGCGCTCGGGCAGGCGGGGCCAACTCGGATCAGCGCACCAATCGGACGATGCCGTATCGCCGGAAAACGAAGCCGCCAGCGCTCGACAGGTGGCCAGCCCGCAGGGGGCACATGTCACCTTCGGTGGCGAGGGCCAACCGGCGCGGGTGCCCTGGACACCGGCCCTCATCCGTGTCATCGCCGCCCTCAACATCGCGCTCTTTGTCGCCGCAGTCGATACCACGATCGTGAGCACCGCCCTGCCAACGATCACGGGCGAGTTCGGCGGCTTCTCGCTCTATGCCTGGATCTTCAGCGGTTACCTGGTGACCAGCACCACCACCATCCCTCTCTGGGGACGAGCATCGGACATCGTCGGGCGGCGGCCCGTCTTGATCGCCGGTGTGGGCGGCTTTGTGGTCACATCGGCGCTCTGCGCAGCCAGCTTCAGCATGCTCTCGTTGGTCATATTTCGGACGTTGCAAGGGTTGGCGGCGGGAGCGGTGGTCTCGACCGCCCTGACCATCGCCTCGGACGTGCTACCACCGCGCCAGCGCACCAGGGTACAGGCGTTGATCAGCGCCACCAGCGGTGTGGCGGCGATGCTGGGGCCCCTCCTGGGAGCGATTTTCGTGTTCACGATCGGATGGCGCTGGATCTTTCTCATAAACCTGCCCTTGGGAGCGATTTCGGTCCTCTTCCTGCTCGGCTACAGGGAGCTCCGACCCCCGAGGGTGGCCGAGGATCGGATCGATTTCCGAGGCGTCACCCTATTGACGCTTGGCATCTCGGCCTTGTTGATCGGGCTTGGCACTGGGAATGCCAACGCCGAGCCCGTGCCGCTGGCGCTCGCCGCCGCGGTGGCGCTGCTGGTGGCATTCGCCGTGGTGGAATTGAGGAGTCGCTATCCCACGGTGCCGCTTCGCCTTATTTCGCATCGCGTCATCGGCCCCCTGCTCCTGGTCGGGCTCTTTCAGGGCATGATCCAGTACGGCATTCCCCCATACGGGGCACTGTACGTCCAGGAGGGCCTGGGGGGAAACGCGTTCGCCGCCGGCGCGGTGGTGATACCGAGTTCGGCGGCGATGACGATTGCATCCTCTGTCGGGACCTGGGTCATGCTTCGATTCGGATACCAACGGCTGGTGCTCATCGGCGCCGCATTCCTCACCGCCGGCGCGCTGATGCTCTACCTGGGTCCAGCGCGATGGGGTATTGCCTGGGTATCGGTGTGCATGGGAGCCCTGGGCCTCGGTATGGGAGTATTCGTGCCGCCGGTGACGCTCACGATCCAGGCCTCGGTGCAATGGGGGTCGCGCGGCGCCGCCACGGCGCTGAATCTCCTGACCAGGTCCTTGGGTGGTGCGATTGGGGTCGCCGTGATGGGGGTGGTCGTGCAGTCGTTTGTGAGTCGCGCGCCCCGGATCGGGGCCGGCAACTCTGCTGTGTGGCAGGGCCTGCACCAGTCATTCCTGGTTTTCCTGGTCGCGGGCATCGCAACTTTGGCCACCGGACTCTGGATCACCGCCCGAAGAACGGGCGAGCGACCGACGCTGACCTGATTGTCGGAGGAGGGGCGGGCAGGGTGCCCCTGTGCCCGCCCCAGCGGCCGGCCCGATGCGTCCTTGCGATCTCGTCCGGTCTCGCCCGGCCTGGCTCTCGGCTAACTGTAGGCGATCGCCTCGTAGATGGGACCGGTGACGCTCGACCGGTCGAAGGAAACCTGCATCGCATAGGGATTCCAGGGGTCGTTCATCCAGTAGTCATAGGCGCCGTTCATGCCGGTCAAGGTGACGAAATGGGTGCCCGAACCCAGATACATGCCCACGATCACGGTGCCTCCGCTGTTCAGCACGGCGCTGATCTGGGTACGGCTGGGGGAGATGGCGGTGGCCGGATGTCCGGGGATATTGAGGACGGAGTTGTACATGAACCCGCCCGAGGTGAAGTTCCCAGGGTTCATGGCGACCATGCCTGGATTCATGTACAGCCCAAAGTGCGTATAGACCATGGCCACGTCGGTCAGCAGGCAACCAACTTCCCAGACCTGATAGGAACTGCTGCCGAGGTAATCCCTCCCCCAGCGAGCATCGCGTTGGTTGTAATACGTTCCCCAAGCGTCTTGATCATATTCGGGCGCGATCACCGCGCCGCCGCTACCGACGCGGCCCTGGGCGAACTGCTCCAGCGCGCGCAGCTGCGCCGAATCAGCCGCAATCTGGGAACTGACCGCACCGCGCTGGGCGAAGAGCGCCGTATTTCTGGCCTCGAGCTGGCCTTGAGCAGCAGCGATGTTCTGCAGCGCGAGGGCCTGCTGGGCCTGCTCGGTGCTGAGTAGCTGCGCTTGAGCGGCCACGTTTGACACTATTCCCGCCTCCTGGACTCGTTGCGCGTCCAGCAGGGTCACCTCAGCGCTGATCTGAGCGCGTATCCCTTTGAGCTTGGTAGCCAGCTTGTAATCGCTACTCAGGATTTCCTTCACGACCATGACCCGGCCCAGGAAGTCGGAAAAATTGTGGGACGTGAGGAGGATCTCGAACACGGGCATACGCTCCACCTTGTCCAAGCTTCGGACGTGCGAATCGAACAGGGCCTGCTGAATCACCAGCTGTTGCTCGTTGGCCGCCAGCTGAGCCTTCTCCTGGTTTTCGCTGGTAACCAGTTGGCTAAGCTGAGCCCGATCGGTGGCCAGTTGGCTGCGGGTGACGGCAAGCTGATGGTCGAGTCCGGCCAGCACGGTGCGGGCCTGATTGATCTGGTTTTGCAGGCTGGCGATGGATGAGTTGGTTGTGGCCAGCTGGGCCGCGATGGAATTGAGCAGGTTCTGATCCTGCTGAATCTGCTGTTGCAGCGAACCGGCCGACTGGTCGGCGTGTGCCTGGAGTGCTTGTCCGAAATGAAGGCCCAGGGTGGAGAAGAGCAACACCATCCCGAGCACCCCGACCAATCCGGGTCGGGAGGTCCACGCCGATCGCGCGCTCGCCACGGGGATTAATCGGTACATTCTTGATGAGCCCGCCTTTAGATGACGCATGCTAGATGACAGCTGGCTTTCCTAAGCCCCAGCATTGTTGCACAGAGCCCTCAGAATTGCAGTTCGCCCTCGCAACCCCGCTGGAGTTGGCGCGTGCGCCCGAGGCTAATAGGGTCTGGTGCGGGCATCCCGGCACGACACCTATTTCGGCCCCTCTCCCTCCGCGGCGGAGGTACGAGGTCGGAACCTCTGGGTCATGCGCCGCGCGGCGTAGCTACGCAACCTCAGGCTGGAAGGAAAGCACGCGGACCCCATGTCCTCCGACCCGGTCACAGCGAGAGCAGAAGACGACCGCGTCGAGTCCCCAGGGGAGAACGCCGGGAATCAGGATCTGTCGATTCGAACGATGACAAATCCAGCACAGCAAGGCCACTGTCATCATCATGCCAAAGTCGCCTCAGAAGTTGGACGGCAGCCGACACATTTTTTGGTCGCGGAGGCCTCGCGGGGTCCATCCAGAGCGAGGAAGGGCGATTGGAGCCAGCGGGATGAGGGTCAGGGCTTGGTTAGAATGCTGACCGCGGGCGACTAGCTCAGTGGGAGAGCGCTTGCTTCACACGCAAGAGGTCGCTGGTTCGAACCCAGCGTCGCCCACCAGTCGATCACACGTGCCTGCCAGGGGGAATTCTTTGGCGGTTTCCGCATCGGGCGGACGGGAGCTGCGCCGGTACGCGGTCGATGTATGGGATTTGGAAGGTCCGACGAGGACCTTGGCGGCGGAGAACTGTTCGATGAGCGGCTTGCGATCGGTGCGTGCGCACTGGTCGAGTATGTGGCGGCTTGGGCGCCCAACCTGGCACTTACCGCTGCGCCCGCCTGCCGAACGCCGTCCCCATGAGTGCCGAGGCCGCGGTGCGGAGCCGGTGGGCGTTCCTCCGGACCGCGAATTGGCCCTCAGTGGGTATCATGCACGGGTTGCGCTGCCGGCTGTTCCTCTTCGGACCAGCGGCAGAAATGTCCATGGCGAGTCGGGAACTAATAGAGATCAGCGCAGAACGCACCCACGACAGATCCACGATCGTGTTTGAATTCGGTGGGCGCACAGCCGATCTCAACGCGGGTCGGAGCGACTCGAACGTCGGCCCGGTCAACCATTCATCGATGGCCCCGTCGTCTAGCGGACTAGGACGCAGCCCTCTCAAGGCTGAGATCGCGGGTTCGAATCCCGCCGGGGCTACATCCACCTAACCTATTCGGGGAGGTCGTCTGCCATCCCTGCGCCCAGTCCTGGAGGTAGTTCCACAGCTCGGTGGCGACATCTGGCTGCGGGTGAATCCGCCAAACCATGCCGTCGCGCACGTCCAGCTCGACGAAGAGTGCGGTGAGCAACTCACGCCGTCCGAGCGGGCCAGCCTGATCCCACGCGTCGAGGAGACCGGAGAGCCGCATTCGAGTCGCAGGAGCCGCCGACTCGACCTCGCCGCGCTGAGAGAGCAGCCATTCGCGCTTCTCGCGGTATTCCTCGTCCGTGATGTCGCCCCACTCAAACCGCTGACCCACTCGGGCGAGTTGTGGGTCGATGCTTTCCCGCGCTCCGCTAGACCGATAGGGGTGAGCATCGGCGGCCGCGGCGAGAGCTTCGGCGACAGCCTCGCGCTGGTCGTCCCGACTCTCAATGAACGTCATCAACTCGCGGCCCCATGCGAGCAGGTCTTCCTCGCGGATACCCTGCCGGCAGCCGTCGTGGCCACCGACGCCGCGGCCGCGGTAGTAGACGAGGCTCCAGACCTCGCCCGTGCGCTTGCGCCGCTTCCATTGCCGGTTGACCTGTAGCCGCTCGCCGCACTGGTCGCACCGGAGTAGGCCCTGGAAGGCGTAGATGCCCTCTTGACCGTCGTGCTGATGGCGGCGGCTGACCGGTCCCCGATTAGTGGTCCAGGTGATATGGCCCCCGAAGATTGGACTCGGCTGATGAGAGTCAGAGACCAAGATCGGAGGCAGAGATGGGCAAGTCCTATGCACCTGAGTTTCGACGGCGG
>Ga0207933_1000827_pt1 | contig 27069 bp, 22 predicted proteins | sample NGESurdeep092012_4_FD_184488 | JGI IMG/M metagenome (GOLD analysis project Ga0207933, IMG submission 184488) | Arctic peat soil microbial communities from Barrow, Alaska - NGEE Surface sample F53-3 deep-092012 (SPAdes) | ecosystem: Environmental > Terrestrial > Soil > Wetlands > Peat ... | reverse complement strand
GCGGACTCCCATCCCCGCCGACCGCACCTCCGTCAGCGGAGGTTCTGAGGTCGCCGACCGTACCAACAAACAGGTCGCCGCGCTCATCGACACCGCCACCAGGGCCAACGCCGCGCCCCACACCGACACCCGCCGCATCGCCGACCTCTACCGCGCCTACATGGACCAGCCCGCCATCGAGCAGCACGGCCTCGCCTCCATCCAGCCCGAGCTCGCGCACATCGCCGCCATCAAGACGCGACGCGATCTCGCCCGCGCCCTCGGCTCCTCGCTGCGCGCCGACACCGACGCCCTCAACAACACCAACTTCCACACCCCCAATCTCTTCGGCCTCTGGGTCGGGCCCGGCTTCCACGACCCCGGCCACTACGCGCCCTACCTCATGCAGGGCGGCCTTATCCTCCCCAGCCGCGACTACTATCTCGACCCCAGCCCGCACATGGCCGACCTGCGCAGCAAATTCCTCGCACACGCCGCCGCCATGTTCCGCCTCGCTGGTTTCGACAATGCAGATCAGCGTGCACAACGCGTCCTCGCTCTCGAAACCCAGATCGCCAAAGTTCAGCTCTCGCTCGCCGACTGCGAAAACGTTCACAAGGCCAACAACCTTTGGATGTCCTCCGGCTTCGCCCGCAAAGCTCCCGGCCTCGACTGGCCCGCGTTCTTTCGCGCCGCCGATCTCTCCACTCAAAAGAGCTTCTACGTCTGGCAGCCCACCGCCATCGCCGCCGAAGCCGCGCTCGTTGCTTCCACGCCCATCGAAACGTGGAAGGACTTCCTCACCCTCCACGTCCTCGAAGCCGACGCACCCTATCTCCCCGAGCGCTTCGCCGGCGAGCACTTCGCCTTCTTCGGCACCGCGCTCACCGGCGCCACCGCGCAGCGCCCTCGCGACCAGCGCGCCGTCCTGCTTGAAAATCAGGTGCTCGGCGAAGCCATTGGCAAACTCTACGCGGCGCGCTTCTTCTCGCCCCAGTCCAAAGCCCAAGTCGAAGCGCTCGTAGCCAACCTGCTCACCGCCTTCCACCATCGCCTGGAAGCCATCACCTGGATGGCCCCCGCCACCAAAGCCGAAGCGCTCGCCAAACTCGGTGCCCTGCAGGTCAGCGTCGGCTACCCCGATCACTTCCGCACCTGCGATGGTCTCGACATCCGCCCCGACGATCTCGCCGGCGACGTCGAGCGCTCCCGTCTCTTCGAGTACCACTACAATCTCAGCCGCATCGGCACGCCCATCAATCGCAAGGAGTGGGTCATGACGCCCGAGACCGTCAACGCCGTCAACCTCCCGCTCGATAACGCGCTCAACTTTCCCGCCGCCATCCTGCAGCCGCCCTTCTTCGATCCCAAAGCGCCCGCCGCCTTCAACTACGGCGCCATCGGCTCCGTCATCGGCCACGAGATCTCCCACACCTTCGACTCTGAGGGCGCCGCCTTCGACGCTCACGGTAAAGTTCGCGACTGGTGGACGCCCTCCGACTTCGCGCACTTCAACGCCGCCACCGCCGCGCTCGCCGCCCAGTTCGACACCTACGAGCCGCTCCCCGGCCTCCACGTCAACGGCCGCCAGACCCTCGCCGAAGACATCGCCGACCTCGGCGGCATCAACGCCTCCTTCGACGCCTTCCACGAGTCGCTGCACGGCCAGCCCGCGCCCGTAGTCGACGGCCTCAGCGGCGACCGGCAGTTCTTCCTCGCCTTCGGCCAGAACTGGCAGAGCAAGACCCGCGACGCCGCTCTCCGCCAGCAACTCCTCACCGACCCCCACGCCCCTAGCTCCATCCGCGCCCTCACCGTCCGCAACCTCGACGCCTGGTACACCAACTTCAACGTCAGACCCGGCGACAAGCTCTATCTCCCACCCGACCAGCGCGTCCACATCTGGTAATGAGTCCTCTCCCCACTCCACGTTCGCATCCACGCTTTGCACCACGCCGCACCACGCGAAAACCACAACCGAACCACGCATTTCATCCACTTTTTCGTGGAAGCTCTGCGCAAGAAAGATTGCATAAATCCTGCTAAAATTAGAGTTTGTGAGCTCTTCCACCACCCTCGATCCACCCGCCTCCAGCGAACCCCCGAATCCCGAAATTTACCGCCCCACAATCGGCTTCGTTTCGCTCGGCTGCCCCAAAAACCTCGTCGACTCCGAGGTCATGATGGGCCTGCTCCATCGCGGCGGCGCCCAGCTCACCCCACGCGCCGAAGACGCCGAGATCCTCGTCGTAAATACCTGTAGTTTCATCGACTCAGCGAAACAAGAGTCGGTCGACACCATCCTCGAAATGGTGCAACACAAGATCGCCAACGGCGGCCGCGCCCAAAAACTCATCGTCGCCGGCTGCCTCGTCGAGCGCTACCGCGACGAGATCCGGAAAAACATCCCCGAGGTCGACGCCGTCGTAGGCACCGGCGAGCTCGAATCCATCCTCGAAGCAGCAGGTCTTTCCCGCCCTGCGCTCGTCGAATCGAACTCACCTTTCTCGATCCTCACCTCCGCGCAGAGCCAACAGATTGCCCGCCACACCTCGGCCGTCAACCAGCACTCCCGCCCAGAGTCCAACGGTGCACAAATCACCCATGAACTGGGTGCCCCATCTTCGCCGACGGCCTCATCGTCGGCTAAGGTGGGCGAAACCACCTCAAGAGCAGAAGGCGACGCCCGCGAAGCCGCCGGCCGTTTTTCCCGCGAAGCCTGGGACGGCGCCACTGCCGCACTCCCCACCTATCTCTACACCGCCGACACGCCGCGCATCCTCACCACGCCGCGCTCCTCGGCCTACATCAAGATCGCCGAAGGCTGTGACCACCCCTGCAGCTTCTGCATCATCCCGCAGCTGCGCGGCAAGTTCCGCTCCCGCCCCCTCACCTCCATCGTCGCCGAAGCGCAATCTCTCATCGCGCAAGGCGTCCGCGAGATCACCCTCATCGGCCAGGACACCACCTGCTACGGCGAGGACCTTGGCATGAAAGAAGGCCTCGCCGATCTCCTCTCCGCACTCGCTCCGCTCCCTGGCCTCAAGTGGCTGCGCTTCCTCTACGCCTACCCCAACAAGATCACCACGCGCCTGCTCGAAACCATCGCGCTCCACGACACCATCGCGAAGTACCTCGACGTCCCGCTGCAGCACGCCAGCGCCAACGTCCTTCGCCGCATGAAGCGCGGAGGCAGCGCCGACCGCTTCCTGCAGATCATCGACCAAGCCCGCACGATCGTCCCCGGCCTCGTCCTTCGCACCAGCTTCATCGTTGGCTTCCCCGGCGAAACCGAAGAGGACTTCGCCGAGCTCTGCACCTTCGTCCAGGCCGCAAACTTCGACTGGCTGGGCGTCTTCAGCTACTCCGACGAAGAAGGCGCGCAAGCCTTCGCGCACGAGGACAAAATCTCGAAGCGCACGATCGAAGCTCGCCGTCGCAAGCTGATGCGTCTCCAAAACAAGATCAGCACCCGCGCCAAACGCGAGTGGATCGGCCGCGAGGTCGATCTTCTCGTCGAAGGCGAATCGGACGAAACCGAACTCCTCTGGCAAGGCCGCACCCTCGCCCACGCCCCGGAGATCGACGGCAAAGTCCTCATCAACGACTTCGGCCTCCACGAAGAGCTGGTCCCTGGAACCTTCTACCGCGCCGAAATCACCGAATCCCACGACTATGACGTCGTCGCCCGCATCATCGAATAGAATGCCATGGCAAAAATCCTCCTCTGCCCCATCTGCCGCAAAGAAGTCCCGCTCGACTCGCCCGAAGTTCCGTTCTGTTCGGACCGCTGCCGCCTGATCGACCTCGGCAAGTGGGCCTCAGGCGACTACAAGATCAGCTCGCCCATTCTCGACCCCGACCTCCTCGAAGATCTCGAGCACGCCCAGCAGCAACAGCACCCCACCGACGAGTCCAAGTCGTAGCGTTCAACCAACTGCACCGCAGGTAATCGCGCGGCCGCAGTCCTTGTTTCGTCGGTTGTCAGTTCTTCGCATCCTCCCCGGTCAGTCCCCGGAACTTGAGCATCGGCGCCACGCTCGGTTCGCCGCCCAGCCACTTGTCATACATGGCCTGCAAGTCCTCCGTATTCCCTCGCGAAAGCACCATCTGCCGGAAGCGGTCGCCATTGGCGCGCGTCAATCCGCCATGGTCTTCGAACCACTGATACGCCGCATCATCCAGCATCTCGGTCCACGAATATGCGTAATATCCGGCCGCATATCCATTCGCCCAGATGTGCAGGAAGTAGCTCGATCTGTACCTCGGCGGCACCGCACGCATCGCCATGTGCACGCGTTCCAGCGCCGCCTCCTCGAACGCATCGACATCCTGCTTCGGCGCATCCGCAGGCAGCAAATGCCACTGCATGTCGAGCTCCGCCGCCGCCAGCGCCTCGCTCACCAGGTAGCCTTCGTTGAACGTCGATGCCTTCTTGATCTTCGCCACTAACTCCCCCGGCATCGGCGCTCCAGTCTTGTAATGCCGCGCATAGTGACTGAACACCTGCGGATACATCGCCCAGTGCTCATTGAACTGCGACGGGAACTCCACAAAATCGCGCGGCACACTCGTTCCCGACAAGCTCGGATACATCGTGTTCGCAAAAATCCCATGCAATCCATGCCCAAACTCGTGGAACATCGTGGTGACGTCATCGAAACTGATCAGCGCCGGCTCCCCCGGTCCCGGCTTCGCAAAGTTCGCCACGTTGTAGATCACCGGTAGCGTACCCAGCAGCTTCGACTGGCCGACAAACTCGCTCATCCACGCGCCGCCATTCTTGTTATCGCGCTTGAAATAATCGAAATACGCCAGCGCCATCGGCTTGCCGTTGACGTCGAACACCTCGAACACGCGCACATCCGGCTGATACACCGGAATATCCTTGCGCTCCTTGAACGTGATGCCGTACAGCTCGTGCGCCGCATAGAAGACCCCGTCTTCGAGCACCCGGTTCAACTCGAAGTACGGCCTCACCTGATCCTCATCCAGGTCATACTTCGCCTTGCGCACCTGCTCGGAGTAAAAGTTCCAATCCCACGGCTGCAGCTCGAAACCGCCCCTCTGCGAATCGATCAGCGCCTGAATATCCTTCGCCTCGCCCTTCGCCTTCGCCGTCGCGGCAGGCACCAGCGCATTCATAAACTTCAGCGCCGCCTCCGGTGTCTTCGCCATCTGGTCCTGCAACGCCCACGACGCATAGTTCTTGAAGCCCAGCAGCTTCGCCTTTTCCGCACGCAACTGGGCCAGCCTCGCAATCGTCGCGCGTGTATCGTTGTCGTCGCCGCGTTCTGTCCGCGTCCATGAATTCTCAAACATCGCCTGCCGCGTTGCGCGCACCTTCAGCTGCGCAAGGTCCGGTTGCTGCGTCGTGTTCTGCAGCGGGACCAAATACCCCGGCAGCTTGCGATCGGCCGCCGCCTCTTTCGCCGCGGCCATCTGCGCCTCGCTCAATCCATCCAGCGCCTTCGGATCTTGTGTCGTAAACGCCGCCGTCTTCGTCCCGGCCAACAGCTTATTCGTAAACGCCGTCATCAGCATGGACTCTTCCTGATTCAGCTGCTTCAACTTCGTTTTGTCAGCCTCAGAAAGATTCGCGCCTGCCTTCACAAACTCGCGGTAGTCATACTCCAGCAACCGCATCGACTCCGCGTCGAGTTTCAGATCAGCGCGCTTGTCATAGAGCGCCTTCACGCGCGCGAACAGCCTCGGGTTCAGCAGTATCTCGTCCTCGAGAGCCGCGCGTTTGGGCGCTTCAATCTCCTGCACCTTCTGCAACACATCGTTCTGGTTCGCCTGCGTCAGCGCATCGAACACCAGCGTTACGCGCGTTAGCAACTGTCCCGAGCGCTCCATCGCCACAATCGTGTTCTCAAACGTCGGGGCGGCCGGCGAGTTCGCGATCGCCGCCATCTCCGCCTCCTGTTGCGCAATGCCCGCTTCAATCCCCGGCTGGTAATCGTCGTCGTGAATGCGATCGAACGGCGGCGCCTGAAACGGCAGCGTGCTCGCCGCATAAAAAGGATTCGACGGTCCAAACGCCTTCGTCTGGCCCATCGCACCCGAACTCAACGCCAACACTCCCACGGCCGCCACGGTTCCCATCCTCACTAAAATTTGCAATCCGTCCCTCCGTCATACACCTCGCCAGATAGTCTCGCCTGTCGCGAACACGATTGGCGACCGTAAAATTGCAGAATGCCGCAAGCACCGCGCAAAACCCTCTGGGCCTGGATCGTCGCAACCTTCTTCGGCGCGGGCTTCCTCAAGCCCGGCCCCGGCACCTACGGCTCCATCGCCACCGTCCTGCTCTGGCTCTGGGCAGCCGCCCTGCTGCACCACAACACGCTGCATCTGCTCCTCGCCACGCTCCTCGCCCTCGCCATCGTCATCGCTCTCGGCATTCCCGCCGCCACCCGCGTCGAGCGCGAATCCGGCCGCAACGACCCAAGTATTGTTGTCATCGACGAGGTCGCCGGCCAGCTCATCGCTCTTCTCTTCCTCACGCCCGACTGGCCACACGCCCTGCTCGCGCTCCTCCTCTTCCGCTTCTTCGACATCCTCAAACCCCCACCCATCCGCCGCCTCGAATCCCTCCCCACCGGCACCGGCATCATGGTCGACGACCTCGCCGCCGGCGTTTACGCCCTCATCCTCACCCAACTCTTCAGCCACCTCCTCCAGCACCTCCGCTAATCTTGTTTCGTTGTCGAACCAGCACAGTGCTGTCATCCTGAGCGGAGGCTCGCAGCATCATCGCGAGCCGCAGCCGAAGGATCCCGATGATCTCCGTCCCCGGCAAAACCGTCTCTCGCTTTCAACCTCAAAACGCTTCTGACGACTGCATCGGTTCACCCCAGGTTGCCATCACACTTCCGCGCGTCTACGCTAAACACCCATGAGCCTGCTCCACCCATCCCGGCCAGACGCCCCGCACCTCGACCGCCTCGCGCCGCACGCCGCCATCCCCGGCGGCAGCTTCGAAATCTTCGGCAGCCATCTCGTCACCCTCACCAACGACGGTCCCCAGCTCCCCTCCGCCAGCTTCGGCGACACCACCGCCTACTTCGATCTCGTCCGCCCCACCCGCGCCCTCCTCCGCGTCCCCGACGGCGCCATCGCCAGCGACCTCACCGTCCACGCCAACGGCTCCGCCTCCAACGTCCTCCACGCCAACATCGCCGTCGCCATGGCCGACGAGCTCCATCTCGTCGCCAACCCCGCCCTCGACGCCGACGGCAATCTCTTCGCCATGATCAGCGGCCCCCGCGGCGAGCACGTCCCCGTCTCCATCGTCCGCATCGGTCCCGACTTCCAGGCCCGCCCCTTCGTCCGCGACCTGCTCAACGTCTCCGCACTTGCCTTCGATCGCGCCGGCTATCTCTACGCCAGCTCGCGCTCCGAAGGCGCCGTCTACCGCATCTCGCCCGAAGGCGAGATCTCCACCTTCGCCGAAGGCATGGGCATAGCCACAGGTTTAGCGTTCGACCGCGACGGCAATCTCTTCGTCGGCGACCGCTCCGGCACCATCTTCAAAATCGGCCCCTACGGCTCAAGCAATCCCGGCGAAGTCTTCGTCTTCGCCACACTCGAACCCTCGGTCGCCGCCTACCATCTCGCCTTCCGCGACGACGGCACGCTCCTCGTCACCGCGCCCAACACCAGCTCCAACCAATCCATCTACGCAATCTCCCCCGAAGGCGACACCAGCATCTTCTACCAAGGCCTGGGCCGCCCCCAGGGCATGGCCCTTGATACCGACGGCAATCTTTACGTCGCCGCAGCGCTCCACGGCCGCCGAGGCATCATCCGCCTCTGGCCTTCCCTCGAAGCACCCGATACTCGCAACGCCGAGCTCTTCATCGCCGGTAACGACCTGGTCGGTCTCTGCTTCCTCGACGAAGGCTGCTGTGCCCTGGCCACCAGCAACACCCTCTTCCACATCGACCTCAACATCACCGGACGCCTCCTCATCTAGCCTCTCTCATCCAGCTTTTCCGGATTAGCAGCGGGCTTTAGCCCGCTGAACCAACGCTTTCCCTCATGTGGGCTTTAGCCCTGGCCGGATTAGCAGCGGCCTTTAGGCCCCTGAACAATGCCTGTCGAGAATAGGGGCTTCAGCCATGGTCAAACCACAAAGGCCTCGCATCCACCAACTCGCCGCGTCCACACGATCCATACGGATATTCCGCAGCCGACGTCACCATCCGCGCCCTCACCGGATTCTCCTCAACATACGTTCGACACGCATCAAAATGACTTGCATCCTCGATCCGTCGGCTGTCATAACCACGCTCCCACACATCCATCCTGCTCTTCAGCCGAAACGAAAATCCACCTTTGACCAACTGCGCCACCTTCTCAAGCGACACATCGTGTGCAGGTGTCACCAGCAGATGAACATGGTCCGGCATGACCACAAACGCATAAAGCTCAAACCGCCCCTTCGCTCGATTCTCCTGCAATGTCGCCATGAACAACTCAGCCGTCGCCGTAACCTGAAACAACCTTCTTCGTTGGGCTGTAACAGCGGTAAGCAGGTAAGTTCTGGACTCCTGCGGTGCAAGTTTCATGCGCCCCAGAATACAAGAGACAACGGCTGCACCAAATTCGCAGGGCTCCTGCCTTTCCCACAAGCTTTTATCTTTTCGGATTAGCAGCGGCCTTCAGGCCGCTGAATAACGGCTGGTCGAAGACAAGGGCTTTAGCCCTGGGTAGTTTTTAGCACCACACCCGAGACACCGACGCAGCACTCCCCTCACTCCCCAAACATCGCATTCATCTCGCGATAACTCACCGCATCCTCCGCGAACGTAAACGTTCCCTGTTCGCGCATCTCGCGCGCCGCCTGAAGAAACGCCGTCAGCGCCACACGCGACAACGCACTCCCCACGCTGATCCGCTTCACACCCATCGCCGACAGCTCCGCAACCGTCAACGCCACGCCCTGCAACCCCATAATCACGTTCACCGGCCTGTCCACCGAGCGCACCACTGCCGCAATATCCTCCTTGCTGCGAAGCCCCGGCGCATACAGCACATCCGCACCCGCCTCCTGATACGCCTGCAACCGCTCGATCGTGTCTTTCAGATCGGGCCGTCCCACAAGATAATTCTCCGCCCGCGCCGTCAGCGTAAACGGGAACGCCTGCGCTCGCGCCGCCTCAACCGCCGCGCGCACCCGCTCCACCGCCCGCGCTCTTTCATAAATCGGCTCGTCCGCTCGTCCCGTCGCATCTTCAATCGAGCCGCCTACAGCTCCCGCCGCCGCCGCCATCCGGATCGTCTCCGCCGCCTCCTCGGGAGCATCCCCAAATCCATTCTCAAGATCCGCGCTCACCGGCAGATCCGTCGCCGCCGCCATTGCCGCCACGTGCGCAATCATCCTCGCGCGGCCCACCGCACTATCCTTCACCCCCATCGAAAACGCATACCCCGCACTCGTCGTCGCCAGCGCTTTAAAGCCGAGGTGCGCCAGCAGCCGCGCCGTCCCCACATCCCACGGATTCGGAATCACGAACGCCTCGCTGCGTTCGTGCAGCGCTCGAAACGCCTTCGCCTTTTCCATCTGAGTCGTCATACAAATCAGCCTACTCTCGCCGAACATATATCCTGAATCTTCGACGTATCTTCCGCCCGAGACCCCCCCCACCGAGAACCTCATGATCGCTGAAATCATCGCCGTCGCCTCAGAAACCCGCTAAACTGTAAGTACTCAACTCTTGCGGGAGGATAAGCAATGGAAGTGGATCTCGCACAACAACGCCGTCACGCTCATTTGCTGATCGATGCTCTTCCGGAAGACAAACTCACCGCGGTAAACAATCTTCTCGATGTTCTCGTCGAACCTTTCTCGCAGTCGCTCGCGAATGTTCCCGTGGAAGAGGAAAATCTCACGCCGGAGACCATCGCCGATCTCAATCGTGCCGCCAACTCGCTCGATCGCGGTGAAGGCATCTCTCATGAAGAGATAATCCGTGAGTTCAGCCGTTGAGCGAACCATCCGCCCGATTATCAATTGAATGGGCTCCAGAAGCTCGCTTCGATCTGCGCGCCATCGACCGCCAGACTGCAATTGACATCCTTCACTGCATCGACCGTTATCTCATCACGCGCTCAGGCGACATAAAGAGGCTCAAACCGCCGCTCACTGATTTCCGTCTCCGCTGCGGCGACTACCTCATCTTCTTCAAGCAAACTGGAGAGCATTCCATTGGCATCACGGCCGTACGTCATCGCTCGCAAGCCTATCGCTGAAAAGCGTTCTAGGATGTATTCCGCAGCTGCGACACCCAAATCCCATGATCGCTGAAATCATCGCCGTCGGCTCCGAGATGCTGACGCCGCACCGCACCGACACCAACTCGCTCTTCCTCACCGACCGTCTCAACTCGCTCGGTGTTTCCGTCGCCTTCAAAACCATCCTCGGCGACAACCCCGCGCACCTCACTGCCGCCGTCCGCATCGCGCTCTCCCGCGCCGACATCGTCATCACCTCCGGCGGACTCGGTCCCACCGAAGACGACCTCACGCGCAACTGCGTCGCCGACGCGCTCGGCGTCGAGCTCCACAAAGATCCCGCCACCCTCATCGCGCTGCAACAACGATTCATCGCCCGCCGCATCCCCATGCCGCCCAATAACGAGCGCCAGGCCGAGGTCCTCGATGGCGCCGAGCTCCTCCCCAACCGCCTCGGCAGCGCACCCGGCCAGTGGCGCGACACTCTATGGCCCTCCACCAACGGCGATCTGCACCGCAAGCTCGTCATCCTCCTCCCCGGCCCACCCAAAGAGCTCAAAGCTCTCTTCGACGAAGCCTGCGTCCCGCGCCTCGCCGCTTCGCTTCCTCCCCGCTTCCTTGCCAAACGGCTTCTCCGCATGGCGCTCCTCCCCGAGTCCACCGTCGACGCCCGCACCGCTCCCCTCTACCAGCAATTCCCCGACGTCGAAACCACCATCCTCGCCGGCTCCGGCGAGATCCAGCTCCACTTCCTCTGCACCAAACCCACCCTCGAAGAAGCCGAGTCCCGCGTCAACGCCGTCGCCGAGCTCGTCGAGCGCGAGATGGGCGACGACATCTTCTCCTCGCACGGTGAATCGCTCGAAGAGGTTGTTCTCCTCATGCTCGGCCTGCGCAACCTCAAGCTCGCCGTCGCCGAAAGCATCACCGGCGGTCTGCTCTCCGAACGCCTCACCGCCATCCCCAACGCCTCGCGCAGCTTCCACGGCGGCGCCGTCGTCTACGCCAGCGAGCAGAAAACCAACCTCTGCAACGTCCCCTGGGAGCTCATCCAGCAGCACGGCGCCGTGAGCCCCGAAGTCGCCCGCGCCCTCGCCGAAGGCATTCGCAAAGTCACCAAATGCTCGCTCGGCCTCAGCATCACCGGCCTCGCCGGTCCCGGCGGCGGCGAAGGCCCCGACGAAGGCAAACCCGTAGGCCTCGTCTATATCGGCTTGGCAGACGGCGAAGACACGCAAGTCAAACAACTCAACCTCACCGGAGACCGCGACTACATCCGCCTCTGGTCCACTCAGCACGCCCTCGAACTCCTCCGCCGCGTCTTGCTCTAACCCTGACCGCTCTGTCATCTTTCCCGTCAAACCGCCGCTGACACCAGCTTGCTAAACTCAATCTCGACGCAATGAAGCTCTGGCTCCTCACCCTCGCGCTCGCCTACCTCCTCGGCTCGATCCCCTTCGGCTACCTGCTCGTCCGCCTCTTCCGCAAGCAGGACATCCGCGCCATCGGCAGCGGCAACATCGGCGCCACCAACGTCGCGCGCTCCGGAGGCAAAGGCCTCGGCATCCTCACCCTTCTGCTCGATCTCCTCAAAGGCCTCGCCGCCGTCCTCATCGCCAGGCATCTCGCGCCCGGCACGCCCGGCTTCCCGTCCGACATCGCTGTCGCCGCCGGCATCGTCGCCGTCCTCGGCCACATCTTCCCCCTCTGGCTTCGCTTCAAAGGCGGCAAAGGAGTCGCCACCGCCCTCGGTGTCTTCCTCGCGCTCGCCTGGCCCGCCGCCGTCTGTGCTCTCGTTGTCTTCCTGCTCGTCTTTGCCTTCACGCGTTACGTTTCGCTCGCGTCCATCGCCGCCGCCGTCATGCTCCCTCCCTTCGCGCTTATGTGGATGCCCGACCGCTCGCAGCTCTACGTCGGCGGCGTCATCTTCCTTGCACTCCTCGTCATCTCAAAACATCACAGCAACATCACCCGCCTCCTGCAAGGCAAAGAGAGCCGCTTCGGCAGCAAGAACAACACACCCGACAAGCAGGTGAGCGCGTGAGCCGTATCGCCGTCCTCGGCGCCGGAGCCTGGGGCACCGCGCTGGCCGTCTCGCTCGCCCGCCGCGGCGGCCACGAGCTCTGTCTTTGGGCCCACTCGCCCGCGCACGCCGAAGAGCTCGCCGACACCGGCGAAAATCTTCGCTACCTCCCCGGCTTCATCCTTCCCGTCGACGTCGAAATCACTCCCCGCCTCAACGACGCCATCGACGGCGCCGCCGTCATCCTCTGCGTCACGCCCTCGCAAAATCTCCGCTCCGTCATGGAGCAGATCGCCTCACACCTCAAGCCCACACAAGTCCTGCTCTCGGCCAGCAAAGGCCTCGAAGAAAAAACCTTCCTGCGCATGTCTCAGGTCATTGCCGAGCACGCCGACGGCAACCCCATCGGCACCCTCGGCGGTCCCTCCTTCGCGCAGGAGGTCGCCGCCGGTCTCCCCACCGCCATCACCATCGCCACCGACGACCCTCTGCTCTCCACCCGCCTCCAGCACGACTTCAGCTCGCCCTCGCTGCGCGTCTACCGCAACCAGGACATCCCCGGCACCGAGCTCGGCGGCGCGCTCAAAAACGTCATCGCCCTCGCCGCCGGCATCGTCGCCGGCCTCGAGCTCGGCAACAACGCCGCCGCCGCTCTCATCACTCGCGGCAACGCCGAAATCTCCCGCCTCACCATGGCCTGCGGCGGCCGTCGCGAGACCATGGCTGGCCTCGCCGGCATCGGCGACCTCGTCCTCACCTGTTCCAGCAATCTCTCGCGCAACCGCACGGTGGGCGTAGAGCTCGGCCGCGGCCGCAAGCTTCCCGAGATCCTCGCCTCGCTCAACGGCAAAGTCGCCGAAGGCGTCCGCTCCACCACCGCCGCTCTCGGCCTCGCCGCCCGCTACGGCGTCGAGATGCCCATCACCGAACAGATGGCCGCCATCCTGCACGACGGCAAATCCCCCCGCGACGCCATCCGCGACCTCATGTCCCGCCCCGGCCGCACCGAATAGCGAAACCTCATGTCTTGTAATTGATTGAAGACGACGGAAATTTAATCGATCGAAGAAGATAGAAATTTAATCGATTGAATCAAGATAGAAATTGTCATCCTGAGCGGAGCCTCTCGCAGCTTTATCGCGAGAGGCGCAGTCGAAGAGCCTGTCCTGAGCGCAGTCGAAGGAACCTGCTGTTTGCCTTTCAATTGCCTTTCGTCAGCGATCGGCGTCAGCAACCTTCAGCGCCATGCCTAGTAAATCCGCAGGAACCCGCGCGAGCCGATCCGCGACGCCGGCACAAAGCCATCCTCTGCGCGAAGGTTCTCGTCATACTTCGCGACAGCCTCTTCATGGTGATGAAGGCGCGCGAACAATCTGTGAAGGAAAGTCATCTCAAGCTCCTGTAAGAAACATTCGAGGAATGTATTCTCGCGCTTCCAGGCGGCATTCTCCTGCAACTTTTGCCCTGAACCTCTTATCTTGCGTGGTACGTCTTCAGTTACGTGACCTCCATCGCCGCCTGCGGCCGGGTGTTTAATTCATCGCGCGGCTCTCTGCGCAACGAGTGAGTTCCTCGCTGCCGCAGGCCGGAGTGAAGCGAAGCGAAACGACTGAATTGCTTTCGTCAACCTTTCCTTCAAAGACTTTACGCAAAAAGGGGGAGGGGGGAGATGCCGCTGGAGCCCGTCCCGCTAAACTAGAAGACGATGGCCTTCACCTCCCTCTTCGGCAGGCGCGACAAAAATCCAGAAGCCCCGGAAGCTCCCGAGACACCGGCTCCCGAAGCCAATTCCCGCAGCTTCCTCGACCGCATGAAGCAGGCGGTCACGCGCACTCGCCAGTCGCTCTCCGAGTCCCTCTCCAGCGTCGTCGCGCTCACCCGCGAAGTCGACGAAGCTTCGCTCGACGACCTCGAGTTCGCGCTCCTCGCCTCTGACATCGGCTCTCAAACCAGCAACGAGATCATCGCCAATCTTCGCGACCGCGCCCTTCGTCATGGCCTCGCCAACGGCGCCGAACTCAAAGCCGCTCTCAAGGACGAGATCCTCCGCATCCTCGACTCCGTCGCCACGCCGGTCAAGCATCCCTCAGCGCCGCCCGAGGTCATCCTCCTCGTCGGCGTCAACGGCACCGGCAAGACCACCACCAGCGGCAAGCTCGCCGCACTCTACCGCCGTCCCACTCCCGAATATCCAGCGGGCCAATCCGTCCTGCTCTGCGCCGCCGACACCTTCCGCGCCGCCGCCATCGAGCAGCTCGAGGTCTGGGCCGGCCGCTCCGGCGTCGCCCTCATCAAGACCCGCCAGGGCGGCGACCCCTCCGCCGCTCTCTTCGACGCCGCCACCGCCGCCAAAGCCCGCTCCACCGGCATCCTCCTCGTCGATACCGCCGGCCGCCTCCACACCAAGTCCGACCTCATGAAGGAGCTCGACAAAATGTCGCGCACTTCGGCCCGCCTCATCCCCGGCTCCCCCCACCAAACCCTCCTCGTCATCGACGCAACCACCGGCCAGAACGGCCTCCAGCAGGCCCGTCTCTTCACCGAGGCCGCCCACGTCACCGGCATCGTCCTCACCAAGCTCGACGGCACCGCCAAAGGGGGCATCGTCGTCGCCATCGCCCGCGAGCTCGGCCTCCCCGTCCGCTACGTCGGCGTCGGCGAAAAACTCGAAGACATCCTCCCCTTCGACCCCGCCAGCTTCGTCGACTCCCTGCTCGATTGATCGTCCAGGCCACCTTCCGGCCGATCTTCGCCTTCTAAACAATTGGCAACGGCGGAGAGCCGCTCCCGCGCACAAAGGTAATGCTGCCTTCGTCCGGCGAGCGACGCTGAAGGGCTATCCAGCACATGGTGTCCGAATACGATACTCTCCTCCATAGCCAAGGTATTGACTAAGGAGGTTCTCCCCATGCACCAGCTGCTTGTTGCCTTCTTTGCCATGATCTTCTCGTTCTCCCACGCTCAGACGGTCCATCACCCGGAAGCCTTTCAGGCCGCCAACACACACCCCGTCTACGATCTCTACACGCCCACCCGCGAACAGCTCGCCCTTCAGCAGTTTGAGACCGCAACCAGCTATGCTGAGACCTCATGTGTCTCCTGCCGCCGGATGAACGTGGACAACGACGCGCGCTAGCTCTCGCCCGCGATGCCGCCGCCTTTGCCTCTCCCAATCCATCTGTAGGCTGTGTTCTGCTGCGCGGAGATCAAGTCCTCGGCGAGGGCGCACACCACTACGACACCTTTGACCACGCCGAGATCGTCGCCCTGAAGCAGGCCCGCGCCGCCGGTCACAACCTCCGCAATGCCACCGCCTGCGTCACCCTTGAACCCTGCGCGCACCACGGCCGCACCGGCCCCTGCTCGGACGCCCTCATCGCCGCCGGCATCGGCCGCTGTATCGTCGCCACCGTCGATCCCAACCCGCTCGTCCGCGGTCTTGGCATCCAGAAGCTCCGCCAAGCCGGCATCGACGTCGTCGTTCTGCCGCCGGACTCCGAGCTTGCACAGCAGGCCCGCCGCCTCAACGACGCCTTCGCCTTCGGCATTCAGCACCGCCGCCCCTTCCTCACCCTCAAGGCCGCGGTCTCCGTCGACGGCAAGCTCGCACCGCCCCCCGACCAGCGCAGCGGCAACGCTCCCCACTGGCTCACCGGCCCCGCCGCCCGCGCGGATGTCCAGCAACTTCGCCATAACTCCGACGCCATCCTCACCGGCATCGGCACCGTCCGCGCCGACGATCCCGAGCTCACCGACCGCACCGGCCTCCCCCGCCGCCGTCCTCTGCTCCGCGTCATCCTCGACTCGCAGCTGCGCACCTCGCTCGACTCAAAACTCGTCCGCTCCGCCGCCGCCCAGCACAACGATCCCCAGCACAGCGATCTCCTCATCCTCTGCGCAGCAGACGCACCCATGCCGCGCGAGTCCCAGCTCCGCATCCTCGGCGCCGATATCCTTCGCCTGCCCTCCGCACCAGGCCCTCTCGACCTTCACGCCGCCCTCAACGCGCTCGCCCATCGCGACATCCGCAGCGTCCTCGCCGAAGGCGGCTCAGCACTCAACGGCAGCCTGCTCCGCGTCCAGCTCGCCGACAAGATCGTCCTCTACTACTCGGAGCACGAGCTCGGCGATGCGGCTCTTCCCTTCGCCGATAACCTCGCCTCGCCCTACACACTCCAGCACCAACTCACATCCACTGAACGCACGACCTTCCCTAACGAAGACAACGGCATCTCCGAGGACATCCGCATCACCGGCTATCTCCACGACCCCTGGACCGGCATCTGAACCTCTAATCCCTAATCCCTAATCCCTGTACCCTGTACTTATGTTCACCGGCCTGATCGAAACCACCGGCACCCTGCTCGCCGTCAAGCCCACCGGCGGCGCGACGCGTCTGATCATCGCCGCTCCGCAGCTCGCCGGCCGCTGGAAGATCGGCGACAGCATCGCCGTCAACGGCGTCTGCCTCACCGCGCTCGACATGGAAGACGCCGACGAGCCGCACCCTGGCCGCTTCGCCGCCGATCTCGCGCAGGAGACGATCGCGCGCACCAGCCTTGCGCACTTACAACAGGGCGCGCTCCTCAACCTCGAGCTCCCCACGCCCGCCGGCTCTCCGCTCGGCGGCCACGTCGTGCAGGGCCACGTCGATGCCACCGGCAAGCTCCTCTCGCTCGTTCCTCTGCGCCCCGACATCGACACCTCCGACTGGCGCCTCTCCATCGAGCTCCCGCCGCAGCTCGCCGCGCAGGTCATCCCGCAGGGCTCCATCACCATCGACGGCATCAGCCTCACCGTCGCAAAAGTCGAACCGCCCACCGAGGCAAAATTTCTCTGCATCGAAATCGCAGTGATCCCGCATACCTACCGCAGCACCAATCTTCATTCCAAGATGGCCGGCGACCTCGTCAACATCGAGACCGACGTGCTCTCCAAATACGCCGCACGACAGCTCGCCGCGCAGCAACTTGCAACCGCAACCAACGCGTCCACCCCAACTTCGCTCGAACAACTCGAAACCGATTCCGCAACACACTCCGCGCCCGCGCACGAATGGCTCACCGCGGAGTACCTGCTAGCCAACGGTTACTGAGCCTTCCACGCAAAGAAAAAGAGGCGCGGCCAACATGCCGCGCCTCTCCGTTCTCTAATCTCTGTTCTCTAAGCCACTACAGCGACGACATATTATTCAGGAACTCCTGATTGTTCCGCGTCTTGCCCAGCTTATCGCTCAACAGTTCCATCGCCTCAACAGGCGACAGCGGGTTCAGCACCTTGCGCAGAATCCACGTCCGCTGCAGGTCGTCCTTCTCAATCAGCAATTCTTCCTTGCGCGTTCCCGAGCGCTGAATGTCGATCGCCGGGAAGACGCGTTTGTCGACCAGCTTGCGGTCAAGGATCACTTCCATATTGCCCGTGCCCTTGAACTCCTCGAAGATGACCTCATCCATGCGCGATCCCGTGTCGATCAGCGCACTCGCAATAATCGTCAAGCTTCCGCCTTCCTCGATATTTCTCGCCGCGCCGAAGAACCTCTTCGGCCGCTGCAGCGCATTCGAATCGACGCCGCCCGACAGCACCTTTCCGCTCGGCGGAACGATCGTGTTGTACGCCCGCGCCAGGCGCGTAATCGAATCCAGCAGAATCACGACATCGCGCTTGTGCTCGACCAGCCGCTTGGCCTTCTCGATAACCATCTCGGCCACCTGCACGTGCCGCGCCGCCGGCTCGTCAAACGTCGACGAAATAACCTCGCCCTTCACCGACCGCTGCATGTCCGTAACCTCTTCCGGCCGCTCGTCGATCAGCAGAACGATCAGCACCACCTCGGGATGGTTCGCCGTCACCGAGTTCGCAATCGCCTGCATCAGCACCGTCTTTCCAGTGCGCGGCGGCGCCACGATCAACCCGCGCTGCCCCTTGCCGATCGGGCACAGCAGGTCCATCACGCGTCCACTGATGCCCTCGCGCACGGTCTCCATCTTGATCCGCTCCTCTGGATACAAGGGAGTCAGGTTGTCGAACAGAATCTTGTTGCGCGTCTCTTCCGGCGACTCGAAGTTGATCGCCTCGATCTTCACCAGCGCGAAATACTTCTCGCCCTCATGCGGCGAGCGCACGTTGCCGGAGATCGTATCGCCGGTCTTAAGATCGAACTTGCGAATCTGCGACGGCGAGACATAAATATCGTCCGGCCCTGGGAGATAGTTGTAATCCGGGCTGCGCAAAAAGCCGTAGCCGTCGGGCAGAATCTCCAGCACGCCTTCAGCGAAGATGTGTCCTTCTTTTTCGCTCTGCGCCTGCAATATCTTGAAGATCAAATCCTGTTTGCGAAGGCCGCTGGTACCTGGGATCTCGAGGCCGCGGGCGAGCTTGCTCAGCTCGGCGATGCTCTTTTCTTTCAACTCGGTAATGGTCATGGGTTCCTGGTTAATTCGGTTGTGGGAGGGATTGGGTGCTGCGGAGGTTTCGTGCGGAATTGGAGCGTCCAGCTCACACGAGAGCAGAATGCATCCAGGGTGCTGAGGGGTGCTGAAGATTGATGCGGGGGAAACTACAAGGGGCACTGCTTGGAAGGACGTCTTCTACGCTATCAGAAATGTTGAAATCGAATATCGGAAATTGCGGACCGGTGCATGCGCAGCCCACTCAAACGGCTGGACCGCCGCGCAGTTTAGGCTGCGCGGCGAACCGTTGCCAGATTCTCTTCCGGTTCTTCAGAAGCCGTGTCCATCGGCATCGCATCCTTGAACCGATCCAATACTTCATTGGTCGTGTCCTGCAGCCGGGTATTGGGCTTGTGAAGCTTGCGTGTCGCCTTCGACGCCAGTTGGCACAGCTGGTAGCGGTTGTTCACGTGAGTCAGAGCTCCAAAGATCAGGTCTGAGCGCATAATTTTCTCTCCTCTGCGAAGGTCTGGTGGCTGCATAAGCTCCACTCTGGTGTAGCTGCATCGGGGGAACCGTGGCCCGCCAGTCGCAGCCCGGCAGACGTTCCCGCATATTAGACGCAACGAATGCGCGACACGATGCATACACAAAATCTCATCGCGCAAATTTTCCTAAGTCAAGTGCCTTTCGATACTTAGTTGCTGAAAGACAACAGAAATCCCGGTCCGGCTGTCAACAAAATCTGCCGGAACAAGGGTCCCAAGACGCTGCCTGGTGTAATCGAGGCCCAACCTCTGCCCCGCATGAATGAGCGCTCTATTCAGCGGTATACCCGTGAATATCTCGTTCACCAAAAGCACCTTACTGTCTCCTGTTCCCAAGGTCAATCCTTTTTTTTGAACAAGAGCCTCCAAAATCTACAAAAATCCGGATATCGAACAGCCCTTCCCGTAACTCATTGAAAACACGTTCAAGCCCAGTAACTCCGGTCCAGCGTCCGATACTGAATTGCCTCGGCGATATGTTTCACCGCGATCCCCTCCGCCGCATCCAGGTCGGCAATCGTCCGCGCCACCTTCAGAATCCGGTCGTGCGCCCGCGCGCTCAATCCCTGCTGCTGCATCGCCCGCTCCAGCATCCGCTCCGCATCGCTCGAAAGCTCGCAGTACGTCCGGATCTGCTTGGTCGACATCTGCGCATTGGCAAAGATCGCCCGGCTGCCCGTCCGCGAATTTCCATCCGACCGCGCCCCGCTCTCCAGGAATCGCGCATGCTGCCGCTCACGCGCCTTCAGCACTCGCGCGCGAATCTCAGCCGAACCCTCCGCCGCCGCTCCGCCGCGCAGCTCCTTGTACTGCACCGCCGGCACCTCAATATGAATGTCGATGCGATCCAGCAGCGGCCCGCTCACCTTGCTCACATAGCGCTGAATCATCGGCGGCGTGCACATGCAATCGCGGCTCTTGTCGTTGAAGTACCCGCACGGACATCCCTGCGTTGCCTTTCTGTCATGCCGAGATTTTGGCTCTCAGACCCATGTCTCCGCAGTATCCCAAGCAAATCAATACTTTAGGCGACCACATCCGCGCACGGCGGTTGGACCGTAAGCTCCTCCAAGGGCAAACTGCCGCCCAAATCGGCGTTCACGAGCAGACAATTACCAACTGGGAACGCAACGCATCCTCTCCAGAGATTCACTACATTCCTGCCATCCTCGAATTCCTTGGGTACGACCCGCTGCCGCACCCTACCTCCCTCTCCGAGCGCCTCGCTGCTGCGCGCAGAGGGCACGGCCTGTCGCAGCGGAAGATGGCCGCGAAGCTGGGCGTTGATCCGGCAACACTGATGGGCTGGGAAGCCGGGCGGCATCAGCCCAGCGGGAAGAGTTTAGAGTTGATCGCGCGAGTTTTTCAGGTTCGGTAGAGGCTGTTATGACCTTTGCACCTTTGTATAGTCTTGGCCGGGGTGTTTATGCTGTCCAGCATGGAGGGATGGGCAAGAGAGTTGGAAGATGGTATCTGACGGATGTATCGGATGAAGAGTGGTCGTTTGTCTTGCCGTATCTTCTGTTGAGTCGGGAGGACAACCGGAGCCGCCAACACAGTCTTCGAGCCTAGTTCAACGGGGTTCGTTACATCGTCACCGACCCACCGCAAGGAGTGTGGAACGGGTCGAACGGTTTCTGAGGTCAATCGCTGAGACGGCAGGGCTATAATCTCGGGCTACGGGAGATTCCAATGTTTCGCTCAACCATGATTGCCTATGCCTCTTGGTTTCCATCGCAGCAGCGAAGGCCCAAAGCATCCCTGCAAGTGAAGCCTCAAAGCACGTTGGCGAGCAGATGACCGTTTGCGGGCAGGTTGTGAGCAAACATACAGCCGACAATGCAAATGGAAAGCCGACGTTTGTGGACCTCGATCATGCCTTCCCGAACCAGAACTTTACTGTCGTCATCTGGGATCGAGACAAGATCAAAGTGGGAGACCTTCCTTCTTCAGGAGATGTTTACGTCACCGGAATAATCACCCGGTACTGTGGGTTTACGCATAAGGCTAAAGTTGGGCAACGCCTAAACCGAGAGGAACTTCTTTAGGGCGGGCTGATTTGCATAGAAAGGCGCATATCTTTATGGGCGCATTAAAGGTCGGTCTTGTTACGGCAAATCGAAGCGAGTTTTTAGACGATGTCCTTGTCCGACCTTGCAATATTTTGCAGCTCAGTTTGATCCCGATCTATATCCCCAAGGTGAGTGTGCTACGAGCGAACTTTTCAGGTGAGATCAATGTCTGTTCCACTCAGTCGAGTCCCAACGCTCGACTATGGAGGCAGTGCCGCCAGATGGAGAGACCCCTCGGTCAGGACTGTCGCGGCTAAAGTAGTTATCGATTCTCCTCTGGCGTTTCCGAAACAGGAGATCCGGAACCAGCAGGGCGGCCCAACCGCTGCGAGGGCCGTCCGATGAGCCAGCCCTTATTAATCCGGCACCCGCCCCCCATCCGACTGAAAGCATCCTTGGGTACGTAGTGCGTCTCACAGAGGCAAACGGATACGCTTCCCCAAGAGACCTCTATCGGTCGGCTGGCATGAGCGGAAGCGAGACCTCGGCGAGCAATTTCAGCTGTTCAAAGTTCGCAGCTATAACGGCCCATCCACCATTATGGCTGGAGCGACTTGCGATCCACGGCAACCTAAACTCAAGCAGTTCCGCGCCATCGCAACCCGGTACGACAGAACAGCACGAAACTTCCTCGCAGCAATTCACCTCGCAGCAGCAGCCATCTGGCTCATTTGATGACACCCCCTAGAGTTGCAGCTGGGAAAAACGCCATTACCTTTCGAATCGTCAGGGGGCAGGATCAACCAGCGAGTTGATGAACCACGTCATAAGAACACCACTAGACGGCGTTTGATTCGCGTATGCCGACATCGGACTGACAAACTGATTACTGCAAGTAGCCGAAGTAAAGCTGTCCCCCCAAGTGCCGCCGGTTTCTGCTACCGTGTCCGTCCCGCAGACCAGTTGTGGATACGCCGTGAGCGTGACTCCCGTTCCTGTGGCGCCAATGAGGTTGACCGTGGGCGCGGACGTGCAGCCGTTCCCAAGTCCCGAATACGAACCCACAGCGCTGGCACCCCAGTTATATACGAGCCCATTCGGAACGCCGCCGCTGGCCGTCATAAAGCCCGATCCCTGGCAGTTCGGTCCTCCACCCGAAAGAGTGAAGGGAGTCCAGTCTGCATACCCCGTTCCTCCGCTATAACCGATCTGCACGCCGCCATAAAAGTAGCTGCTAACTACAGCCTCAACAGCCAGGCAGTCCCAACAAGTGCGTTCGTCAGTGCCCAGTGTTGTGGTCAGTAGGAACATGGGGTCTTTGCTGGGGCGTGTTGATAACACTCCAGGTCCGGCAATCTGGGGTGTTCCTCCAATCCAGTAGATCGGCAGAGCTCCATTGTGGGAGACAACATACTGTCCAGAAGAATAGTCATGTGCAAAATTGCCGCCGATTTCTCCCGCGCAAGGTGTTGTTGCAGGTGGCGTGGACGAGGTACATCCCGCACCACCCTGCGCGTAGATGGCTCCTCCATTGGCTGCGTTCTGTGCCATGAGCTGCAATCCAGTCAGCGGCGAGATGCTGTCAGCAGGGCTTTGCATGAACTCTGCGAGTGCCGTCATCGGGCCGCCCGAAACAATATCGATCGGGGTCGTCGGATACTTCGCAAAGATGGTGCGATACATCGTCACCGCAGATTCCCACGCGGCGTTCGATAGAGGCGTCGATGCGTCATAGGTCTCGACATTCGCGGTTGTGCAAAACCTCCCGCTATTCTCCGCGAAGATCGACGGAACACTCAATGGAACGTCCGCAAGTCCTGCTTGATCTAGCATTTGGCGCCACGTTGCTTCGCAAGTGACCGACTGGTCTGCGATCATGACCCCGGCGAGATTTACATCCCCCTGTTGGTGCAGCGCAATCGCCATCTGCAAAGCGAAAAAGTTGTCCAGATCGCCGCCTGCATCATCGTCGAACACCAACACAGGCACTGGAGAAGGTAGCGATTTAATGAGCCCTTGATAGAACTTTGTCTGGTAAAAAAGGGTCTGCACCTGGGTCTGATTCAGATTGCCGGGGAAGACCGCAAACTCGTCAATGTACGTCGAGTTTTGGGAGTCGGTCGTCCCGGCCACGCCATAATATGTTCCTCCACTCACATAGCCTGGCACCATCAGCGGGTACGTGGTCGAGTTCATCGACGCTCCTCCAAGCGTAGCCGTAATAACCGCGCCTGTCCCAGTCGGAGAGGTAAGAACAATCGTCGGAGTAGATGTACAACCAAAGTTATTGGAGTGAGACGGCGTCCAGTTGCCGTTGTAGGGCACTCCGTTACTTGCCACCATGAAACCAGTCACATTGCAATTTGGGCCGCCTCCAGTCGATGTGAACGCGGTCGAGTTGGCATAACCTGTTCCGCCCGAGACGGACAGGTCTACATAGCCAAAATCACTAATTGAGAATGGGGTCTCGGGAATATAGGGTGAGCCGATACCATTGATAGATAAGCTCAGGGCTGAGGGTTGGCCGCTACCCGTGTCTTCAACCACGATGTCATAATTGAATCCGTTCGGCATGGCGTCGATGTATCCAGTGCACATACCGTTTTGAGCGTGGTGCCTCTTTCCTGGGCCATTTCTCGTAAAGCAGAGCTGAGATCGACTCCCCACCATTCCGAGCGTCAACTCCCACCAACTATTACTCGTGCTCGAAGTATCTCCCTTGCTGGCTAGGACAAGCGTTCCCGTCCTATTCCAATTCAGCCGGTCGACCTGAATCAGCATCGTCCACGGAACATCCCACTCGATAGCGGCCAGCGCGTTGCTCGGGGCCTTATTCCATGCATTCCATGCAAATCCAGCCGAAGTGTTGTTTGGTGTCGTCTTATCGAATCCCGGTTGACGAGGGCTAGCCGTACCACCCCCAACTGAGAAGGTCTCCCCGGAGGACTGGTCAAGAAAATTCGTCGTATCGTCATTGAAGTTTAGGTAGACAGACGGATTTGCCGCCAACAGGGCGATAGGCCACCCGGGTGATTCGACGCCTCCGGAAAGCGCAGCGTTTGCCGATCCTGCGTTTACCTGAAGAGTTGCGGTGGCATTGCTTGCGTTTTGAGGTGAAAATGACACCTGAATCGTACAGGAATCGCCAACCACTAGCGTCGCTGGGCAGTCGTTGGTTGCCGGAAAATCAACCGAGTTGACACCCGATATCACAATACTCGAAATCGGAACTGCAACCGTTCCACCATTGGTCAGCGTAATGCTTTGTTCAGCGGTAGCACTTCCCGGCGCAGTGGCTGGAAAGGTAATGCTTGCGGGACTCAGTTCCAAGAGAGCGGTAGGTGGAACAGGTGGAGATGCTATCGGCGAAATTGAAATCGCGAAATTGGAAGGTTGGCTTGGCGTAACTGGTTGAAACGGTGCGTCAGACCCAATCAATTGATAGAGTGCCCCAGTATTCATATCCGGGCGATCGGCAAGATTCAGCAGCGCCGAAATCGTATTCGATGGCGCACTTAGACCAGGTGGAGTCGTCAAGGCAAAGAGGTTTCCGCAAAGACTGCCGTCGCCAGCGACCCCACCACCAGAGTTGATGCAAGGTGCTACCAAATCTCCAAGCGCATCAATCTGCTCGTTCGGAACAGTATCGCCGCTCGGCACATTCGAACCGGGCGAGACACCCGTATGTGGATTAACCAACTCACTAGCCAACGTGAACGCTACGTCCAAGGATCCACTATTTTCGCTGCTCGACCCAACTTCTGTGGAGGAAGTCATATACGGTGCGAGAGCATATACCGCTGCTACCGTCGTCAATTCGTTCACTACTATCGGTGTCTGCGGGCTAAGAGCAGTGCATGGCCCCAGAGCCGTCATCATCGCGAGGTTTGGATTATATACCCCCGGGGTAGGATCGCCTCCTTCCGCCGTTATAAATACCTCCGTTGCGCCCGAGCATGAGTACAACCCAGCAATGTTGAAGTTTCCGTTTTCATCGGTAACAACCTCTTTTGACAGCAACGGTGTCGCACTCGTGCCAACACCTGTTGTACCGACGCTATACAGCTGGATTGACGCATTCGCTATCGGTCGCTGCCCTCCAGCAACTCGACCACTGCTACCCGCTGTCACGGCGACGGCTGTGCTCACAACAGTCGAGACCCCGCATCCGGTCATCAAGAGAACGAGAAGCATCGCTGTTGCAAACATGATTTGTCGCATGCTGATTATGTCCCACACTTGCATCCCAGCCACCGCTTAGCGATCAGGACGGCAAGTTTCCGTTGTAAATATAGGTTCAAGTTCACAGATACAGTGTCCAGTGATGACCGTACCCGCATGTTGCTGCGCGTCCATGGCTGTCGGCGAAGCGGCACAAGCCGAAAGCTCCCTGCTGAACTGAACCTTCGCTCGAAGCAGCAGGTATCTACCCTGTTGTTATCGGCAAAAACTCTAATTACTTGAGGACTTTTGTAGCGAATGCAATCAACGTCATCCCAGAAATGCTGCGTAGCCACAGGATTTTGACTGGAGGAGGCGGTACGGAAATGGAGATGCCTTGATGAGATGCGTTGATTAGATACGACCAGTGCGGATATCCGGTTCGGTCAAGCCATCACAAAGGCAGAAAATGTGGGAACTGCAGATTCCAGCGTTTACCAGCGAACCGCCAGTCGACGTGCTGCCGAAATGCTAGTGCGTCCCCACTACGCGAAGGCGGGCGAGAGGTGGCGGCCAGTTGGGTTAGCGATCATGCTGCGAACCTACTTCGTGCGGCAGTAGCTCATCCCGTCGGACTCAGGGGTGGAAGAGGCACTGTCCGAGTCTCCAGCGGTGCGGCGGTACGTGGGCGTCGATCTGGGTATCGACCCTGCACCGGACGAGACGACGGTGTTGTGGTTCCGTCACCTGCTGGAGAATGACCTCCACCCTTTTTCTCATCCCTTGATAACTGAAGTTTCTTCGGTTAGGGCCGATAAGTGACTCACGGATATCTAGGGAGTCTGATTGTGCAGCTCTGTTTTTTCTCCAGATTGATCTCAACCGTAACACTGACGCTAATTGTCGCCTGCAGTTCAGGGTGTGGTCCGATAATCGGCACCACTATTGATTCCTCACCATCAGCGAACATGTCATCATCCTCCATAATGTTCGGTTCCGTTTTATCTGGTACATCCAGCTCTGCTCAAACCGTAACATTCTCCAATACAGGCAATGGAGCATTACAAATTTCCAGCATCGTTGTGAGCGGTATCTATGCGAACAGCTTTAACGAGTCCAACAACTGCCCGGCAAGTCTAGCGGCTGGAAGTAGTTGTACAATCACTGCTAATTTAAGCCCTGTTATGGCAGGCTCTTACACCGCGGCAATCACAATCTCTGATAACGCATCCCCATCGGTCCAGACCATCGCCCTTAGCGGGAGTGCGCCACCCGTTGCGGTGAGCGTAAATCCGGCAATCGCAACGCTGAGCAGTGGCCAACCTGCGCAACTGACAGCAACAGTGGCCAATGCCGCCAACAAAGCCGTAACGTGGTCGATTTCTCCGGCTGGAGTAGGCTCAATTAGCCCATCGGGCTTATACATGGCCCCAGCGACCATTACTAACTTGCAAACTGTGACGGTAACCGCCACCAGTCATGCGGACACAACTGCGTATTCATCGACGACAATAACGCTTGTGTCCTCGATTACCGTCATCGTGAATCCGGCTGCCGCAGCACTGAACAGTGGCCAAGCTACCCAACTCACAGCAGCCGTAACAAATGCATTGAATTCTTCTGTCACTTGGAGTGCGCGTCTTGGCTCAATTACCCCAGAGGGCGTCTATACTGCCCCATCGAATACGGGTAGCAGCACGCTCACTGATACGATT
>Ga0207933_1000826_pt1 | contig 27086 bp, 19 predicted proteins | sample NGESurdeep092012_4_FD_184488 | JGI IMG/M metagenome (GOLD analysis project Ga0207933, IMG submission 184488) | Arctic peat soil microbial communities from Barrow, Alaska - NGEE Surface sample F53-3 deep-092012 (SPAdes) | ecosystem: Environmental > Terrestrial > Soil > Wetlands > Peat ... | reverse complement strand
TCGGCGCAGCCGGAGCCGGCGCGGGTTTTGCTGCCGGTTTAGCTGTCGGAGCTTTCGGCTTCGCCGGCGCCTGTGCCATCACCGGCATGGCCATGGCCAGCAATGCCCCGGCCGCTATAGAGACGATCAGCGCCCGGCCTAGCGGCCGAGCTGATGCGGCCCGATAATCCATTATAATTCGTCCTTTTTCCGAACCGTTCGCGGCCTTATGCCGAACCGAACGGTTGTCCCTCAATGACGGCTCTCTCTCCGCCAAATACGGCGGTAGCGTGACCCGTCTAGCCTGCCTGATAGCCGATTATGTCACGGCAATAAAGCCACGAATGTGCCCAATATAGCGGGCCGCTCGGGGTCTCGCCCGTGTGGTAAATTGCTCGAAACCGGAAACGAATCGCATTCGATACCCATCCGCGCCCACAAGACCCGCTCCTGCGCTGATGCGCGTTCCAGCATCCCGGCGCACGGTGCTGCTTGGCGCACTGATGGCTGGGAGCGGGCTCGGGCCGGCTTGGGGTGATGATGTTGAGCATCATGCCATCGCCATGCATGGCCAACCGCTCTGGCCGGCCAGTTTCAGCGCGCCGCGTTATGCCGCTCCGGCCGCGCCAAAAGGCGGCTCTTTGGTGCAAGGCGTGCTTGGCACCTTCGACAGCCTCAACCCGTTCATCGTCAAAGGTCTGCCTGCCGCCAATATCCGCGGCTACGTGATCGAGAGCCTGCTGGCGCGCGGCTATGACGAACCTTTCACGCTCTATGGCCTGCTGGCCAAAAGCGTCGAGACCGATGCGGCGCGCAGCTACGTCACCTTCACGCTCGATGCAGCGGCGCGCTTTTCCGACGGCAAACCGGTGACGGCGGACGATGTTATCTTTTCCTGGGAATTGCTGCGCGATCATGGCCGGCCGAATTTCGGCATTTATTACAAGAAAGCGCTCAAGGCCGAGCGCATCGGCGAACGCGGCGTGCGTTTCGATCTCACCGGTTCCGACGACCGCGAACTGCCGTTGATCATCGGCTTGATGCCGGTGCTGCCCAAGCATGCGATCGATGTGAAGAAATTCGAGGATACGACATTCGCGCCCCCGCTCGGCAGCGGTCCCTATATCGTGAGCGCGATCAAGCCGGGCGAGAGCGTCGCGTTCAAGCGCGATCCGAATTACTGGGGACGCGATCTGCCGATCAACCGCGGCCTGTGGAATTTCGACAGCATCCGTTTCGATTACTACCGCGACGGCAACACGCATTTCGAGGCGTTCAAGAAAGGCAACTACGACCTGCGGCTGGAAACCGATCCGGGGCGCTGGCAAACGGCTTACGATTTTCCGGCGCTGCGTGACGGTCGTGTGGTCAAGGAGGAATTCCCTTACGGACTGCCGAAAGGCATGGACGGCTTGGTGTTCAACACGCGCCGGCCGATGTTTTCCGACGTGCGCGTGCGCGAGGCGATCCTCCATCTATTCGACTTCGAATGGATCAACCACACGTATTTCTTCGACCTCTACAAACGCACCGCCAGTTATTTCGATGGGTGCGATCTCTCGGCCCACGGCGTGCCGGCCAATTCACGCGAACGCCAACTGCTGGCGCTTTTTCCCGATGTTGTGCGCCCCGACATCATGGAGGGCGCATGGTCGCCGCCGGTTACCGACGGCTCCGGCCGCGACCGCGCCGGCCTGCACAAGGCCTTCGCGTTGTTCGCGCAAGCGGGTTACGTGCTCAAGGGCACGCAACTGGTGCATAGCGCGAGCGGGCGGCCCTTCGCCTTCGAGATACTCACCACCACGCGCGATCAGGAGCGCCTGGCGCTCGCCTTCACGCGCAACCTCAAGCGCGCAGGCATCGATGCGCAAGTGCGCAGCGTCGACGCCACCCAATTCGAGCGCCGCCGCATCGGCTTCGATTTCGACATGATGCAGTACCGCTGGGAGCAATCGCTCTCACCCGGCAACGAGCAATTATTTTACTGGGGTACAGCTGCGGCGAACGACCAAGGCAGCCGCAACTACATGGGCGTGAAGTCCAAGGCGGTGGACGCCATGATCGCCGCCATGCTGGCAGCCACAACGCGGCCCGATTTCGTCTCGGCGACGCGCGCGCTCGACCGCGTGCTGCTCTCAGGCTTTTACGTGGTGCCGCTCTATTTCCCGCCCAAACAGTGGGTAGCGCGCTGGACACGAATCAAGCATCCCACGCAGACTTCCTTGTTCGGTTATTTGCCGGAAACCTGGTGGCACGCAGGATGATCGCGGACGACGCACAGAATTCGAATGACAATCGCGCCACATTGGACAATTTGTTCCGCCGCGCCGGCGTGCGGCGAAGCGATGCACTGGCGCTGAGCGATCCGCAAAGAAGCCTGACCTATGCGCAAGCCGACCGCGCGATTTCGGCCTTCGCTGCAAGACTGCGCGCGCTGGGGCTTTCGACCGACGCCGTGGTGGCGTTGCAACTGCCTCATGCCGTCGAAAGCGTCGTTGCGCTGCTCGGCATCTTACGCGCCGGCATGATCGTAGCGCCACTACCGATGCTTTGGCGCGAGCAGGCAATGACAGCGGCGCTGGCAAAAGCCGGCGTCAAAGCGATTGTCACGCACAGTGCGCTGGCCGAGGTCGCTATGCAGGTAGCGGCCAAATCGTTTCCGATCCGCGCCGTTGCCGGTTTCGGCCCCGGCCTGCCGGATGGCGTGGTGTCGCTTGATGATGTCTTCGCGGAAGGCGGTGATCATTTCCATCCTTCACTACGGCCGGGCAACGCCGCCGCCCATGTTGCCGCCATCACCTTCGACATCACGGCCGACGGCATAGTGCCGGTCGCGCGGAGCCACGGCGAACTGATTGCCGTCGGGCGGGACGTTTTCCTCGAAGACGGCATCGCGGATGACGCAACGATCCTGTCGACTATCCCGCTCAGCTCTTTTGCCGGCATCGCTCTTGCCTTGGTGCCCTGGATGCTTAGCGGCGGCACGCTGGCGCTGCATCATGGTTTCGACCCGGCCGTTTTCAACGACCAGCGCCACGAGCAAGAGGCCTCGGTCGTCGTCCTGCCCGGCCCGGTTCTGACAGCGCTGGCAGATGCTGGCTTGCTGGACACCATCAAAACGGTTCTCGCGCTCTGGCGCACGCCCGAGGCATTGGCCAATGCCAAGCCGTGGCAAGGCGCCGCGGCGGTTATCGATGTCATTTGCCAGGGAGAAACCGAATTACGCGCAGCGCGGCGAGCGAATGATGGCCTGCCGGCGCCAGTCCCGCCAACGCCATCCAGCGCAGGCATCACCGTGGTTGGCGGCTATCGCTTCCGCCAAAGCGACATCGATGCCGCGGTGGCGGCGGCCGATCCCGCGGCCATCATTGCCGCGCTGCCCGATGCTCTGCTTGGCCAACGCCTGGCCGGCAGCGCCCGCGACAACCTCGCCGTCGCCGCCCATCTGCAGACCCGAGGCAGCAACGCCCTTGTTACCGGGGCTTTCCGTCTGCGCGGCATAGACGCCTAAATCCGGCCCCTGCCGTTGACGGGGTATTAATCGCATACCGCTAGGTTAGCGCCGTTTTGTAACCGGTGCGCGTGCCCCATGTCGCTACAAGGTCCGATGATCGTGGTCGCCGAAAATCCGGCGGCGGCCCTTGTCGATGCGCTAAGTGCGGCCGGCGTCTTCCCGATTGTCGAAGCCAAATGGGCCGACGCGCCGACCGCCTTCATTGCGGTCAAACCAACCGCTGTCATCATCGCCGAGCCGGGAGCTTCGCCAAGCGAGGCCGCCGCACGCATGTTGTGTCTGCAGATCGCGACCGCCAGCGGCATCATCGTGCCGGTGATCGCACGCGTGCATGGCAGCCAGGAAGCCGCCATCCCGATCGCATTGTCGGCAGACGCAGGATTACCCGTCGAACGTCTGATCGCGCGCCTGCAATCGGCCATGCGCGTGCGGGCGCTGCATGCGACGGTGCTCCGGCGTATTGAGACATTCGCCGCTCACGATGGCCAATTGCCTCCGATGCCGATCGGCGACGCACTCGATGAAGCAACCGTATTGATCGCGGGGCGCGGGCCGCTTTATCCCAAATTGAGCGTGGCGATGGGCGAGCGCGTCAAAATGCTGGGCGCTCTCAGCGTGGAGACCGCCGCCAAACATCTCAACGCGCGCGATATCGATGGCATCGTGGTGGACGACGGCTTTTCCCCGCGCATGGTGGAGGCCTTCCTCACCGTGCTGGCGCAGGACACCCGCTACCGCGACATACCTGTTGCCGTTATCGGAGAAGCAGCGCCCGAATTCGCCGAGGTGCTGCCCAATATCGATCACGTCGACGGCGATCCGGCGCGTCTGGTTGCGCGCATGGTTCCGCTGGTGCGCATGCACGCCTTCGAGGCGAGGCTCAAGCGCATGCTCAAGACGCTCGACACCAACGGCATGTTCGATCCGGAGACCGGCTTGTTTTCGCGCGACACTTTCGGACAGGAACTCGAGCAGGCCGTTTTGGAAGCCGGCGAGCGCAGCACTGCGCTTTCGCTCGGACGTTTTTCCTTCGACGGGCCGCTCGACGAGCGCGCCAGCAAAGATGGCGCTCGCCTTGTGACGCGTCTCATCCGCAATATCGACTTCGGCTGCCGCGACAGCGATGGCTCGCTGCTGATGGCCTTCACCCAGACCGATTTGCGCAGCGCCCACGTGGTCGCCCGCCGCATCGCGGGCGTCATCAAGAACATCATGCTAATGCCGCAACGCGCCGGCGACACCGTGGCTGCCAATGTAAATCTGGCGACGCTGAAGGCCGGCGACACACCCGACAGCTTGATGCGGCGCGTGATGGGGTCCCAGGCGGTTGCCGCCGAGTAGTTCCGTGACTAAATTGGTTCCGACAGGAGCCAACCATGCCCGACAATCAGCCCGTTCGTATCGACGTCGTTTCCGATGTGGTCTGCCCATGGTGCTTCATCGGCAAGCACCGGCTGGAAAAGGCGCTGGCGCTGCGCCCGGATATTCCGGTCGAGGTGCGTTACCGGCCCTATTTCCTCAATGACTGGATCCCGCGCGAGGGCATGTCGCGCGAGCAATATCTCACCACAAAATTCGGCTCGGTCGATCGCTACAAGGGTATCGCTCAACGCGTCGGCGCCGCGGCCGCCGAGGAAGGGCTGGTTTACGCCGCCGACAAGATGAAACGCCAGCCCAATACGCTCGACTGCCACCGGTTGATCCGCTGGGCGGAAGCGATTGGCAAGGCGCCGCAAATGAAACAAAAACTGATGGATCTTTATTTCACGCAGGGCGCCGATCTCACCGACAGCTACACGCTGGTGAAGGCCGCGACCGATATCGGGCTTGATGCCAATCAAGTGAGCGCGGATTTGGCGAGCGACAAGGACGTGGCCGAAATCGAGGCCGAAGCGCTTTCCGCCAAGGAAGCGGGCATCGAGGGCGTGCCCTGTTTCATCCTCGGCGGCAAGCTTGCGGTGTCGGGCGCGCAATCGCCGGAATATCTGGCAGACGCCATTGACCGCATGGCCGCAGCGCGCGACGCGGCCGAGTAACTACGCCGCCTTTGCCTGCTGCGCGATCGAGGCGAGCTGTCGCAAGATCGCCGCGGTGCCTTTCAAGCGCTCTTCGGGCTTTTCCCAGTCATCGAAGAACACAAGTTGTTGATTCTTGGCGTCCTTCGGATCGGCGCGCATGCGCACATAAGTGCCTTGCTCACGGATAAACGCGATCAGTCCGTCCGGATTTGAGAAAATATTGTCGCGGAACGACAGCACGACGCCTTTGGGTCCGGCTTCCAGCTTCTCGACATTGGCACGCCGGCATAGCGCCTTGATCGCGACCACTTGCATCAAATGTTCGACCTCGCCCGGTAGCGGGCCGAAGCGGTCGACCAATTCGGCGGCGAAACTTTCGATCTCGCGTTCGTCTTCGATCTCGGCGAGCCGCCGGTAGAGCGCGAGCCGCACCGAGAGATCGGCGACGTAATCCTCCGGAATGAGCACCGGCGTGCCGATGGTGATCGAAGGCGACCAGCGGTCGGCGACCGGCGCGCTGATGCCGGCCTTGAGGCTAAGCACCGCCTCTTCCAGCATTTGTTGGTAAAGTTCGAAACCGACTTCCTTGATATGGCCGGACTGCTCATCGCCGAGCAGATTGCCGGCGCCGCGAATATCCAGATCGTGCGATGCAAGCTGGAAACCGGCGCCGAGCATGTCGAGCGATTGCAGCACCTTAAGCCGCCGCTCGGCCTGCGGGGTGATCTTTTGCTGCGCCGGCAGCGTGAACAGCGCGTAAGCGCGAAGCTTGGCGCGTCCCACCCGGCCACGCAGTTGATAAAGCTGCGACAGTCCGAAGCGGTCGGCACGATGAACGATCAAGGTATTGGCGGTCGGAATATCGAGGCCGGATTCGATGATGGTGGTCGACAGCAGCACGTCGTATTTGCCGTCGTAGAACGCGGTCATGATATCGTCGAGCACGGTCGGCGCCATCTGCCCGTGCGCGACAGTGACGCGCACTTCGGGGATATTTTTGTCGAGAAAATCCTTGGCGCCGGCGAGGTCTTCGATACGCGGACAGACATAAAAGGCCTGTCCTCCGCGGTATTTCTCGCGCAGCAACGCTTCGCGTATAGTAATGGGGTCGAACGGCGAAACGAACGTGCGCACCGCCAGGCGATCGACCGGCGGCGAGGCGATGATCGACAGATCGCGCACGCCGGTCAGCGCCAGTTGCAGCGTGCGCGGGATCGGCGTGGCGGTGAGCGTGAGAACGTGAACTTCCGCGCGCAACGTCTTGAGCTTCTCCTTGTGCGCGACGCCAAAATGCTGCTCTTCGTCCACCACCAGCAGCGCCAGGTCCTTGAACGTGATGCCCTTGCCAAGTACGGCATGCGTGCCGATGACGATATCGACGCTGCCGTCGGCCAGGCCAGCTTTGACTTTATTCAGCTCGGCGGTTGGCACCAGGCGCGAGGCCTGCGCGACATTGACGGGAAAACCGCGGAAGCGCTCGGTGAAGCTCTTGAAATGCTGGCGCGCCAAAAGCGTCGTCGGCACCACCACGGCCACCTGCTTGCCATTGATGGCGGCCATGAAGGCTGCGCGCAGCGCCACTTCAGTCTTGCCGAATCCGACGTCGCCGCAGATCAGCCGATCCATCGGGCGGCCGGAGTTCAAATCCTTGATGGTGGCGTCGATGGCGACGAGCTGGTCGTCGGTTTCTTCGTATGGAAAGCCGGCGCAGAACTCGTCGTAGGCCCCCGGCCCCACGGAAAAGCGCTCCGCCTCGCGCGTCAGCCGCTCGGCCGCGACCTTGATGAGTTCGCCCGCGATTTCGCGGATGCGGCTCTTCATGCGCGCCTTGCGCGCCTGCCAATTGCCGCCCCCCAGCCGGTCGAGATCGACGTTGGTATTTTCAGCGCCGTAGCGCGACAGCAGGTCGACATTTTCGACCGGCAGATAAAGCTTGGCGCTCTCGGCGTAATGGATTTCCAGGCAGTCGTGCGGCGCGCCGGCGGCGGTGATCGGCGTCAAGCCGACGAAACGCCCGATGCCATGATCGACGTGAACAACCAAGTCGCCGGGAGCAAGAGACGTGGCCTCAGCAATGAAATTATCCGCGCGGCGCATGGCGCGGCGCGGCCGAACCAACCGGTCGCCAAGAATGTCCTGCTCGCTGACGATGGCGGCGTCGGCGGTCTCGAATCCGGATTCGACGCCAAGCACGACGAGCGCGATGGCGGACTTCGGCAACGCGAGCGCCTGTGGCCAGGATCCGACGGTCGTGAGACTTTGCAATTTGTGATCGGCGAGCACGTGGCTCATGCGTTCGCGTGCGCCTTCGCTCCACAACGCTATAGCGACGCGCTTGCCGGAAGCCTGCGTCGCCAGCACATGCTTGCTGACCGCCTCGAACACATTGGCGCCGGGCTCTGCGCGCTCGGCCGCAAAATTGTGACCGGCGCGGGCGCCGACATCGATCACTTGTGTGGCGTCGGGCACGGCAAAGGGGGTGAGCCTTGCCAGCGCCGCGCCGTCGAGCCGCTCCTTCCAATCTTTCTCACTGAGATAAAGCCGCGCCGGCGGCAGCGGCTTATACGGCGGCGTCACGCCCTGCTTGAGCGCGCCGCGCCGCGTGTCGTAGTAATCGGCTATCTGGGTGAGGCGTTCTTGCGCAGCGTCCTCGGCCAGATGCTCGAGCGCCAGCGGGGTTCCCGGCAGATAATCGAAAATCGTCTCCAGCGCATTGTGAAACAGCGGCAGCCAATGCTCGAGGCCGGGGTAACGGCGGCCTTCGCTCACGGCCTCGTACAAAAGATCGTCCGGCGAGGCAGCGCCGAATTCGGCGACATAGCCGGTGCGGAAGCGGCGGATTGTTTCAGTGACAAGCTGGAATTCCGCCACCGGCACCAGATCGAGCCCGCGCAACTGTGTTTCGCTGATTTGCGTCTGCGCATCGAAACTGCGGATCGTCTCCAATGAATCGCCGAAGAAATCGAAACGCACCGGCATGTCCATGCCGGGCGGAAAAAGATCGAGGATGCCGCCGCGCACCGCGTATTCGCCCGGCTCGCGCACGGTGGAAGCGCGAGTGAAGCCGTTTAGTTCCAGCCACTCGATAATGCCGGCCATGCCGATGACATTGCCGGGCGCGACCGAGAGCGCGTGGGTAGCCACGAATTCGCGTGCCGGCACGCGTTGCAGAGAGGCGTTCACGGTGGTCAGCAACACCGAAGGCTTGTCTCGTCCTTTGACGCGCGCCAACCGCGACAATGCGGTCATGCGCTGCGCCACCACCGAAGCATTGGGCGAAACCCGATCGTAAGGCAGGCAATCCCAGGCCGGAAATTCCATCGTCTGGATGTCGGGCCCGAAAAACGCCAGCGCGCGCGATAGCGCCGTCATGCGCTGGCCGTCGCGGCAAACGACGGCAAGTGAAATCGCCGGAGCATCGGGTCGCGCCGCAATGGCGCGTGCCAGATCCGCCAGCACCAGACCTTCGGCGCCATCGGCGACCTGCGCCAACGTCAATGCTTTCCCGGATTTCAATAGTTCGGCGGGAGACTTCGCCATGGCTTACCCGCCGCCCTCGCCACGGAATTCACGCAGGCGGCGGAATAAAGGCGTGTCGATCTCGGCCGGCACCGTTTCCGCTTCGCTCACCCAGGCGAAAATCTGCTGATCGGGGATTTCGAGCCAGCCCTCGACCTCGTCGAGCTCAGTATCCGTCAACGTCTTGATATTGTCGTCGGCGAAACGGCCGAGCACAAAATCCATCTCACGGATGCCGCGATGCCAGGCCCGAAACAGCAAACGCCGCCGCCGCTCATTCAGCCCCTCGCTCGAAATCCCGCTTCCTGTCACGCATTTCTCCAACGCCAAAAACCCGGCGCGTGCCGGGTGCGGGGTTTATATAGTGGGCGGGCCTTGATTTGTCATGGCCGGGCTCGTCCCCGCCATCCATGTCTTTGCATCAGCAAACGAAGGAAGGCGTGGATGTCCGGCAACAAGGCCGGGCACGACGGTGAGAATTCTGCAATTATCACGTCCGATGCGCCCGCTCGTGCTCAACCCGCTGTTCGCTTCCCTCACCAGCCTGCCCGGCATCGGGCTCAAGCTGGAGCAGCTTTATGCCCGGTTGTTGGAGCATGAGACGCCGCGCGTCATCGACCTGCTGTTTCATCTGCCCTCCGGCGCCATCGACCGCCGCGCCCGGCCCAAGCTCAACGAGGTGCAAGCCGGGCAAATCGTCACCGTCGCGGTCACCGTCGACGAGCACCGCCCGCCCCCGCGCAATCGACCGCGCGCGCCCTACCGCATCGTCACCTCGGACGATACCGGGCAGACGCTGACGCTGACTTTTTTCTACGCGCGCGAGGATTATCTGCGAAAGCTCCTGCCTGAGGGCGAAATGCGCTACGTCTCCGGCACCGCCGAGCTTTACGACAACTTGTTGCAGATGGTGCATCCCGACCGCGTCGTGGACGAGAAGGGCTTTGCCAACTTGCCGCTGGTCGAGCCGGTCTATCCGCTCACCGAGGGGCTCGCCGCCGGCAATATGCGGCGCGCCATGGAGGGTGCGCTGGCGAAATTGCCCGAGCTGCCGGAGTGGCAGGACGAAGCCTGGCTGTCGCGCGAGCGCTTCCCGAAATTCTCTGACGCGCTGCGCCATCTGCACCGCCCGGCCGAGCCGCACGACATCGCGCCCGAGAGTCTCGCCTGGACGCGGCTCGCCTACGACGAACTGCTCGCCGGCCAACTCGCACTGGCACTGCTGCGCGCGCATATGCGGCGACAACCGGGTCGCGGCTCGGCCAGCGAGGGCCGCGTCCGCGCGCGTATCTTGAAAGCGCTGCCTTATATGCTCACGCATTCGCAGCAGAAGGCCCTCGATGATATCGTCGCCGATCTGGCGCGGCCGCAACGCATGTTGCGGCTGCTGCAAGGCGATGTCGGCTCCGGCAAGACCGTGGTGGCACTGCTCGCCGCCGCCGATGTCATCGAGGCCGGACGTCAGGCTGCCTTCATGGCGCCAACCGAAATCCTGGCACGCCAGCATCTCGCAACCATCGCACCGCTTGCCGAAGCTGCCGGTTTGCGTGTCGCCATTCTTACCGGACGCGAGCGAGGACCCGCACGCGCGGAAATTCTTGACCGACTGGCGCTCGGCGATATCGATCTGCTGCTCGGCACCCACGCGCTGTTCCAGGAGGAAGTCGCGTTCCGCGATCTGGCGCTCGCCATCGTCGACGAGCAACACCGCTTCGGCGTGCATCAACGCCTCGCGCTGGCGCAAAAGGGCGATGCCGTCGACGTGCTTGTGCTCACCGCCACGCCAATCCCACGCACTTTAGTGCTGACGTACTTCGGCGACATGGATATTTCCGAACTGCGCGAGAAGCCGCTCGGCCGCCAGCCGATCGACACCCGCACCATCCCGATGTCGCGCATGGAAGAGGTCGAGGACGCGGTCGGCCGCGCACTCGAGGAAGACAAGCGCGCCTATTGGGTCTGCCCGCTGGTCGAGGAATCCGAAAAGATCGATCTCGCCGCAGCCGAGGCGCGGTTTGAGGAACTCCGCAAGCGTTTCGGTAAAAAAGTCGGTCTGGTTCATGGCCGCATGAAAGGCGGCGAAAAAGACGCCGCCATGGCGCGCTTTGCCGCCGGGGAGACGCAACTCCTTGTCGCCACCACAGTCATCGAGGTCGGCGTCGACGTGCCGGAAGCCACCATCATGGTGATCGAACATTCCGAGCGGTTCGGCCTGGCACAACTGCATCAATTGCGCGGCCGCATCGGGCGTGGGCCGGGCGCCTCCACCTGCCTGCTGCTGTACAAAGCGCCGCTTGGCGAGACAGCCAAAGCGCGGCTCGCAGTGCTTCGCGACACCGAAGACGGCTTTCGCATTGCCGAGGAAGACCTCAAGTTGCGCGGCGAAGGCGACCTGCTCGGCACGCGCCAGAGCGGCTCGCCCGGTTTTCACATCGCGCGCATCGAGACGCACGGCAAATATCTCGGCGCCGCGCGCGACGACGCCGCGCTCACGCTGTCACGCGATGCCAAGCTGCAAACGCCACGCGGCCAGGCGCTGCGCCACCTGCTTTATCTGTTCGGGAAGGATGAAGCGATTAAATTGATCCGCGCCGGCTAGCGCATGATTGAAGGACTTACTTGACGCCGGACGTCAATTTGGCGGCCTGCGCAGCGCGCGCAGTGGTCGCGAGCGCCGCGAGTTTTTTCTGCGCATCTTCGCCACTATCGGGCTGCACCATGCCGGCGGAAATCAAAAGCGTCATGGCGTTCTCGACTGAGACGTCGAGGATGACCAACTGCTCGCGTTTCACATAAAAGAAAAACCCGGTGGTTGGGTTGGGTGTGCACGGCAGGAAGGCCGAGACATGATCGCCCTTCGGCAGCTTATCGGCGAGATCGCCACTCGGCGGCTGCGACAAAAACACCAGCGACCACATGCCGGGCGCAGGAAACTCCACCAGCGCCACCTGCCGGAAGCTCGATCCCTCTTTCGAGAACAGCGCCTCGAACACTTGCTTCATGGTGCGGTAGACCGGCCGCACGATCGGCATGCGGTTGAGCAGGCTCTCGCCCCAGCCGACCAGCGTGCGCCCGACCAAATTGGCAGTCAGAAAACCAAGCAGCGTGAGAACGACAAAGGCCAGCACCAATCCCGTGCCGGGAATCGGCCACGGCAGATAAGTTTCCGGCCGGTAGGTCGGCGGAATGAAAGGCTGCACCAGCCCGTCGACCCAGGTCACGATCAGCCATATCAACCAGGCGGTCACCGCCAGCGGGCCAGCCACCACCAGGCCGGTGAGGAAATAATTACGAACGCGGCCGGCGAAGCTCGTCTGCGATGCCGCGCCTGCTGCCGGCTTCGGGTCGATCTCGGTCATGACTTATTCCTGGCGCATGATCTTATCCGAAAACCGGTACCCACTTTTCGGGATCTGCGCATCTTATTCCACTGTGACCGATTTCGCGAGATTGCGCGGCTGGTCCACGTCAGTTCCGATGGCGACCGCAGTGTGATAGGCGATCAGCTGTACCGGAATGGCGTAAACCAGCGGCGTTACTGTCGAAGCCATATCCGGCAATACGATGATCTCGGTGGAATCGACCGGTGCCTCCTTGGCGCCTTTGGCATCGGTCACCAAAATGATCTTGCCGCCGCGTGCCGCCACTTCCTGCATGTTCGACACGGTTTTATCGAACACGCGGTCGAACGGCGCGATCACGATCACCGGCATCGTCTCGTCGATCAACGCAATAGGTCCATGCTTAAGCTCGCCGGCCGCATAGCCCTCGGCGTGGATATAGGAAATTTCCTTCAACTTGAGCGCGCCTTCGAGCGCGATCGGAAAACTGGTGCCGCGGCCGAGATAGAGCACGTCGCGTACCTTGGCGAGATCCTGCGAGAGCCTCTCGATCTGCGGCTCGAGCTTGAGCGCATCGGCCATCAGACGCGGCACCTCGATCAGCGCGCGCACCAGGTTTTGTTCGTCCTTGGCCGAGAGTTCGCCCCGCGCGCGTCCGGCGGCAATGGCAAGACAGGCGAGCGTCGCCAACTGGCAAGTGAAGGCCTTGGTCGAAGCCACGCCGATCTCGGGTCCAGCCAAAGTCGGCATCACCACGTCGCTCTCGCGCGCGATGGTCGAGGTCGGGACATTCACCACGGACAATACATGTTGCTTGTGCGCCTTGGCGTAGCGCAGCGTCGCCAGCGTGTCGGCGGTTTCGCCTGACTGCGAGATGAAGATGGCAAGATCGCCTTTTTCGAGCGGCGCCTCGCGGTAGCGGAATTCCGAGGCGATATCGATCTCGACCGGCAGCTTGGCGAAACGCTCGAACCAGTATTTCGCGACCAGCCCGGCATAAAACGCCGTGCCGCAGGCCGACAGCGAGAGACGCTTGAGCTTTTTCCAGTCGAACGGCAATTTCCCGGGCAGCACGACCTTTTCGGTCGCCATGTCGATGTAATGCGCGAGCGTGTGACCGACCACTTCCGGCTGCTCGTGGATTTCCTTGGCCATGAAGTGCTTGTGATTGCCCTTGTCGACCAATTGAGATGAGGCCGTGGACTTGATCACCGCGCGTTCGACACGGGCGCCCTGCTCGTCATGGATTTCGACGCCATTGTGCGTCATTACCGCCCAGTCGCCGTCCTCGAGATAGCTGATGGTGTCGGTGAAAGGCGCCAGCGCAATCGCGTCGGAGCCGAGATACATCTCGCCTTTGCCGTAGCCGATGGCGAGCGGCGAGCCCTTGCGTGCGCCGATCATCAGATCGTCTTGCCCGGAAAACAAAAATGCCAGCGCGAAAGCGCCGCGCAGTTGCTTGAGCGCAGCGGCCACCGCTTCGACCGGTTTCTTGCCCTTTTTCATCTCGTCGGTGACAAGGTGAGCAACCACTTCAGTGTCGGTCTCGCTGCCGAATTTGGCGCCGTTCTTCGTCAGCCGTTCGCGCAGTTCGCGAAAATTCTCGATAATGCCGTTGTGCGCGACCGCGACGACATCGGTGGCGTGTGGATGAGCGTTGCTTTCGGAGGGCTTGCCGTGCGTCGCCCAGCGGGTGTGGCCGATGCCGATGTTGCCCGCGAGCGGCTCACTCTTAAGCCGCCTTTCCAGCGCTTCGAGCTTGCCCTGCGCGCGCCTTCGACCAAGCGCGCCATGATCGAGCGTGGCGACACCGGCGGAGTCATAGCCGCGGTATTCGAGGCGCTTGAGCGCTTCGACCAGATGGCCGGCGACCGGCTCTCGCCCGATAATTCCTACGATCCCGCACATCCGTGTGGATGGCCCCTTACCTTAAACTTCTTGTTTTTAAGTTCTTGCTTTAGCCGCCTTCGGCAAGTCTATGGAAGTCAAAACGCATTTCGCCATATGACAATGACGGGTACGCGCCGCAAGGTTCATTCGCAAAGCTTACTTTGATGGCGATTTCGTCTTCTTCTTGCCCATACCCTTGAGCTGCCGCAAGCGTTTTGCCCAGCCAGGCTTAATCCGCTGTTCCGAGCGTTCCAGTGTCAGCGCATCGGCCGGCACGTTCTTGGTAATGACCGAACCGGATCCAACATAGGCGCCATCGCCGATTTTGACCGGCGCCACCAGCGACGAATTGGAACCGATAAAGGCGCCCTTGCCGATGTCGGTGCGGTGTTTGGCCGCGCCGTCATAATTGCAGGTGATGGTACCGGCGCCGATATTAGCGCCCGGGCCCACCCGCGCATCGCCAATGTAGGCCAGATGATTGGCCTTGGCGCCGGCCTCGATTTTGGCCTCCTTAACCTCGACGAAATTGCCGATGTGAACATCCGATCCGAGATCGGCTCCGGGCCGCAGCCGCGCGAACGGCCCAACGCGCGCGCCTTTGCCGACATGGGCGCCTTCCAGGTGCGAGAAGGCGCGGATGGTCGCGCCGTCAGCGATGGTGACGCCCGGGCCGAACACGACATTGGGCTCGATGGTAACGTCCTTGCCGAATGTGGTGTCGGCGGAAAGAAACACGGTATCCGGCGCGGTCATGGTGACACCTGCATCGAGCGCCGCGGCGCGCAATCGTTTTTGCAGGACCGCCTCAGTATCGGCGAGCTGCGCCTTGGTGTTGATGCCGCGCATATCGTCCTCTCCGGTTTCGATCGCGATCGCCTTCAAGCCCATATCGCGGGCTATGGCAACCGCGTCACTAAGATAGTATTCGCCTTTGGCGTTGTCGTTTTTAATCTGATCCAGAATCGCGAGCGCCGATTTACCGGCGAGCGCCATAAGCCCGCCATTGCACAAACCAATTTTCTTTTCCGCCTCGCTGGCGTCGCGGTCCTCGACGATCGCCAGCAGTTCATCGCCGCGTGTGATCAGCCGCCCGTAACCCGCCGGATTGGCCGGCCGAAATCCCAGCACCGCCACCGCGGCCCCGCGGTCCAATGCCGCGCGCAGTTGGCCAAGCGTTTCCGGCCGCACCAGCGGCGTGTCGGAAAACATCACCAATATATCGTCCGGTTTTCGTGCAATGGCCTTGCGCGCCGCCAGCACGGCATGCGCGGTGCCGCGCCGTTCTTTTTGCTCGAACAACTTGGCTTTGGGCGCGAAGGAGTGCGCCTCCTTCGCCACCGCATCATGATCGGGCCCGACCACCACGGCGATGTCGCCGCCGCCCGCCTGCTTGGCCGAGGCAAGAACATGCGCGAGCAGCGTGCGCCCGCCGATAGTATGCAGCGCCTTGGACAATGCCGAGCGCATGCGGGTGCCCTCGCCGGCCGCCAGCACGATCGCAAGGCACGTTCTTCTATTCATCCGGTATGGCTCACGGTCCAGCCACAATAGCGGCGCACTTGATTCTGCGCGCGTTAGTTCACACGCGTCAGGAGGAAAGCGACCTTTGCCGGATTCTGCTAACGTTTTCAATGACGTGATTCGCCCAAACCGAGGTTGAATATGGCGACAGAAATCGCAGCCCCGGAACCTGATTTGCCCAATATCCGCAAGAACCTTGGCGCGCCGCGCCCGTTTTGGCGGCTGTTCGGCTGGGTTGGAGCCGCATGCATCGCGCTCGCCGCCGTCTTGCTGACTGGCCAGACCGAAGGCGGCAGCCATAGACTGCAACTCGCCCTCGACTCGCTGAGCGATCCCGTTCGCGCCTTCGCACAGATTCCACCGCGCGTCGACGAGACGAAAGCCGCGAGCAATGCCGAGACCCAACGCCTCGCTCTAGAGGTGCGCGACTTGACCGCCGACCGCGCAAAGCTCAACGCGCGCATCGCCACCCTTGAGCACAGTCTTGAGGATATGACCGGCTCCATCAAACAGCAGACAGCACAACTGGCCGCCGCCCGCGCCGCCATGACCGCTCCGCCGACGCTCAGCGCACCTGTCACTACGACCGCATCCGTTCCCGCTGCTAAACCATCGCTACCCGCGCTCACACCGATCACTCCAAAAATTGTCACCGAGTCTGCACCGGCGGCAACCGCGCCCTCTGTTGCGGAAAAGACCAAAGAGGTTCCCATGCCCCCGGTTCGCGTTGCAGCAGTATCGACAAGCGAACCCCCGGCCGAACCGGCTCCGGTTAAAGTTGAATTCGGCGTCGATCTCGGCGCCGCCTCCAGCATGGAGGCCTTACGCATGCATTGGGCGGCGGTGAAGGCCAATTACGGTCCGCTGCTGGCCGGATTACATCCGCTCGTCACCGAACATTCCAGACAGCCGTCCGGCGTGATTTATCGCCTGGTGGCGGGTCCGTTGCCCAACGCCGCAGACGCTACGAAACTCTGCGCTCGCCTGCCCGGAACACGCACCGGATGCCGCCCGGCCAAATTCATTGGTGCGGAATTGGCCGCGCATTGATTGTCGGAAGCAGCGCGTGCCGTCATAATCCCTGCATGAAGCTGTTTTTCCCGAGCGCGCGCGCCATCAATTATCTGCTGATTGTGGGCTTTTGCTCGCTCGGCTACGCATTCTACATCCGCTATCTCGCCATCGAGCAGTCGAGTGTCGGATTGGCCTGCGCCGCCGGGCTTGATACCTGGCTGTGCCTGTCGCGGCGCATTACCGTCACATTGTTTGAAAATTCCGTTTTCGGTTGGGCCGCGCTCATTGTCGCCGCCATCAATTTGTTGCGGCCGACGCTGGTAGTGTTCGCGGTAGCGCTCTGCCTCGCTTGCCTCGGCGTTGTGCTGTACAATAACGGCCTGTCCTCACTTGCCTTCGGATTGCTGATCCTCAGCTTTGCGCGCCGCGCACCCGAACCAGACTGAAGGCCAACGCGGCAAAGGCCACGCACAGCCACAGCGATTGCCAGTTCGCGAAACTCTCATTGAGAACGATGTAAGGCACTGACAGCGCGAGCATGCCGGCGCCCGAAAGCTCAGCGGCACCGAGGCGGCCGAGCGGGCGCGGCATCACCAGATTATGCGTGAGAAACGGTTGCCCTGCTGCGATCAGCGGCGCGAACGGAAAATCTTTGTAACGCGGATCGAAAACCAGACCGAACGCGCTCAATAACGCGAGCAGCGTCGTTGCAATCAAGAGCGCGCCGGCGAGCCGCGCGAGCGGATCGCGGATGCGTTCAGCGTGGGGACCTATCAATGCCGAGAACCGTGGCAGCGGTGTTCCGCGCATGGTCGCAGCGCCGAGAATCGGCGGCGTCAGCAGCGCGACGCCAACAAAGGCGAGCGATCGCAACCAGCCGGCAACCCCGAGCGATTCAATGGGTACGTTGGCGATGCTCCAGCCAATCAGCGCGCCGCCCACAATGGCGTTCGCCGTTATCGCAAGCCAAAGTACCCGCTCAATCGATGCCCCACGCCGCGCGGCAAAAGCCGCGCCGAACACGATCGCGGCAAATAAAATTCCGCCTGCCGCCTGCCAGCGCCACAAAAGATGATTGGACACCGCCTCGCCCCAGACGAATTTGGGCAATCGATCAGAGCCGTCGAGCAAGCCCCAATGTCCGCCGACGGTACCCTCGAGAGCGCGCTTCCAGGGCTGGTCGAAAGCCTCGATCACATTGACGCGATAATTTCCACGCTTGGCGAAGGCCAGGACATCCTGGATGACCCGCGCCTGATTAGCCGGCGACGGCAGCGCGCCCTCACGCATGCGGCCTTCGCTGGGCCAGCCAACCTCGCCGATGAGCACGTCCTTGCCTGCAAAGGCCTGGACCAATTGCTGGTGGATCGAGTCCACATGCGATGCGGCATTGGCAGCCGCAATCGGAAAATCCTCCCAGTAAGGCAGGATATGGATGGTGATGAAATCGACCGCGGCGGCGACATCCCGGTTGCGCAGCCAATATTCCCACACATCGGCATAGGTCACCGGCACCTTCACGCGCGATTTGACCTCGCGGATGAGACTCACCAGATCGCCGGCCGACAGTTCGCCGCGCAGCAGCACTTCATTGCCGACCACGACTGCGCGCACCACGTCGGGATAATCGTTGGTGATTTTGATCGCTTTCTCGATCTCGGCGCGGTTCTTTTCCGGATGGCCGCCGATCCAGATGCCCTGGATCACTTTCAGGCCGTGGCGCTTGGCAATGGGTGCCACCTGATCCTGGCCGAGCTCCACCGAATAAGTACGCACGCAATCTGTGATTTTGGCCAATTGGGCCATATCCTCATCGATCTGCTGCGGCGTGATGTGAACATCGGGTTGAAGCGGCGACTGGCCGCTCCGGAAAGGCGCGTAAGATAGGCAGTAGAGCTTTTCGCCGGCCGTCAGAGGCGTCTGCGGCATTGCGATCGGGGCGCCGAGCCAGGCCCAGAACCCGGCGATGATCACCGCCGACACGGCGAGGCAGACTAGACCAAGGCGCATCGCGCAAAACCCAAAAATCCCAGAGGCGGAATGAAAACCCCGCAACGGCTTATAACGCGGGCCATGGCATGCCAAGCGCGCTTGAGCTTGCTCAGTTTCTCTAGCGCTCTTAAGCAAACCACTTGGTTGCGCTGGACAAAATCGGGCCGTTAGGGCCAACTCTTAAGTCTGGTTTTCATGAATAATACGGTTCGAGTTGAGAGTTCAGGTGTTTAAGGCAACAGCACCGGATTGGCCGGCAGCAAACGCCGCAATCGCGTCCCAATCCGGTCTCATAACCGGCCGGACAGTGGGCGGACGTTTTTCATCAAAACCGGCGGTACAATGCCGATAACCTCTTTGTTGCGTGTGTTTTGTGCTGCGTTCTGCCTGATCGCTTTCGGTCTGGCCGGCGGCATGGCATTCGCCCAAAGCGGCAACCCCCCCACCGCCGAACAGAAGAAATCGGCAGCCGAAGCCGCCAAAGAAGGCCAAAAGAACATCGATGAGATTGCCGAAGCGTCGCGCGTTCTCACCGGAACAGCCGGCAACCCGGAATGCGTCTGGCTAGGGCGCCGTGTGGTCAGCCTGCTTTGGCGGGATGACCTCGACACCGCCTTCCGCCATCTCGACCTCTACGACCGGTTTGGCTGCCCGAGTTCGCATATTCAAGCCACTTTCCGCTGTCTGGTACGCCAGGGCCCGATCGATCCCAAGGCCCAGGATACCCTCAATGGCCGTGTCCATGGATGCTGGCTCAACCCAGCCATGGTCCCGGTACAAGCGGTGGCTGCCCCGCCGGCGGCCGCCATCCCGGGCGGAACGACTCCCCGCTGATTGCGTTGCTTTCTTGCAAGAATACATACCGCTGCCTTTTGCCCGTCAAGGAATTGCCATGTCCGGTCTTTACTTGAATCTATACCTAAAGGCCGGGTATGCTGCGTTGCAACAGATCGACCTTCCGTTGAGCCCAGGGGACGGGTTCAAGCTCTGCCATCCTGCCCCATTGAGTTATGAGTCATGCGTTCCGTCGCTGCCGTAATCGCCTTTGTGGCGTGCGTGCATGCCGGGCTGTGGGCCCTCGCGCAAGATCACGTAAGTGCGCCCAATTTCAACGGGCAACTTGCCAGCGTTTCCTACGAACCTTTTGGCGGTAAGAAACATCCCGATTCTGGCCTTCCGGCGCAGGCTGCTCAAATCCGCGCGGACCTGGCGATGCTGTCACCGCTGACGCGTGCCATTCGTACCTATTCGTCAACCGGCGGTGTCGAACTGGTTCCCGGCATCGCCCAGGAATTCGGATTGCGCGTCACCATCGGCGCCTGGATCGACAAGCAACAAGAACGTAACGAGCGGGAAATCCATTCGGTCATCGATCTCGCCAAACGCCACAGCAACGTCAACGGCATATTCGTCGGCAACGAAACCATCTACCGCGGCGACCAGACGGTTCCCGAGTTGATCCAGAAGATCCAACGGGTCAAACGCGCCACTAGCGTGCCGGTCACCACCGGCGAAATCTGGAACATCTGGCTCGAACACCCCGAGTTGGTTTCTTCGGTCGACTTCATTGCGGCTCACATTCTGCCCTATTGGGAAGGTCTGTCCGCCCGACAGACGGTCGATCAGGCCATCATGATCTATGACAAGCTGCGCAAGGCCTATCCGGGCAAGCGCATCGTGATCGCCGAATTCGGCTGGCCGAGCGCCGGCTACAATATGATCAAAGCCGATCCGGGACGGATCGATCAAGCCGCCGTGCTGCGTGATTTCGTCAGCCGCGCCGATGCCTACGGCATCGACTACAACATCGTCGAAGCCATCGACCAGCCCTGGAAGACCAACGAAGGCGGTGTCGGTCCCTATTGGGGCATCTTCGACGCTTCGCGCCATGCGAAGTTTAACTGGTCCGGCGTTCTCACCGATCCGGATCACTGGAAAATCGCCAGCATTGCGCTGCTCGTCAGCGTTCTGCTGTCGCTGCCGATTCTGGCGATGACCGCCGTATCGCTCTGGCAAGCCATCCTGCTGGCGGGAGCGGCCAACGCGGTCGGCGCCTGGTCTGCCACCGTGTTCGCGTTCTGGAACGGACACTATTTCGTGCCTGGCTCAGCCTTCGCGCTCGGATTGGGTATCGTGTTGATGATTCCACTATTTATCATCGCACTGGCGCGCATAGACGAGCTCGCCATGATCGCCTTCGGCCGCAAGCCGATGCGGTTGGTCGGCTCGCCGTCTTTGGTGCCGCAACTGCCCGAAGCCGCCACGCCGAAAGTTTCGCTGCATCTGCCCGCCTATAACGAGCCGCCAGAGATGCTCAAGCAGACGCTCGACGCCGTCGCGCGCCTCGATTACCCGAATTTCGAGTGCGTGGTGGTGATCAACAATACACCCGACCCCGCACTGTGGCGGCCGATCGAGGATCACTGCAAGGAGCTCGGCGAGCGTTTCAAATTCGTTCTCGCCAATGGTCTGCAAGGCTTCAAGGCCGGCGCGCTGCGACTGGCCATGGCTCACACCGCGACCGACGTCGAGGTGATTGGCGTGATCGACGCCGACTATGTCGTGCAGCCCGACTGGCTCAAGGATTTGGTGCCGCTATTCCGCGATCCCGCCGTCGCCTTAGTGCAGGCGCCGCAGGATCATCGCGACGGCGATCGCAGCCTGATGCATCACGCCATGAATGGCGAATATGCCGGTTTCTTCGACATCGGCATGGTGCAGCGGAACGAACACAACGCCATCATCGTGCACGGCACCATGTGCCTGATCCGACGGGCCGCGCTCGAAGCCGCAGGCGGCTGGTCGAGCGACACAATCTGCGAGGACACTGATTTGGGCCTCACGCTGCTCGAACTCGGCTGGCGCGCGCATTACACCAACAAGCGTTACGGCTACGGCCTCTTGCCCGACAGCTTCGATGCCTACAAGAAACAGCGCCACCGCTGGGCCTATGGTGGATTCCAGATACTGAAGAAGCACTGGCGCCGCTTCCTGCCCGGCGCGAGCCGGTTGACCCGCGACCAGAAGCGCGAATTCGCCCTCGGCTGGCTTAATTGGCTTGGCGCTGAGAGCATCGGCGTCGCAGTCGCAATCCTGAATATCGTGTGGGTGCCGGTTGTCGCCTTCCTCGACATTGCGGTGCCCGATCGCATTTTAACGGTACCGATCATCGCCACCTTCGCGGTGTCGCTGGCGCATTTCGTCACGCTCTACCGGCTGCGCGTGCGCACCGGCAAAGGCCAACTGACCGCCTCGGTGTTCGCCGCCATGTCGGTGCAATGGACGGTCGCGCGCGCCGTCGGTTACAGCGTGATCCGCGATCATCTGCCTTTCGTGCGCACCGCCAAGGGCGGGATGCGACGTTCGACGGATTTCCACGCCTTTTGGGAATCGGTGCTGGCCGGTTTGTTGCTGCTCGGCGCGATCGTGCTGGTAATGACCAACTACAAACAGGTGCGCGAAATCAATATTTTCGCGATCGTGCTGGTGGTGCAGAGCCTGCCATTCGTCGCGGCGGTAGCTCTGGCCGTGATTGAGCGCACGCAACTCAACGATTTCGCCTACTGGCGCGCGCTCGATGCCCGCCTCGGCGAAATCTTCGCCCGCCGCCCGGCCCGTGCCGCAGCGCCCGCCCCGGTGCCTGCCGTGGTTAAGCAGACCGAGCTTGTGCAATAGAAATGGTTACGCGTTTTTACCGCGCATGATCCGACCCGAAAACCGGCGCCCACTTTTCGGGATCATGCGCCCAACGCGGTTTCCACCAACTTCACCCAATACGAGGTCCCGAGCGGGATCACTTCGTCGTTGAAGTTATAGGCCGGGTGATGCAGTCCGGCACTGTCGCCATTGCCGACAAAAATGAAGGCGCCCGGCCGCGCGTTGAGCATGAAGGAGAAATCCTCGGCTCCCATCACAGGCGCAAGCGAAGTGTTCACTTTATCCTTGCCTGCGACTTCGCTCGCGACCGAAGCCGCGAAATCGGTTTGCGCTTCGTGGTTCTTGAGCACCGGATAACCGCGCCGGTAATTGAGCTTGGCCTTGGCGCCGAGAAGCTTCGCCGTGCCCTCGACCACCTCGTGCATGCGCTTCTCGATCAAATCCTGCACATAAGGCACCAGGCTGCGCGCCGTGCCGCGTAGTTTGGCGGTTTGCGGAATGACGTTGTCGGTCGTACCCGCCTGAAATACGCAGACTGAGATCACCGCCGACTCCAGCGGATCGACATTACGCGATACGATCGACTGTAGATTGTTGATGATCTGAGCGCCGACCAGCACGGTGTCGATTGCTTTATTCGGCCGCGCGGCGTGCCCGCCGAGGCCTTCGATGTCGATGGAAAAGTGATCGGCCGCCGCCATCAGCGGTCCGGCGCGCAGGCCAAATGAGCCGAGCGGCATGCCGGGATAATTGTGCATGCCGTAGACTTCGTTGATGCCGAAGCGCTCCATCATGCCGTCGTCGACCATGGCCTTGCCGCCGGCGCCGCCTTCTTCGGCCGGCTGGAAAATCACCACCGCGGTACCGGCGAAGTTGCGAGTCTCGGTGAGATAACGCGCGGCGCCAAGCAACATGGCGGTGTGGCCGTCATGGCCGCAGGCGTGCATTTTGCCGGGCACCGTCGACGTGTACGGCAGCCCGGTCTCCTCCTCGATCGGCAGCGCGTCCATGTCGGCGCGCAGTCCGATTACCTTGCCGGATTTACCCTTGCGGCCATGGATGACGCCGACCACGCCGGTGCGCCCGAGACCGGGAACCACCTCGTCGCAACCGAAGGCCTTGAGCTTGTCGGCCACGCTCGCGGCCGTGCGCTGCACGTCGTAGAGCAGCTCGGGGTGGGCATGCAGATCGTGCCGCCAGGCAGTGATCTCGCCATGCAGGTCGGCGATGCGGTTGACGATGGGCATGCTGCGGCTCCTCGTGAGGCACTAGTGTAGCAAAATGGCGGTACCGAGTGCGAGTTCAACAAAACAGGCGAAAACCGCCTATTGACCGGGCATCCCTGCGCCCCTAAACCGGCCCCAACGCATGATCCATGCGTTTGGTAACGAGCGCGTAGCTCAGTTGGTAGAGCACCTGACTTTTAATCAGGTGGTCATGGGTTCGAGTCCCATCGCGCTCACCAAATCATCCCATTTCATTGGAAATTTGGCCCCAGTCCAAAGGCGTATCATAATCAACTGATGGGCCGCGCCGCTGAGAAGATCGCAAATTTCTTCGGCGTGGCCTTTTGGCCGCTGGCGGCATCGGTCCTGGTCGTATTGCTGCTGCAGCCGGTTTATTTTCTGTCGCTCGCATCGCTCGGTTCCGTCACTTCGCGCGCGCGCACCATCGCGCATCTCAATGCGGGCTTCGAGCAAGGCGTATTGTCGGACACCGGCAATCCGTCTTCGCTCATTTTCAAGGGCGGCGAGCAACTCACCGAATGCATCTCGCTCGGTATCGGTCTCGACCCAGCTGAGACGTCCCTGCAAACGGCCATCACGGGCGCCTATCCGGTTCTCGGCAATACGCATGAATGCGAAGGCTTGCACCACGCCGTATCCGGCGCGCAGGTCAACTGGCAGCCTTATTTCCGTTATTGGCATGGCTACCGCGTCATCCTGGCGCCGCTGGTGTCGGCATTTCCGATCTGGCTAATCAAAATCATCAACGCGATGATGGTAGCGGCGGCCTGCGTTTTGCTTTGGAGAACGCTGCGAGATTGTTGCGACAAAACTGTCGCGACGATCCTGCTGCTCAGCTTCGTCTGCTTGAGCGATGTCTTGTTCATCTGGCGCACGTCTACGCATAGCCTCAGCCTCGCTTATATCCTGGCCGGCGCTTCGCTGTTTGCGGCCGCGATGCAAAGAAATTGGGGCTCGCCCGGCTTGATCGTTTTGGTCGCCGTCATGGGCAGCGGCTTCAACTTTATCGACTTCCTGATCAATCCGCCGATGATGCCGATGCTCATCGCCTTCTTTGTTTTACTGAGCGGCCGCCCGAATGCCGGCCCGCTCGCGCTCGCTGCCGTGGTTGCCTGGTTTGGCGGTTATTCCGAAACCTGGTTGGCCAAGTGGATTATCGACTACGTGAGCTTGCCGGACTCGGCCGGCGTCGTCTCGAATGTGCTGTCCACCATACAAATACGCACGGTCGGCGCCTTGAATAGCGTCTATCTCTTCCCATTTGCCTCGACCGCACGCGTGTTCCTGCGCTCGATGAACCGGGGCGGCGTCATTGTGCCGCTGATTGTGCTAATTGCCGTCGCGCATTACGCTGCCTTTGTGTCGCGCATTGATTGGCGGCGCGCGCTGTGGCTCTGGTCTCCTGTCCTAGTCTGCTTCGTTTGGTTCGAAGCGCTTTCCAGCCATTCGCAACAACATCTGACCGTGACATCGCGCAGCGCCGCCATGGCGCTTGCGATCATGCTGTCAGCGCTGGTGATCTCCATGCCGCGCCGGCCGACCACAACAGAATTATATGACCAACTGGGAATTGTGTGGGCTAAGTTTGCGTTGGTGATACGCAAACGCTGATCCTCGCGCCGCATTAACAAAATCGTCTAAAATTTGTTCTTCATCGCGCACACGGCATTGGCCCTAATAACGCGAAAGACTTGGCCCTGCAGCCGTTACGCGGCACGTTTACGCTGCGGCTATATCGTTCGTGTCGCAAAACGTTTGTGGAATGGCCACCAAAGTTTCACCTCACGGTCGCGGCATCGCCACGATACGGCTCTACGCAACGGCATTGATGACGATGCAAAGGAGATTAAGGCCATGCAGCTCCAGACCACTTTGGCAATGCTCGCCCGGATCCGCTCCTTCACCTCGCCGGAGCGCTGCCCACATTGCGGCGATTGGCTGGTTGCCCCCGTAGTGTCCGAATTCGTCGAAGGCGGCGAAATCCGGCACACTTATGAATGCGACAATTGCGGAGAAGCCTCCACCAGAGCGATACCGCTCACGACACATTGACCGCCAAGGAAGCCTGAGCGCGGGAATAGGTGCTAGGCTGCGGTGTTTTCAATAACAGGCTAACCACGGCCTATTCCGAGGAGGAACAAACATGACATCCACTATCCTGCGGTGCAGCGTAGCCACACTGGCTTTTGCCGGCGCCTTGGCCTTCGCCAGCCCGTCCATGGCGGCCACGATGACTTTCAAAGCCAATCTGAGCGGCAAAACCGAAGTGCCCCCGAATGCCACGGCCGGCAAAGGCGAAGTCACCGCGACCTACGACAGCGACAGCAAGAAGCTGACCTGGAAAGGCGACTATAGCGGCCTCACTGGTCCGGCAACCGCGGCCCATTTCCACGGTCCCGCGCCTACCGGCAAAAATGCCGGCGTCATGATCCCGATCGCGCCCGCCACCAGCCCGCTGGAAGGCTCGGCTACATTGAACGACGCCCAGGCCAAGGCCCTGATGGATGGCGACATGTACGTCAACGTCCATACCGCCGCGAACAAAGGCGGCGAAATTCGCGGCCAATTGACGAAATAAGCAACTCTTTGTTGCGAACAGCCCGCCGGACCAACCGGCGGGCTTTTTCGTGCCCACGGCAGTGATTCATCGGCCCTTGGCGAGCAGCCGTTCGGCGTTTTAAGGTCGTGGCCGAAAGCAGTGGAAACAATCATGGCCAAAACGAATCGCGGCTCAGCACCGATTTTAATCTCCGGCGGCGGCATCGGTGGGCTAGCCACCGCCTATGCGCTGGCGCGGCAGGGCTTCGCGGTGCGGGTGTTCGAACAGTCGCCCGAATTCCGCGAGGTAGGCGCCGGCATCCAGTTGGGGCCCAATATTTTCCGCGTGCTGGAAAAGCTCGGTCTTAAGGACGAAATCCTCGCCGATGCTCACCGCCCGCCGGCGCAGGAAATGCGCGATGCCCTCACCGGCAAGCTCATCGCCCGCATTCCGCTCGACGATAAGTTCACAGCGCATTTTGGCCAGCCTTATGCGGTCACTCACCGCGCCGACATCCACGCCACGTTCCTGAACGCCTGCCAATCGAGCAACCTGATCACGCTGGAGACCAGCCGCCGCGTTGATGGTTATGAGGATCACGGCGACAGCGTTACAGTCACGCTGGAAAACGGCGAGCGCGCGCAAGGCGCGGCGCTGATCGGCTGCGACGGCATGTGGTCGTCGATCCGCGAGCGCATCGTCGGCGATGGCAAACCGCGCGTGTCGGGCCACATCGCCTATCGCGGCGTGCTCAAGCGCGAGGACGTGCCCAAGGATTTGTGGACGCCCGACGTGGTGCTATGGGCCGGTCCGCGCACGCATTTTGTTCATTACCCGCTACGACGCGGCGAA
>Ga0207933_1000825_pt1 | contig 27109 bp, 26 predicted proteins | sample NGESurdeep092012_4_FD_184488 | JGI IMG/M metagenome (GOLD analysis project Ga0207933, IMG submission 184488) | Arctic peat soil microbial communities from Barrow, Alaska - NGEE Surface sample F53-3 deep-092012 (SPAdes) | ecosystem: Environmental > Terrestrial > Soil > Wetlands > Peat ... | reverse complement strand
AAATGGCCGGTTGAAGCGCCGCCAGCACGGTGAAGGGTTCGAAGCGCTTCCGCCCGCGCCAGTTCATCCTCCCTGCCCGGCACCAGAAACCGCTCCAGCGCCCGGTACTCCTCCTCGTTTTCCGCCATCAACCCGACCTGCAGATCCTGGTACGCCGCGCCCCGCACCTCATCCGCGTTCAGGCCCGCGCAGATCTTGCGGATGTCTTTCAGGACCGTCAGGGACATGTGCTCTCCGTTCGTAGTTTACCGCCGGCGCTCAGGGGCCGCAGGCGGGTGGGTATTATATGATCCGAACCGGCCTGCTTCAATCCACCGTGCTTAGCCCAAAGATGGATTATCCAGCGGGGGATAAGTGATCCGTGTCCCCTCCCTTTTTGCAAACGGCGTGAGCGAGTGGGTTTGCGTCTTGCTGACGCTCATGATGTCCCCGACCGTGTAACCGCGCGCCGTCAATGCATCCGCGATGAGCGAACGGTGGCATCGCCACGGTACCGCCTCGGCGCACATGATAGCGGTTGTCTCGCGCTTCGCGATTTCAATCAGTGCGTCCAGCCCTGCCTCGAACGCCGGTGTCTGCATGTAGTCGGCGAAGCCGCGAAACGAAGTATTCCGCCATCCGGTATTGAGGGAATCTTTCCGCGCATGGCGCAACCCTCCCAGCGCTTCGAGATGTGTGTAGCCGATGCCCGCGTCTTTCAGCGTCACCGGCAAAATGTCGCGATTGAACTGAGGGTTGTGCCGCGAGCGGGGAACCGTTCGCACGTCCACCAGGCGCTTCACTCCATTCGCCTGGAGCATCTCAATGAAAGCTTCGACCGCGCGGGTCGAGTGCCCGATGGTGAAAATACGTGGCTCGCCCGTCGTTCCGGTTTCCGGACTTCCCGTTTCAGAGCTTCCAGCTTCAGATATGATAAACGCCATGTTCACCCGACGTCCGATGCCTTTCATGATACTGGCACTGCTCGCGCTCGCCGCCGTCACGGCGCCCGCTAAGAACGCGGACCCGAACAACACCACCGGTACCGCGGGCCTCATCCTCATCGACAAGGTGGGCCACCGGGTCCGGTTCTTCGATCCGAAGACGTGGACGGAAATCTCCAGCATCGAAGTCGGCATGAACCCGCACGATATCGCTCTTTCTCCCGACCACAAAACCGCTTACGTCACGATCTACGGGCCGGGAATCTACGGCCGGAACCCGAAGCCCGAACATACCATCGCGATCCTCGATCTCCCTTCCCGTTCCGTGACCGGGACCATCGACGTCTCGCCTTATGTCGCGCCCCACGGGATTCAAGTCGATTCCGCCGGGACCCTTTATGTCACCTGCGATGCCAGCCGCAAGCTGCTCATCGTCGATCCGAAAACCCGCGCCATCAAGGCGGCCATCGATACCGAGGGCACCAGCCACTGGCTCGCCGTGCTCCCGAATGGCCGCAAGGCCTACACGGCGAATAAGAACGACAGGCCGTTCATCACCGTCATCGATCTCAAGGCCCGCAAAGCGATCGGCCGCATTGCGGTACCGAACGGCACCGAGGGCATCGCTGCCTCACCCGATGGAAAACGCGTGCTGGCGCTCGATTACGTCGAGCCCGTGCTGCATGTGATCGACCCGGCGACGGATACCATCGTCGATAACATCACGCTCGAAGGCAATGTCAAAGCGGGTTCGAGAGTCCGCTTTTCGCCGGATGGCTCGAAGGTGGTGACCGATAACGGAAACGGCCAGCTGGTCAACATTCTGAGTGCGTCCAATCTGCACGGCAAACAGTTGGTGGTCCCGGTGGGAAAGGCGCCGATGGGCTTCGGCTTCGCGCCCGACGGCCGCACGCTGATCGTGGGCAACCACGGCGACGGCTCGGTCTCCGTAATCGACCTGCGGGACGGACACGAGCTGAAAAGATTCCACGCAGGCTCGGGCATCGAGACAATGACCTGGTATTGATCGGGTGGGCGACGCATCGGGACCTGACGCGCGGAAACTACCGGATTTCACCCAACAATCGCGAATCCGTCCGATAAGCCCGGTAAGTAGCGCGGAACGCCACCGCCATCGACACCGCCGCCACCCCGATCGTAATCGCCAGCGACGCCCCGATCATTTTCCCGTTATGAAAAAGCCGGTCGTCAAGCAACCCCGGCATCAGCGGACCCAGACTCAATCCACCCAGATTCAACAGAAACAAAAAGAACGCCGAAACCTGCCCGCGTACCTGATTCGGGAAGATGCGTTGCAAAGCCGCGGGTGACGTCCCCATCGGCAGCGCCAGAAAGAAAATGCCCGGTCCCATCAGCCAGAACGTCAACTCCACGCTATGCGTCAGATAAGCCGCGGGCAGCAGCAGCGCGGCCCCGATGCCGCACCACACCCCCACCCGCAACGGCCCCTCGCTCACGCCTTTGTTCTGCCAGTAATCGCTCAACCACCCGCCGGCATACATCCCCGCGCACCCGCACGTCAGCAGCAGTGCCGCCAACCCGCGGCCCGATTGCCCCGCCGTCCATCCGTGCACGCGCTGGAAATAAGTTGGCGTCCATGAAATCAGCGCATAGGTCGGTATCGACTGGAAAATTGCCCCGATCGAAATCCCGAGCAGCGATTGCCACCGCCGCCCCATCTCCCGCAACGCCGCGCCCAGGCTGAGGTTGCTCGCTTGCCCGCTGCCCGTGCGCAACAAGTCCTTTCGCAGCGGTTCGCGGATCGTATACACCAGCAGCGCGAACAGCAGGCCCGGCAGCCCCACTACCAGAAAAGTGATACGCCACGCCGCCATCGCTCCGAGCAGCGGAACCGTCACCACGGGCGTATGCGCCAGCGCATCCATAACCGACCCCGTCACCAGCAGCGAGAGGCTCGATCCCAGAAAAACGCCCATGTAGAATACGCTGATCGCGACTCCCAGGCGTTCCTTCGGGAAATAATCCGCAAGCAGCGAGTACGCCGAAGGAGATAAACTCGCCTCCCCCACGCCCACGCCCATGCGCGTCATGAACAGCGACCCGAAACTGCGCGCCACGCTGCAGAGCGACGTGAAGAAACTCCACAGCACCACGCCCGCCGCGATCACGTTGCGCCGGCTCCGCGTATCCGCCAGCCGCCCCAGCGGCAAACCCATCAGGGTGTAGAAAATGCCGAACGCAAGCCCCTGCAACAGCCCAACCTGCGTGTCGCTGATGCCCAGATCTTTCTTCATCGGCGCCACCAGCAGACTCAGTATCTGCCGGTCGACGTACGACATCATATAAATCGCGGTCAGCACCAGCACCACATACCAGGCGTAGCGGGACCCGGTCTCGCCGCCGCCTGTCACCGGTTCCGCTGGACGAGCCTTCGTGGCGGGGATGGTCATGCGAGCGGTTATTATTTCACATTTCCCGGGCGAAATGGCGATCGGCTGAGCTTCCTTGCCGCGGATCGAAAAGCACCCGCCGTTTCAGCAGTCGAATCGTGCTGTAACGAACCGGCTCGCATTGACACTGCACGCTTTAGCACACTATACTCAACGCAAACTTCAGGTGGGATATCGGACTTGCATGTCTCGGAAGACCCGCGTTTTATGGACAGCCTTCCCCGACTCCCGCGACACCCGGATTCTCAATCTCCTGAAGGAAATCCAAACCAGAAAAGGAGTCGAATTGCACAAGAAATTGAACGGACTTTTTATGTCCGCGCTGAGCCTGTGTCTGCTCGCGATCCCCGGTGTGCGCAACCTTCCCGCACAAGCGGGCACGGCAACCATTTCCGGCACGGTAACCGACCCCACCGGAGCAGCCATCGCAGGCGCCGCCATCCAGGTGAAGAACGTTGGAACCGGTGTCGCGCAGTCCACTAAGACCGACGCACAAGGGCGCTACCGCGTCCCTGAGCTTCTGATCGGCAGCTACCAGGTGCAGGCCTCTCAGGCGGGATTCCAGACCACGGTCCACGGCGGCCTCACATTGACCGTCGGCAGTCAGCCGGTGGTCGATTTCGCGCTGCCGGTCGGACAGCAGCAACAGCAGGTCAACGTCACGGGCGAGGTTTCGCAGGTGGATACCACCTCGGCATCCGTTTCTTCCCTGGTGGATCAGGCGCAGATGCGCGATCTGCCTTTGAACGGCCGGAATTTCGAGCAGCTTCTATCCCTTTCGCCCGGCGTCACTCAGGCAGCCACGGGGACTTCCGGATTTTACGGAAACGGCCAGAACTATTCGATCGCGGGATCGAGAGCCGAAGGCCAGGCCATCCTGCTCGACAACACGGACGTTCAGGGCTTCTGGAATCACGGAACCGGATCGGCAGCCATCGGATCTTCGCTCGGCGTCGAAGCCATTGCTGAGTTCGAAGTGTTAACCAACACTTACAGCGCCCAGTTCGGGGGCAGCGGCTCCGTCATCAACGCGGCCACCAAGTCCGGGACCAACACTTATCACGGTTCGGCCTATGATTTCATTCGTAACAGCGCGCTCGATGCGAGGAACTTCTTCGACGATGCTTCGAGGAAGCCGGAATTCCGTCAGAACCAGTTCGGCGGCAGCCTTGGCGGGCCCGTCAAGAAGGATAAGCTGTTCTTCTTCGTGAATTACGAAGGTCTGAGAAACGCTCTCGGCCAGACCGGTTACGCCTATGTGCCCGATGCCGGCATTCATAACGGCATGGTTCCGAATGGCAGCGGCGGCTTTACCAATGTCGGCATCAGTCCGCTGACGGCGCCCATCCTGTCCCTCTATCCCCTTCCGAACGGTCCGGAGGTGATCCGGAATGGCCAGCAGACGGGCGTTGGCGTCTACAATTCCATCGCCAACCGCATCCAGAACGAGAACTACGTTCTCGGCCGCGGCGACTATGTCATTTCCAACAAGGACTCCGTCTTCTTCCGCTATGTTTCGGACCGGGCGAATCAGATTTCCCCCTTCAGCGGCGGACAATTGCCTCTCTGGCCCGAAGGCGATAATTCGGCCAACCAGTACTTTACGACCGAATACCGGCGGATCGTTTCATCCAGTCTGGTCAATCTGCTCCGGTTCAGTTTTGTCCGGACCAACGAGACCGCGTCCGTGACCGGCAACACTCCCGCGATTAACTTCTTCCCCGGCACGGGACGCGAAGATGGCACCGTGGCCATTGGCGGTGGCATCTCCTCGATCGGCGCCAATACCCTTATCCCTTACGGACTGGTGCAGAACAAGTTCACCTATGCGGACGATGTGGTCTGGAGCCATGGATCTCACACCGTCAAGATAGGCATGGGGATCGAACGGGTTCAGTCGAATATCTTCGCCCCGTTCATCATCGGCGGCCAATATTCGTTCTCGAACCTGACGACGTTTCTGCAGGGCACGCCGTCTTCTTTCCTCGGCGTTGCGCCGGATCACGGCGACGCCACCCGCGATTTTCGCGAGATCGATCTTACCCCTTACATTCAGGACGACTGGAAAATCACCAGCCGCCTGACCCTGAATCTCGGTCTGCGCTGGGAATACGTTACCAACCCCGTTGGCGTGTTGCATCCTCTCAACACGATCGTCAACCCGGGGCCCGACGCTACCGGATTCACCACGGTGAGCCACGCCTTCCAGAACAACCCGAACGCAAAAAATCTCGATCCCCGCTTCGGCTTCGCCTACGATCCGTTCAAAGATCACAAGACATCGGTGCGCGGTGGCTTCGGAGTCTTCCACGATCCGATCGCTCCGCGTGAATACGCATCCGATTACTACCTTGCTCCGCCGTTCTCCTTCGGCTTCCAGGTCGCTCCGCCCTTCCCCAATCCTTACCCCAAGTATGTCCCGGGCAAGACGGCGACGGGGCCAGTCAGCATTCTCGAAGGCGTGGACTATCGCATCGGCGCCGCGCCCTATGTGATGCAGTACAACCTCAATATCCAGCGTGAAGTCTTTGCCAACACCGTTGCATCCATCGGGTACGTCGGATCGCGCGGCGTTCACCTCACCCAGCAGATCGATCAGAATCCGCCCATCCCAACCATCGGCGCCGACGGGCACCAGGTATTCGGCACAATCGGCCCGGCGGGAGTGCCTGTCCCGAACCAGCGGATCAATCCGCTGTTCGGCTACATCAATAACGGCGTGACCTCCGGGAATTCGGAATACAATTCCCTGCAGGCGAGCCTCAACCGGAGGCTGGCACGCAACGTCACCGCCCAGGTTTCTTACACCTGGTCGAAATGCCTGGATGACGATTCGGGCTCCTTCGGCCTCGAAGGCGCCGCGAATGTGGTCAATCCCTACAACGCATCCACTGACCGCGGGCGCTGCAATTTCGATGCGGAGCAGAATCTGCGCATCAACGCGCTCGTCTCGCTGCCGTTCCATGGCAACCGCGCGGTCTCCGGCTGGCAGTTAAGCGGCATTCTGAGCGCTGCTTCAGGCTCTCCGTTCACCGTTACCGATGGCTTCGATCAGGCCGGCCTTCAGAACGCGATTCCGCGCCCCAATTTTGTCTCCGGCTGCAAGGTCATGGTGCAGACGGTCAGCGAGTGGTATAACCCGAACTGCTTTGCGCTCCAGCCCGTTGGGGAACTGGGCAACCTCGGCAGAAACACTTTCAGCGCCCCCGGTCTGGTGAATCTCGACATGGCCATTCTGAAGGAAACCAAAATCCGGGAGAATATCAACACGCAGTTCCGGGCGGAATTCTTCAATATGCTGAACCATCCGAACTTCCTCGGGCCCAACGCCGCCAACTTCGTCGCCGCGCCGTTTACCGGAGGCGGAACCGTCAATCCCGTCGCCGGCCAGATCAGCGCGACCGTACCCAACAACCAGCGCGAGATCCAGTTCGCTCTCAAAGTGATCTTCTGATCGCCCGCGTCTGAACTACCCTGGCGGTACGCCCGTTTCTCACGAGAGCGGGCGTGCCGCCGTTTTGCGCACGCTGAAAATAACCTGTAAATTGGATTCCCCGAAACGCACTTCCGCCGGCGCATCAGCCTCTGTCCCCGCCGTCAAAGCCACAATGGGTTCCACCAGTGCAAGGAAGCGCAGCAGGTCGTAAACCTGACCTTCCTCCGGAATCGCAAGATCGAAGCGGTCGGACCGCAGCCAGACCCGCGCCTCCTGTTCCGCAAGGCTCCAGACCACAAACGCGCAATCTTCCACCAGTTCTTCGAACCGTTGCCCCTGGCCCGGATCGATGTGCCGGTCGAAGAAGATCTCCACCATCCCCTGCTGTTCGCGCGTGAACTCCCGCACCTGCAGGCGGCCCGCGTGCGCGGTGCTTTTCCAGTCCACATGGCGCGCCCCGTCCTGCGGCTCGTAAGGCCTTATGCGATAGAAATCGTGTCCCTCTCCGCGGATATGAGTCTCCATTTCCGCTGCAATCGAACCCGCCAGAAACTCCATGCCGGGCCGCGGTTCGAGCGCCGGATAGACGATCGTCTCGCGGCGCAGCGCGACCCGCGTGCTCTTGCGCAGGAACCCGAACGGAAATTTCGTCGAAATAACGAAGAGATTTTCCCTGTGGCGCCCGCGATACGGAAAAACCACATCCACCGGTGCTTCGATCGCCGCCCGCCCCGGAATCAGCGGAAAGTAGACAGGTGCCCCGAGAATCGAAGGCCTGCCATGAGCCGTATCGTCCTGCCCCGCCAGTTCAATGGAAAACGACGGCGTAATCCGTTTGAGATTCCGGATTCGCACCCGCGCCGGCGTGGACGTTCTCGCGGAAACATGCGCGGGAAGCAGCAACTCCAGCTCCAGCCCGGCCAGCACCAGACGGCTGATGAATCCCGACACCAGCAGCAGAGCCATCATGGCCGCGAATATCAGGAACAGCAGGTTGTTGCCGGAAAGGAATGCGCCCATGCCGGTGAGCGTCAGAGCCAGCGCAAAGAGCGCCCCGCCCCGCGTGATGCGGTACCCGATGCGCCGTCGAATCGTCGCGGGAAAGCGGCCAGGGCTCAAATCCGATTATCCCGCGTTGCCGCGGCAATGACTTCAGGGCATGGCGATAGGATATAGCGATGCACAAAGAAACCTACGAGCAGGGCCTGAAGATTCGCCGCGAGGTGCTGGGCGCGGAGTATGTGGACAAATCGATCGCCAGTGCCGATGAGTTCAGCCTCCCGATTCAGCAACTCTCAACCCAGTATTGCTGGGGCGAGATCTGGGGACGGCCCGGCCTGGAGCGCAAAACCCGCAGCTTCATCAACCTCGCCATGATCGCGGCGCTCAACCGTCCGCATGAACTCAGGCTGCACATTCGCGCCGCCATAACCAATGGGCTCACGAAAGAGGAAATCCGCGAAGTCTTCATGCAGGTCGCGGTCTATTGCGGCATTCCGGCGGGTATCGACAGCTTTCGCGCGGCGAAGGAAGTCTTCGCCGAAATGGGCATCTGACGTTTTTCTCTTCTCACCCGTTCGCAAGATATCGGTGTACTAACGTAACCGCCATGGCGCCTTCACCCACGGCGGAGGCGCAGCGCTTGACCGAGCCGTGCCGCACGTCTCCGGCCGCGAACACGCCCGGCATGCTGGTTTCGAGAAAGTAAGGGCCTCGGCTCAAAGGCCAGTTCGCCGGGGGCCGGTCCGCGCGCAACAGATCGGGGCCGGTCATCAGATAACCCTCCGGATCGCGCATAATACCCACCTTCTCGGCCCAGTCCGTATGCGGGTCGCCGCCAATGCAAACGAAGAGCCAGCGTGTCGGTAAGACCTCGCTCCGGCCCGTCCGCTTGTTCATCACCGTGATGGATCGCAATACCGGATCGCCGTCAAGCGCGGTCACCGAACTGTCCGGGGCCACGCGGATGTTCCGCGAGGATTCGATCCGGTCCACCAGATATTGCGACAACGTGCTTCGCAGAGAAGCGCCGCGCACCACGATGGTGACGCTATTCGCGGACCGCGAAAAATGCATGGCCGCCTGGCCCGCTGAATTCCCTCCGCCAACGATATAGACGTCTTCGTTGCCGCACAGAGATGCCTCGCTCGCGCCCGCGCCATAATACACGCCCGCGCCCAGGAATCGCTCTTCATTCTCAATCCCCAGACGTCGGTATTGGACTCCCGTGGCGCAGATGGTGGATCGGGCGACGATCTTCGTTCCGTCCGTAAGGTATCCCACCCCTTTGCCCGGCAGAAACTCGCCCCGGGCACCCTCGCGCCCAATCAGGATCTCCGCCCCGAACTTGCACGCCTGGTCGCGCGCCCTCTGGGCCAGTTCAGCTCCGCTGACTCCATCGGGAAAGCCGAGATAGTTCTCAATCTTCGAACTGCTGCCGGCCTGACCGCCAATGGCGGAGCGTTCCACCAGCACCGTCGTCAGGCCCTCGGACGCCCCATAAACAGCCGCGCTCAAACCCGCGGGACCGCCGCCATAGATCGCAAGGTCGTATTCCGACCGGCGGACATCGTGGACCCAGCCCAGTTTCTCGCTCAACTGGCGGATGGTCGGGTGTTCCAGCCGGGAGCCGTCCTGGAAGATGCCGAGCGGCAGCCGGTTGTCGCTCACGCCGGTAACGCCCGCCAGTTCTCTCGCCGCCTCGTCGCTCTTCAATTCGATCCACTCGAACGATACGTCGCTCCGATGGAGAAAATCCCGGATCATGTACCCCAGCGGACATCCGGTCCTGCCCAGGAGTTTTACCGTGACTGCTTGCGCTGCGTCGGCCATTTCTCTTCCTCAATCTATCCTCCCAAATCCGCTAAAGAATTTCGGAAGACTGCCGATAAGTATTGTGGAAGGAATCCTGATGAGCTCTGTCACTTCGACAAGTTCGGGTATTACGGCGCTCATTCAGGCGCTGTCGTCCTCCGGGTCGCTCTCGGGCGACGCGTCCCTCTCGTCCACTCTCTCTTCACCGGCGGTGCAATCCGCACTGCAAAAGTCTCCTGGCGATTTAGTGGAACTCAGTCAGCAGGCGGTCGAGTTGCAGGTCGCGAACGGATTATTCGGCAATTCCAATACGTCCGGGACGGCTTCTCCGGAAAGCCTTCTCCTGCAGGCGTTGACCGGTTCTCAGGTGGATCGAACGGCTTCCGCCATACCGTCGCTGGAGCAGGCGCAGGCGCTGTTCGGGACGAATTCGACCGTTAGTTTTCTGGGGTGAGCAAGCTTCGCACCGCCGCGTAAATTCGTTCGACAGCCGCGCGCCGGTAAGCCCATCGCTCGTCCTGCTCCGGCAGGTTGACCACCATCGTCGCATTGGCCTCGAACAGCAGGACGTCTCCCCTGGCGTTCAAACCGAAGTCGATGCCCGCATAATCGAGGCCGAGCGCACTCTGGATTGCCGCGAGCGCCGCCATCGCGCGCCGGCCGAGGACCGTTGCCATGTCCCGCAGAAACGCCGCGTCTTCGGCGCGGTGCCCGGGGCTGTCCGCCATGTCGGCCGTGAAATAGTGAACTTTCCAGTGGCTCGCGACGGCCACGTGCAGAGGGTAAAGCTGCCCTCCGATTGTCATTGCCCGGTACTTGCGCACTTTCCCGTCGGGCGCGCGCGCATCCAGATATTCGAGCACCGTCAAATTCTGCCCGGGAAGCTCCGCCAGCGCGGCTGGAAGCCCATCCGGTGCTTCCACGCGCACGAAATGGCGGCCCGTATGGAAGCCCGGGGTTCGCAACAGCAGAGGGAACTGGAAACCACGGCGCGCGAGCACCGCGGGAGCATCGGGAGAGGCCAGAAATTCGCGCGAAAACGTCTCGGTGGCAGCCGTGGCCACGCCCGGCAGGCCCGAAAGGCGCAGTGCGTTCCCCGCGCGTCCCGTGGCCAGCACCGCCGCAGGCGGATTGATTACGTGTGCGGAAGTTCGCGTCAGCAGCGCACTTGCGTCCGTCAGAGCCGAAGCCGCCAGATCGGCATCGCCAATCGAGTTGAAGACCAGCCGGTGGGGTGGCAGCTCGGTCTCCGCATCGCAGAATTCCGGGAAGACCGCAAACGTCCGGAAGACGCGGTCGTCGAGAATGTGCCGCACCGGTATGTTCCCTCCCACCGTCGAAACCAGCAGCAGGATCGGGATGGCCGGACCCTCGCCGCGATAGGGCAGAGCCGCAATCGGGCGATCCTGAAAACCGGCGCGGCGATGCTGCCGGGCGCCATCCTCGTCCCCCGCTTCCGCGAGCACGTAAGAAAGGCCCCGATGCGCTTCCGGATGCGCCGGATCGAGCCGCAGTGCCGTCTCATAATGCGCGCGCGCCGCATCGAATTCGCCGCCTTCGCGCAGCATATTCGCCAGGTTCACATGGCCCATGGGAGCGAGTGGATGCCGTGCAACCGCTTCCGCGTAGGCCGTGCGCGCGGCCGAAAGGTATCCCGCCGCATGCAGCAGCGTGCCCAGATTATTCAGAGCCCCGGCATGGGAAGGATCGCCCGCCAGCAGCGTCATGTAGAGCTCCCTCGCCTGTTCCGTTTTGCCCGATTCGGCGAGCTGGCAGGCGCGCAGAAACCGGCCCCGCGTCAATGTGTGCTCGACCAGCTCATCGATCTCTGTTTCACCGGTGCGATGATTCACGATGGCCGCCCGGATGGCCAGACGCCCGCCGAGGAGCGTGGTGGAAGGCGCGACAATACCCGACTCCTGCAACTCCACCACGATGCGGGCGTTCAGGCGGTTGGCATCCTCCGCCCGGTATCGAAAACAGACGATATTAAGTTCCACCGGCGCCAGCAATTCCAACTCCGGGGTTGCCGCGATTCTCGCCTCCAGATAACGGGCCAGAGCGCAGGTACGCGAGACCACCTCGCCCAGCGCCTCCAGCCCGAAGACTTTAAGAGTGAACCAGGTCTTGAACGCGCGAAAGCCGCGGGAGAGGTCGGGACCGAAGTCGCAGGGCCAGTCGGAGCCGGCCGCAAGGCCGCGGGTTTCCCTCCGGAGATAAGAAGCTGGAGAAGCAAAAGCCTGCCGATGGAGCGCGCCATCGCGCACCAGAACGAAGCCGGCGTCGTAAGGCACTTGCGCCCATTTGTGAAAATCGAACGCGAGCGAGTCGGCGCGTTCGATGCCTGCGAGCCGGGGCGCAAGGTCGGGCGCGAGAATCGCCAGCGCGCCAAAAGCGCCATCTACGTGGAACCAGAGCCCGTGGCGGCGCGCAAGATCGGCCAGGCCTCCGAGATCGTCGATGGCGCCGGTATCCACGGTGCCCGCCGTGCCCACGACCAGGAACGGAGTGAAGCCCGCCGCGCGGTCGGCTTCGATCGCGTGCTCCAGCTTCTGAAGATCGATGCGGCGCAGGGCGGCACTTCCGAGCCCTGAAATATCCATCGCTTTCGCGATGCACTCGTGCGCGCCGGTGGAACAATACGCGGTGAGCTTTTTGGGATTGCGGGCGACTCCGCCGGCACGCACATCGGCACCCAGCTCGGCATCGCGGGCGATCAGCACGCCGATCAGATTTGCCATCGAAGTGCCGGTAACAAACAGGCCCGTCGCGCTCTCCGGGAACCTGAAGAGTTCGCGCATCCACAGAACGACCTGCCGTTCCACCTCGATCGGCATGTGATCGCGCCCCCCGAGATTGGCATTCAGGCCGGCCGCAAGCATCTCCGCAAGCATGCCCGCGGGCGAGCCACCGCCCTGCACCCAGCCCATGAAACCCGGATGGACGTTGCCGGACCCATACGGCTGGATGTATTCGAGAAACTCTTCATGCACCGCCGCCATATCGGTCGGTGCGAAGGGCAGCGCGGCACGATAGCGGGCGCGGACTTCGTCCGGAATCGGCTGCCAGACCGGACGCTCCCGAATATGCTCGATATAGTCGAGAACGCCGTCGAGCATCCGATGGCTCCGCGCCCGAAAATCAGGCCAGTCCGGCGGATCGAGACTCATATTTCACCGTTCTAACTCTGATGCAGCGCGTCGACGGCGGCTTTCATATCCTTCAGCATCTTGTCGACAGCATCGCGCGTGCGCCGTGTGCCCCACCATGCGAACCCTGTCGGGATGGGGCGGGAAAGCGTCATGCTGTCGAGCTCCACGTCCACGCCGCCGTTGTTTTCGCGCACGAACCAGAAGGTATTGGTGCGCCACAGGAAGCCGTGATCGTCGCCTTCGGGAAGATAGCCCTGGCTTACATCCTTCGCATCGCGCCATTCCCGGATGCTGGTCGCGGAAGATACGGACTCCCAGTGATGCGGATCGAGCAAACGGTAATGCGTATCGTAGACGCAGTCGTAGGACACCGACATCCAGAGAGTGGACTGGATCAAAGAGAGATGGGCGGTGTAATGCTCGTCATCGGGCGTGCTGTCACGGTCCAGCGTGCCGCTGGCTCTGCCGACATCCGGTTTGAAATACTTCGGATAATTCGGGTAGTCCTCCATGATGTGCCGGACGTTCGCGATGGACCCGCCCTGGATATGAATCACGCCCGAAAAGTGGTGGATGCTGCCGCCCGCAATGTCTGTATTCTCCCGCGGTTCGACTACCGGCTTGCCCGCCGCGAAAGCACCCCCGTGCCAGCAGCACGAAGAACTATCCACCCACATCTTCCCCGACCGTGCGTACGGGGTGGCGACATCTCTCTCAAACTGAGCCACATAGGCGTCAAAAGCCTGAAGCGCCTGACTGTCCAGGTGGACCGTCGGCAGGATGGAAGCGTGCAGCGCGGCACAAAACGCGGCGGACCCGAGGAACGCCACGACCGGAGAAACCCTCATTCCCCTTAACTATAGCGGCCTCACCGCATTGGCTTCACTTTGGCCGGATCAGGGACAGAAACTCGTCCCGCGTTTCCTTGTTGGTCCGGAAAGCGCCCAGCATGGCGCTGGTTACGGTGCCCGAGTGCTGTTTTTCCACGCCGCGCATCATCATGCAGAAGTGCTGGGCTTCGGCGATGACCCCCACACCCACCGGGTCGAGCAGGTCCTGTATGCACTGCGCCACTTCCTGCGTGAGCCGCTCCTGAATCTGCAGGCGGCGGGCAAAAGCATCGATAATCCGCGGCAGTTTGCTCAGGCCGATCACCTTGTTGCGCGCGATATAGGCCACGTGGACTTTGCCGAAAAACGGCAGCATATGGTGCTCGCACATGCTGAAAAACTCGATGTCCTTCACGATCACCATCTCGTCGTATTTCACGTCGTAGATGGCGCCGTTGACGATCTTCCCGATATCGGCCTTGTAGCCGCTCGTCAGGAAACGCAGCGCCTTATCCACCCTGTCGGGAGTGCGCAGCAGGCCATCGCGCCCCGGATCTTCCCCGAGTGCCTCGATCACCTCGCCGATCAGAGGGGCAATGGATTTTTCAGGCGAAGCGGAAATGACTTTGACGACTGCCGGTTTTTTGCTCATGCGGAGTGGGTTATTTCACAGATGTTTCGCTCCGTCTCCCGGATGCGAACCTTTTCGAGCCGCGGCCGGCCGCCCGCGAAAGTCCCCGGCCAGGCCTGACGCAGCCGCCGGTCCACTTCGAAGGCCAGATTTTCCGTGGTTGGCACCGCTGTCCGGAATGCCTCCACCTCTTCGTTCAGATTCCGGAAGCGGAGCGGCGCGAGGATCTGTTCTTCCGCCAGACCGTCGAGCAGGGCAATGTCCACCACCCGCCCGGTGACCGGGTCCACCGTGCCCTGAACCGTCAACTCCACTTCGTAGTTGTGCCCGTGCCCGTATGGATTGTTGCATTTTCCGTAAACCTCGTTGTTCCGTTCCTCGCTCATCGCCGGCGTGTGGAGGCGGTGCAAGGCGCAGAACGCGTAACGGCGGGTCAAACGGACCGTCACTCCGGGCCCCGGTATTCGACGGATAATTCGCTGGTCTCATGCACGCGGACCGAATAGAGCCGGGCGCGTCCCGTGATTCCCGGCACGATGCGGTTCCAGATATCGATCGCGATGTTTTCGACCGTGGGCACGATACGGTCGAAGGGCTCCACTTCCAGATTCAACATCCGGTGATCGTAGACGTTCAGCACTTTATCTTCAAGAATTTCCTTGAGTTGCTTCAGATCGAGGATCATTCCGGTTACGGGATCCGGCTCCCCTTCGATCGCCACGTCAATCACGTAGTTATGTCCGTGGCCGCGTGGATTGGCGGCCGCGCCATAGAGACGCTCGTTTTCCGCGTCCGAGAACCGCGGCACCCGGCAGATATGCGCGGCCGAGAACTCCACTCTCTTCGATATCACCATGTTCGGCCCGGTGAGACATTCCCCGATGAGACATTCAATGAAGGCATCTGATCCAATAGAATTATAAGAAACCAGCCATGAAGCTCGATCGCATTCTCCAGACCGGCGTTTTCACGATGCTCTTCGCATTCGTCTTCGTCCTCTACTTGTCGTTGCACGACAACGTGGTCAAAGCGGGCGACAAGGCCCCGCAGTTCAGCATCAGGGCGGACAACGGCAAGACTGTTACTGCCCGCGATTTCGGCGGCAAGCTCCTCCTCCTCAATTTCTGGGCAACATGGTGCCAGCCCTGCGTGCAGGAGGTTCCTTCGCTCGAACAACTGGAGACCAGCCTCGGGCCGAAGGGCCTGGTGGTTCTGGGCGTCAGCGAAGACGAGGATCAGCAGGCCTACAGAGCTTTTCTCGACCGGTTTCACGTCACGTATCTGACGGCGCGCGAGCCGGACAAGGGAATTAAAACGAAGTACGGCACCATCCAGATTCCCGAAAGCTATCTGATCGACGAGAAGGGCAAGGTGGTGGAGAAGATCGTCGGCGAAGCCAATTGGTCATCCGAGCAGATGGTCCAGCATGTCGCATCCCTCCTCTGAGAAGCGGACGCTTCCTCCGTCGGCGAAGAAGAAAATCGTCGATCTGGTGGGTCCCCGTGGCTATCTCGACCAGCCGGAAGATTTGTCACTCTACGAATACGACGGCAGCGTGGATAAGGCGCGCCCGGAACTCGTAGTCTTTCCCCGCACTACGGAAGAAGTGGCCGCCATTGTCAGGATCGCGGCGGCACACGGCGTGCCCATCACGGGCCGCGGCGCGGGCACGGGTTTGAGCGGCGGCGCCATCCCTCGCGAAGGCGGAGTGACGATGGGGTTCGCGCGCATGAACCGCATTCTCGAAATCGATATCGAAAACGAGCGCGCCGTCCTGCAACCCGGCGTGGTGAATCTCGACATTACGCACGCGGTGCAATCGTCCGGCTATTTCTACGCGCCCGACCCTTCGAGCCAGCGCGCCTGCACCATCGGCGGCAATGTGGCGGAGAATTCGGGCGGCCCGCACACGCTCGCCTACGGCGTCACCACCAATCATGTGCTTGGCCTTGAATTCGTCATGCCCGATGGCACGATTCACACGACCGGCGGCAAGGAAACGGATCTGCCCGGCTATGACCTGGCCGGGCTGCTGACGGGTTCCGAAGGCACGATGGCGCTGGTGACGAAAATCATCGTGCGCCTGATGCGCCAGCCGGAGAGGGTGAAGACGCTGCTCGCGGTCTACAATTCGGCGTCGGACGCAGCGGATACGGTGGCCGAAATCACCGCGTGCGCCATCACGCCAGTCGCGGTGGAGATGCTGGACGGCGAAATGCTGCGGATGGTGGAGGTCGCGACCGGCGCGGGGTATCCCATGGATGCGGCGGCCGTGTTGTTGATCGAACTGGAAGGGCTGGTGGAAGCGGTCGAGGAGCAGACGGAACAGATTCGCGAGGTGTGCCGGCGCTGCGGCGCGCGCGAGTGCCGCGTGGCGAAAACCGCGGAAGAACGCGAGTTGCTCTGGAAGGGCCGCAAGAACGCGTTTGGCGCGGTCGGGCGGGTCAGTTCGTCCTATTACGTGCAGGATGGCGTGGTTCCGCGCACGCAGGTCGCGCCCACCCTGCGTTACATAGCGGAGGTGGCCGCGCGCCACGGGGTGCGCATCAGCAATATTTTTCACGCGGGCGACGGAAACCTGCACCCGATTATACTGTTCAACGCGCACCTCCCCGGAGAACTGGATCGCGCAAAAGCCGCGGGCGAGGATATCCTGAAATACTGCATTTCGGTGGGAGGGTCCATCACCGGCGAGCATGGCGTAGGGATGGAAAAGAACGAACTCATGGACCGGCTTTTCCCTGCCGATTCGCTCGATTACATGGCGCGTTTCAAGGCTTTGTTCGATCCTGAACAGCGTTTGAACCCGGGCAAAGTGCTGCCGACCGGGCGCGGGTGTCTGGAAATCCGTCAGGCGCCGCTGACCCGGCGCAGCATGGTCTGAGCCGTGCCGCTCGCGTGAAGCCGTTAGCGAGTGTTTACTTTGACAGCCAGATAATCGAGCTTGTGGCCCGGCTCAATCACTAACTGGTGCGGCGTTCTGGCGGCAATGTGCAGGACATCGCCGGGGTGAAGCGCTTGTTTCTCGCCCCCTTCGATCCTCGATCCGCGGATTTCGTGCGCCGTCGTGTGTTTGCCGTCGGGAATGGTTCCGCCGATGACGATTGACCCTTCGCCGCTTTGAATCACCAGAATGTCGGCCTGCGTTTCGTGAAACTCAGCCTGGCCGGTGCCCTCGCGGTGTATCAGAGACATCGAATGATTGCCCCAGCTTCCAAGCGACTCCGCGGCGACCTTCACTTTGCTCATTTTTGCCGGCAGAGCCTTCTCGCGCGCGGCGAGTTGTTCGGCCGTCCAGTGGCTGGACCCGGCGGGCAGCGCGGCCATCGCCATGGCGCCGAAGAGAAACAGGACAATCTTTTTCATGCGCCCGAATTATACTCCAACCGCGCGCTTGAGGCGGTCGCGGATACCCGCCCACTCCGGTGTGTCGGGCGGGAGTTCGATCCAGATCCAATCGTAGCCCTTCCGGTCGAGATCGTGGAGAACGCTGTAAAGGCTTTCGGCGTACCGAGCGGCGTCGCGCGGCATTAGGGCGAGATCGAGGCGGGCACCGAGGCCCGTGTCCGGAAGAGGGCCGAGCACGACCGGCGTGCGTGGACTGTAATGGCGAGGGTGCTGGCCGGGAGATTCCGCGCCGCCGCCCGTCTCGACGGGCCCGATAAGCTGCTCGATCTGCGTCCGCGTCACCATGCCGGGGCGGAGAATGCGCGGGGTTGATCCGGCGAGCGAAATGACGGTGCTCTCGATGCCGACCGTGCAGGGTCCGCCATCGAGAATCATGTCGGCCAGGCCTTCAGGGACATGTGCCGCCGTAGTGGGAGAAAGTTCCGTGAACCGGTTCGCGCTGGGAGCGGCGATGGGGATTTTTGCGGCGTCGAGCAAGGCTTGCGCCAGAGGATGCGCGGGGATGCGCAAGGCAACGCTCGGGAGCCCGGCCGTCACCAGATCGGGCACTTCGGAAACCTTCGGAACGACGAGGGTCAACGGTCCGGGCCAGAAGCGGCGGGCCAGGATTTCAGCCTGTTCCGTCCATTCGCGCGCCAGTTCGCGCGCCATTCGGATGTTCGCCACATGGACGATCAGAGGGCTCGACAGCGGGCGGCCTTTGGCTTCGAAGATGCGCCGTACTGCCGCTTCGTCGAGCGCATTCGCGCCCAGGCCGTAGACGGTTTCGGTGGGGAATGCCACCAGACGCCCGGCGCGCAATAAGGCAGCCGCTCTGTCTATCTCACTCACTCCGGTAAATCGGCGCCCTCACCGGCTGTCTTGCCGGTCTTGCGCCACACGAGATAAGCGTGAATCAGTGGTTCGAGATCGCCATCGAGTACCCGGTCAACGTCACCCACCGAGAGTTTGGTCCGGTGGTCCTTGATCATCCGGTAAGGCGCGAGGACGTAGCTCCGGATCTGGCTCCCGAAGTTGATTTCAAGCTTTGTCGCCTCGGTTTTGCGTGTCTCTTCCCGCTTCTTCTCCAGTTCGAACTCGTACATGCGGGCGCGCAGTTGCTTCATCGCGGTGTCGCGGTTTTTGTGCTGTGAGCGCTCGTTCTGGCACTGCACCACGATGCCCGTGGGGAAGTGGGTAATGCGCACGGCTGAATCCGTCATGTTGACGTGCTGGCCGCCCGCGCCACCGGCACGGAAGGTATCGATGCGGAGATCGTCCAGCTTGATATCGATCTTGATCTCGTCGTCAATTTGCGGGAATACGAAAACCGATGCAAACGAAGTGTGGCGGCGGGCATTGGCATCGAACGGCGAGATGCGCACCAGGCGATGCACGCCGATCTCGGACTGCAGCATTCCGTAAGCGTTCGGGCCGTTGACTTCGAAGGTAGCGGACTTGATGCCGGCGCCTTCGCCTTCCAGACGATCCGTCATGACGGTGCCCATGTTGTTGCGCTCGGCCCAGCGCAGATACATGCGCAGCAGCATCTCGGCCCAGTCCTGCGATTCGGTGCCGCCCGCGCCGGGGTGGATGGTGACGATGGCATCGCGCGCATCGTTCTCACCCGAGAGCAACATGCCGGTTTCGAGTTTACTCAGAACTTCGGCATAGCGCTTCAACTCGCGTTCGATATCGCCGGAGACGGATTCGCCTTCGCGCGCCAGTTCGAAAAGAGTGTCGATATCGTCCGTCATACCCGCGATCTGAACGTCGCTCGCGATGGCCTCTTCGAGGCGTTTGCGAACCTGCATGACCTTCTGACTGATTTCGGGCTGGGACCAGAAGTCGGGCGCGGAGATCTGGTCGTCGGTAGAGGCTAGTTCTTTCTTCTTTTTGGCGGCGTCAAAGATAACTCCGCACGGCAGATGCCTGTTCCCGGAGCGGCGAGTATTCGCGATCAAGTTCGTCGAGCGTCATGAGGTTGAAACTCCTATTTTACAGGATCAGCATGCAGTCGCCGTAGGAAAAGAACCCGTACTTTTCCGCGACTGCGTGACGGTAGGCCGCGAGCGTGAGTTCGGTGCCCGCGAGCGCGCAGACCAGCAGCAGCAGGCTGGTGCGCGGGAGGTGGAAGTTGGTCAACATCGCACCCACGCGCCGGAATTCATAGCCGGGATAAATGAAGAGGTTCGTCGCGCCACCGCGTCCGCCTGACTCGAGGGTGCGGACACTGGTGGTGCCCACCGCGACTACCCTCCGCGCCGATTCGATCTCCTGCCAGGAGTCTTCCGGTATCGAGTACCGCTCGAAGTGCAGCTGATGGTTTTCGAAGTCCTCGCGGTCGATGGGCTGGAATGTTCCGAGCCCTACGTGCAGGGTCACGCGCGCGATGTGCGCACCGGATTCCCGCACGCGGTCGAGGATCTCGCCCGTGAAATGCAGTCCGGCCGTAGGCGCGGCCACGGAGCCTCGTTCGCGCGCGAAGACGGTCTGGTAACGCTCACGGTCGGAGGCGCGGTCATCGCGTTTGATGTACGGCGGCAAGGGCATGTGGCCCAGGCGATCGAGCGCGGCGTAGACATCTTCGTCGCCATGGAAACGGACGGTGCGCTCGCCGCGCTCGCCATGCGCGACGATCTCCGCCGAGAAGCGGTCGTCAAAACGAACGATACTGCCGACACGCAGCTTGCGGCCGGGACGAACCAGCGCCCTCCATTCTCGTGCGGCGCTCTCCCCCGATGTCGAGACCGGTTCCAGAAGCATGACTTCCGCGTTGCCTGCGAACAGGCGCGACGGCAGAACGCGCGAATCGTTCAATACGAGGCAATCGCCTTCCCGGAGGAAGGATGGAAACTCGCGGAAGCGCCGGTCTTCGAACCTTTGTTCGGCCCGATGAACCACCAGCATGCGCGCGCCATCGCGTTCGGCGGGCGGCTCCTGTGCGATCAGTTCTTCGGGTAATTCGTAGTCGAAATCGGAAAGCTTCATCAATGCGCGAGAAGGTTATGCACTTCGGCATAGGAGATGGCTTCGGTCGCAAGCGGCGTCAGCGTGCCTTCATCCCGAACCTGGCGGGCAAAGCGCCGCAGCGCCCCCAGCGCCACGCGCGCAGGGCCGGACCCGAGACTCGCGCGCCTGACTCCCAACCGCTGCAACTCGGGAATGGAAGGCGCTCCCGCTCCAGCGAGAATGTTCAGAGGGCCTTTGAGCACGGCAACGAGGCGGCCGATGGTTTCGGCATCGATCACGCCGGGCGCGAACAGGCAATCGGCGCCGGCTTCATGAAAGGCGTTCAGGCGTTCGACGGCGCGATCGAAGCGCGTTGCCGGATCGCCATGGCGAGCGAGGAAGATATCGGTGCGGGCGTTCAGGACTAGCGGGAGCGAGGCAGCTTTCACCGCGCGGATGGTGTCGAGTTGTCGGTCGAGCGGCAGAAGTTCGCGATCCGCCATGTCTTCGAGATTCATCCCGACGGCCCCGCATGCAACGACGTCGCGGGCGGTCTGAACGGGATCGCCATAACCCGCTTCGACATCCGCGGTCACCGGCAGGTTGACGGCATGCACCATTTTCCCGATCATAAAGAGCATTTCAGAGCGCGGAATATGCTGGCCGTCGGGATACCCGAGCACCGCGGCGACTCCCGCGCTGCCGGTGGCGATGGCAGGAAATCCTTCCGCTTCGACCACGCGCGCGCTGATGGCATCCCAGGCGTTGACGAGCACGAGGATTTCCGGCCCGGCATGCAGCTGGCGGAACCGTTCGGCTTTTGCTTTCTGATCTTTTGCTTTATGATCCATGGCTCTACTGTAATCCGCTATGCGCGTTTGGCTTCAAGCTCGGCCCAGCGGGCGTAGAGCTTGTCGACTTCATCCTGCGCGGTGTCGATTTCGGCCAGTGCCTGGGTGAGGCGGGCGTGGTCGGAAACGGTATCCGGCCTTTCCAGTTGCTGGCGCTTTTCTTCCAATATCTCTTCCGCCGCCGCGACCAGATGTTCGATCTGTTCCCATTCGCGGGTTTCGAGGTACGTCAGCTTTTTGCGCGCGGCCGGGGCGGGGGTGTTCTTCGAGGTGGATGCGGATTTTGGCGGCGACTTCTTCGATGCGTTGGCCTGCTCCCACTGGGACAGTTCGGCGAAGAACTCAACGCCTCCTTTGCCATCCATGGCGAGGATCGCTTTCGAGAGGCGGTCGAGCAGGAAACGGTCGTGGGTGACGAGAACGATGGCGCCGGGGAAGTCGAGCAGATTGCTCTCCAGCACTTCGAGAGTGGGGATGTCGAGATCGTTGGTCGGCTCGTCCAGCAGCAGGACATCGGCGGGTTGCAGCATCAGGCGCGCGATGTGGACGCGGGCGCGTTCTCCGCCGGAGAGACGGTTGAGCGGCAGTTCGAGCTGATCCTGCCGGAACAAAAATCGTGCGGCCCAGCCCGCCACGTGCTGCGGACGGTCGCGAAACATGACCGTATCGCCTTCCGGGGCGAGGGCGCGGCGGAGGGGCTGGTCGAGATCGAGCTTGTCGCGATTCTGATCGAACCAGGCGATGCGAACGCCTTCGGCGCGGCGAACCTCACCGGAATCCTGTTCGATTTCGCCCGCGAGGATGCGCAGCAGAGTCGATTTACCGCTGCCGTTCGAGCCGAGGACACCGAGTTTGACGCCAGGCCCGAGGGCGAAGGTCAAGCCCTGGAAAAGGACACGGCCTCCCATGCTTTTTGAAATTCCTTCGCAATAGACCAGGCGTTTCGTCATGCGCCCGGTGGCGGTGAAGTCGATGGCCGAAGTGCCCTTTTTGTTGCGGGAACTGACGTCGGCGAGTTGGTCCTGGAGGTCGAATGCGTCCTGAATGCGGGATTTCGACTTGGACGTCCGGGCCTTGGCGCCGCGCCGCAGCCACTCGATCTCGCGCTGGACGAGATTCTCCAGAGCCTGCTGTTCCTTCGACTGGGCGCGCAGAAATTCGGAACGCTTTTCGAGGAACTTGCTGTAATTGCCGGGCGCGCTGAAAAGCCCCAGAGGATATGCCCGATTGATCTCGGCGACGCGCGTGGCGCAGTTTTCCAGAAAGTAACGGTCGTGCGTTACGAAGACGGAAGCGAAGGATGCCGAGGCTACCAGTTTTTCGAGCCACAGAATGCCTTCGACGTCGAGATGGTTGGTGGGCTCGTCGAGCAACAGCACGTCGGGTTGTTGCGCCAGCGCTACGGCAATGGCGAGACGTTTCCGCCAGCCTCCGGACAGGGTTCCGGCTTTGGCCGACGGGTCGTCAAAACCGGTGCGGCTGATGATCTTCGAAACTTCGATCTCGGTATCTTCATTGGCGTGCGCGGAGGCGGTGATGATTTCGCGAACGGTGGCTTCGGGTTCGAAGCGCGGGTCCTGCACGACGATGGCGAGACGCACGCCTTTGCGGACGGATACGGTGCCGTTATCGGGCGGCATGCCGCCGCCGAGGATCTGGAGAAAGGTGGATTTGCCGGCGCCGTTGGGCCCGATGATGCCGAGGCGTTCGCCATCGTGCATGCTGAACGAGATGTCGGAGAAGACGGTGCGCGAGCCGAAGGATTTCCCGATGGCGTCACAGGTTAAGAGTACGGACATTAGCGTTGGTTTAAGCTTCGTGCAGAACGGGCAGCAGAGTGGAGCCGCCGACGGTGAATTCAGAATCGATCTCCGGCATTTCGGGATCGAGATAGCGCGTATCGAGCAGGCGGCCGTGCTGGATGTTGCCCATGGCGGAGAGGATGTTCTCGCGCAGATGCGGATGCTCGATTTCCCAATCGGCAATGGTCTCGCGGATGCCGCGGCGCACGGTGCCGGTGCGGAGGGAACAGCCGCAGGGCACTACGGGAACGCCTTTGCTTTCGACGTAGGCGCGGGTGATTTCTTCGGTGACGTAGATCAGGGGCCGGATCAGGCGGAAATCGCGCTGGCGGGAGTGCGTGACGGGGGGCAGGGAACTCAGACGGCCGGTGAACAGGATGTTGCGGAAGAGGGATTCGCAGAGATCGTCGGCAGTGTGGCCGAAGGCGATGACGTTGGCGCCCAGGCCGCGCGCGATCTGGTAGACGGCGCGGCGGCGAAAGCGGCTGCAAAGGTCGCAACCGTGATCGGGCTGTTCGGTGAGCAGGCGGATGGAGGGATTGTCGGTATGGTACGTCCACTCGATGCCGAGGCCGCGGATGTAGTCGCCGATGGGTTCGACGGGGCGGAGGAATTTGCCCTGTTCGACGGTGAAGGCGCAGAGGGAGAAATCGATGGGGGCGCGCTTCTGGAGGAGAATGAGGGCTTCGAGCATGGCGACGGAGTCCTTGCCGCCGGATACGGCGACGGCGATGCGGTCGCCATCGCGAATCATTTTGAAGCGATGGATGGCTTCGCCGACTTTCCGGAGCAGGGTTTTTTCTAAGTCCACGGGTATTTTGAGTGTAGTAACCAGATTAGCGCTCCGTGTGCGGTGTCAGGCAGCCAGTGTGAGGACGGCGGGTGCGGGGCGTCCGCAACAGCGTTTGTATTTCTGGCCGGAACCGCAGGGGCAGGCGGAGTTGCGCGAAGCTGTTTTACAAATCAAACCCAATTTTTCGCCCGCGGCCACGACCGGGAAGACCTCCTTATAGCTGGTGAGGCCGACGCCTTTGGGGATGGGGTTGCCCTGGAAGACCTGGTGGCGGGCGGTGGCTTCGGTCTGGAGGCGGCGCAGGTCGGCGGTGGAACGGCGGAGGAGGGTGTGGGCCTGGGCGCGTGCGCGGTCGATGGAGGTCTGGGCGGCGAGGCCGGTATCGGCGTGGGCGGCGGCGAGGCCGGCGGCGTCCCCGGCTTCGGCCATTTCGGCTTCGAGGCGGGCGCAGCGGTGGAGGCGCCAGGTAGCGCTCACGATTTCGGCTACGTAGGCTTGTTCGAGAGTGCCGATGGGAGAGAGCTGTTCCCAGAAGCTGATGGCGATTTTTGCGTATTCTTCGCGGTCCCGGGGCGGGACGAAGTCGCGTTTGGAGAAGAGGCCGAAGGTGGTGGCGTTGCGGGAGGTGGCGATGCGGCCTTCTTCGGTGCGGGCTCCGGTGGAGTGTTGGGCGTTGGCGCGGTTGGCTGCGAGCTGGGCTTCGGTCGGCATGGATGTGGATTCCTTTTCCGGCTTCATCGTATGCCCGGATTTGGGGGAGGCCGGGGGTAGATCAGGGTAAGTGGTTGAAAAGGGCGGGAAATAAAGTTGTTTCGGCGGAACTGGTGGGGGTTTGGGAGGGTGTGCTGAATTTTCTCGCAAAGCCGCTAAGGCGCTAAGAAGGGCCGCTAAGAAGGAGGACAAGGTGCAAGCGTGGGGGCGGCGCCCGTTCTTATTATTTATCTTTGTTAGTGTTATCTGGTTTTCTTTGCGCCTTTGCGGCATTGCGAGATCAAGCTTTTGCCTTCGGGGGTGCGCCAGCCACGGGCTATTTTGCTGACGCTCGCGCTTGCGAAGCGAGTTTGCTTAGCTCGGCCTGCCCGGCAGATACCTTTCACGGATCACTTCATGCTTTTGCTGCGGCAGCGGACGTGATCTCCCTCTCTTCAACAACAACCGGCGGCGGGTTACGTCCACAGGCCCACGCTCTAATTTTTGCCGCGTTCGCTGACGTGATTTCCTTTCCGAGAATAAGCCGGGTGAGTAGTTGCGGCTCAAACGCGATTGTTGGCCCGGCGTTCCGATGTCCGATTATTCGGACCTCCTCTTCCTTCCTCCATGCTTTTGTCTTGTAGAACAAGAAGAATGGCTGAACTTGTGAACGTTTCGTTATGTCAAGCTCGACGTCGCTGTAACGCATCTCGAAAGCCCGGAAAAATCCTTCGTTGCGAAACTCCAGACAGTAACCCGTGTGTTTTGCGGCGTAGCGCATCCACAGATGCTCATTATTGGGGCGCTTTGAAAGTGAGTAAATGTGGAATGTTTCTAGATTGGGATACAAGCTTTGCGCAATGCTGTCGAGCAGCATCTTCGTGCCGAACCGAGGGGCGTTGAACCTGATCGTCCGGGCCTCCCTGAGAATGCCTTCACTGGTCAAGAATGGCTGTCTTTCTATGGTTAGCAGGGTCAGGCGTTCAATGAGGGCATCCATGGACGCCGCCGTCAATGGTGGCCGCGCCTCTGCTGGGTCATTCAATTCTCGTGGCGTTGGGAAGTAGAGCCTGTTTTCCAGAATGATAGGCTCCAGCCATTCAAGATGCTGACAGCTCCCGTATTTGTAAATAAATCGGCCTTCGTACCTCTGCGGCTCTATGAGTTGCCTCGCCCTCACGCACGCCATGCTTCTATGCTAACGTCCGACAACTGGGCCACGGTGAACCACGGTTTTGCTGTCGCGCAAAGGACACTTTATCGGACGGGGCCGAGGACGAACCGGTCAGCGGCTACTACTCCACGAGTCAAGTGTGTACATCCCGAAACCTGCTGGACCGGTACCGTCAGGTTCTTCAGGGACAAGGCCGATATTTTCTCCGTCTTTGTAGCCGACGGTCCAATCCTGCACAAAGGCGAGGGTGATGAAATCTTTCGCTCCCGGCCTTTTAAAACGGGTATTTTTATTGAACAGCTGATAATTCTTGCCGGGGATCGGAGTAATACAGCCGGATGGCGCTTGGATGTTACAGGACAACAGATATTCTCCGTTGGCGTTGCCCACCGTGACAATCTTCAAGCCATTTGCAATGTGCACGTTTTTCGAACGTACAACTTCGGGGAGGACGACGCCATCATCTTGGCTTTGCTTCTTCTGACCTTTCGCAGTGGACGTTGGTGAGTTCTCGTCGGCTTGTTTCGAAGGAGACGTACCGCACGAAAATAGGACCGCACAAATGCACATCGCCAAGACAATGTTTTTGGCTCCGGCCATTCTTTTTCACCCTGTCATCCCTTTTCGTTGTGCGTGCTTCATTGTACTCGCAACAGCAAGCGGCGTCGGCCAGAGTGCCTTCGCACGCCGTCTGCCGGTGTCACGACGAAAGAGGAAGACAGGAAAAAACGGGGCCGTTCTTACGAAACTCCCGTTATCGGAAGCGGGCCGCTGGGAAGAGGCCGGAAGATTTCGAGCGGCGCTGACTCGCCGCAAAGAAACACGGGCGGGGGCTGTTACTGCTCCCACGGGTTGAAGACCAGCACCCGAGCCTTGTCGAAATCGCTCCGGTCGCGAGTGACCACTGTAAACCCGTGGTGAAGGGCGGTCGCCGCAAGCACGAGGTCGGGGTGTGACCAGGTGTGCCCGATCTTTCGCCCGCTTTCCATCAGCAGCCGCCATTTGAGGAGGATGTCCTCCGTTAGGGCCTGTCACAAAACAACCGGATCAGTTTGGAGAGGGCCGCGGCGAGATTGTGTAGTTCCAATCCCCATGAAAGGTGTCGCGTTCCAGGCGGAGCGCGGCGACCTGTTGGTCTGAGATTTTCAGGCCTGCGGGATAGAGGTTGGGGTCGATCTGCGCCTGAACTTTCAATCCGGCTTTTGTGCTGGTAGCGGCGATCAAATCAACGATGACTTGATG
>Ga0207933_1000824_pt1 | contig 27120 bp, 29 predicted proteins | sample NGESurdeep092012_4_FD_184488 | JGI IMG/M metagenome (GOLD analysis project Ga0207933, IMG submission 184488) | Arctic peat soil microbial communities from Barrow, Alaska - NGEE Surface sample F53-3 deep-092012 (SPAdes) | ecosystem: Environmental > Terrestrial > Soil > Wetlands > Peat ... | reverse complement strand
ATGAGTGCTTCCAACCCTTCCGAAAATTCTGGAGTAGCCATATAGTCCGCAAACCCTCTGAACGAAACGTTATGCCAACCTAAATTTATTGAATCTTTTTTTGAGTGTCGTAAACCACCTAGCTTTTCCACACGTCTATAACATATATGCGCTAGTTGTAAGGACCGCAAGAGCGTTTCTTCGCTAAATTGGGGGTTATGGCGTGACTTAGGTATGGATCTGACATCAACTACTTCTTTGATGCCATAAATTTTTAATAGTTCCGTGAACTCTTCAATCGATCTAGTGGAATGGCCGATCGTAAAAATGTTCTGTTTCTTCATACCCTAATCATACAACTGTTAAACGCACAGGTCTGTTAATTAAGTGTGCTTTGTCGATCCTAATTTGAACCCGTTTGCAGGTAAACCAAAAGAGATCTAGTGAGGTAAGAACTTTTTTACAGGTACGAAAAATTGTTTGATACAACAATTGCAAAATTAACAACCGAATTACATCTGTAGGAGATGACTTGGAGGACCATCATAGACGCTGTTGCAACTAAAACTATTTCAAATAAATCAGACGCTAACTATAGTATTATGTGGTTATGTCGCAAGAACCTAAACTAGCTTTATTCGATGTTGATGGAACTATAGCTGATAAAGGACATATCCCGCAGAGTGTTGTTGATGGGATAAAACACCTACATCACAAAGGATATATTACAACCGTATCAACAGGAAGAGGATATATTCGTCTTAAGGAAATGTTAGGCGATTTATTTGAAACTATAATATCTTCTGAGGCTCTTATCGTAATCGAGCATGGCACAAAAATTGTTGACCGGCATGGAAAGGTTATTTTCGGTGAGTTTTTTAACGACAGAGAGATAGACCATGTGGTTGATTTTACTAGGGCAAATATAAATCTATTTAAACTTGCCTGGTTCAATCCTGTTGATGTTACTGAAAAAGTTCAAGTTTGGTGCGTTGACGAGAAGGATGTTCAAGAGGAAACAGAGAAAAGAGGTCATTATGCTAATGTTTTTACTTGCTCCGTCGGTGAATTAGAAGATTTACTTTTAAAGCAAAGACTTACTAATGTTACTTTACGATTAAAAGACTATGTAAAGGTTGAAAACTTAAAATTAGCATTTACCAGAACAGACACGAATGTAATCTTTCAGGACAGTAATATGGAATTTGTAAAGAATAACACTAACAAAGGCTTAGCAGTCGAATACATGGCGAAACATCTAGGTGTCATTAAAGAAGATATGTTAATTGCCGGGAATGCCATAAATGATGTTGAAATGCTTGATGTTGGCGCAGGTATTTCTTTGCTTGTAAGTCAAGGGGAAGACCGTTCCACTATTCTCTCATATTTATCCGAGCCCGAATCGATAATCACAGTTGATACTCCACACGACCTAGGCCTATATTTGTTAAATATATAATTCTAAACTTTAAGCATAAGCATTATGGAGGGCCAGGTGGGACTTGAACCCACGACACCCTGCTTAAGAGGCAGGTGCTCTAACCAGCTGAGCTACTGGCCCAGAACCATGACAAGACTTTAACAAATTACCTCTGTTTTTACAACACGGTTGAAGCTTTGTTTATTTTATTGGTTAGTGATAGCATAAGAATCAAGGAGATAATAAATGTTACAAAACATAGCATCAAGTTACTATAATTCGTATAATCTGGGTGGCTCAAATACGGTTTCAGGGACCCACATACACATACCTGGAGTTTTAATAGCAGCGTACTTTATTTTCATATTTATTCTTGCAGTTTTTTACATCTTTACCATGTGGAAAATATTTGTTAAGGCTAGTAGACCTGGCTGGGCAGCTATCATACCAGTTTATAATCTATGGGTACTTTTTGAAATATCTGGTAAGCCGGGATGGTGGGCACTGTCCATCTTTCTTGGCATAATTCCATTCGTCGGCTCAATAGTATCGTTAATTTTGATCTTAATAGCCATGATAGAACTTGCTAAACGTTTTGGTAAAACAACAGTTTTTGGCGTCGTTCTTCTCTGGTTATTTGGTTTTATCGGCTATCCAATATTAGCTTTCGGTGATGCCCAATACGCGGTTCCTCTAGTAGTCCCAAAAACCGACCAGCCGAAGCCCGAGCAACCAGCCGTGCCTCAAGCACCAATAGTCCAGTAGGTTAACTCTTTGTTTACTTTCAACAACCTCTGTTACAATTAGTTTTGTGAAAATATTAAATGGTTTAGAACTCGCTGGCTTCATTAAAGAACGTCAGGCTCATGATGTCCGTAGCCTGCGCCAGTCCAGAAATATTATTCCGAAACTAGCTATCATACAATGCAAGGACGACCCTGTTATTAATACATATGTTAGGCTCAAGAAAAAATATGGGGCTGACATATTAGTAGATGTCGATACTTATCAGGTAAAACAAGCTGAGATACCAGAATTAGTCGATAAGCTCAATAACGACCCAAGTGTCCATGGAATTATTATTCAATTACCTATTGAGGATATATCCAAGACTGATGAAATAATAAACTTAGTATCTCCCGATAAAGACGTAGATTCACTTGGCAGTAAGGCGACTTTTGAGCCAGCAACACCGATGGCAATCATGTGGCTTTTAGCAGGGTATAATGTCGACCTTCAAGGTAAAAAAATACTGCTTATTGGACGTGGTAAATTAGTTGGCGCACCACTCGAAAAGACTTTGCTTAAGTCTGGTTATGACGTAGAAGTAGTCGCTCGAGAAGCCACAGACTTGTCTAAACATACACTTGATGCTGATATTATTATTACGGCCACCGGAAGCCCGGCGATACTTTATGCAAAGACTATTAAGCAAGGAGCGGTTGTTGTTGATGCCGGTGTAGCCAGTGAATCTGGTAAAACTGTCGGAGACTTAGCAGATGATGTCTATGAACGAGATGATCTTACGATAACCCCCAAAAAGGGTGGAGTGGGTCCTCTAACAGTTTGTGCCTTATTTGAGAATGTTATTAGAGCAGCAGCTTTACTCACTTAGTATAAGATGATAAATATCGTCTGGCATACTATGTGCCCCAAGAGTCTTATAGCTATAGTCCTCGGATAGGTCAAATGAATATTCGTTAAGCTCTGAGTATATCTGCTTAGCTAATCTCATAGCCTCTCTAGATTCCTTTATTTCACCTACACAGTCTAGAGGCTTATCACCCTCAATCCCAAGAAGTTGCCGATACGTTTGCCGTAAGTCTGGCTGTAATAATAAATTTTTGCCACTAAATAAATTTTCAAGTTTTGATCGATCGACAAATGGAGTTAGCGCTAAAAAAACAAATGCGCATTTAGGACAAGTACCGTCCCAAAATATATGATTACTGCTGCTGGTAAAAGCTCGGTTACAGGAGCTAAACACGTCATGGTATTTTTCGAAGCCATTTTTCGCGAATAATTCAGCTATAGCCACTTCGCTGAGAGGCCTAAGACAAGAATAGTACTCGACATTTTCACCGACAGTTGTTGATAAATAATCTTGGTAGTCTTTCTCGAATTCCATAGACTTGGAATACTGATGATTAATTGCAACACCTTGATAGTGCAGGGTAGGCTCATTAGCTGAGCTTTCGTTAGATACAACGACACTCTTTTTTCCTGACAGTACCGCTACAACGGCTCCGACTGTTGCTATGATGGCTGAGATTGGTATGTGTCCATTTAAAGCACCCTGCTGGTTAATCTCAAGTAACTTTCGATCCCAGGTTCGCTCCACCCAATAGTGGGGAAGCCCAACTCTCTTAACCAAAGGGCTTAATTGCGGTCGATGGCTGACACTCCAGGTAGCAATGTCTTTAATGTTTTTACGTAGTAGCTCTACGCTGACTAATGAATCCTTACCGCCGCCTATACCTATGAGCAGACCAGTATTAACAGATGAATCTCCCACGGTTTCCGGCTTATCAGTATTGGTAGGAAAATCTACTTTAGTTCGTGGATCGAGATTATTGGTATAGAAAAACTCACCTAATCCTTTTTGATATGTTTTACTAAAGAAGTCAGCAGCTTTTGAGTCAAGTTGTCCCTTCTTAATCTGTATATTTGTACTCGGATAGGCTTTAAAATAAGAAACGCCGGCCATAAAAAATAAAGACTGGACAGTCTTATCGAGTAGCTGATTATCGAAGTCTACAAAATCAAAATCAAAGAAATACTCTTCGGTAAAGTCCAGAATACTATCAAAACTATAGCTCAATGTTAGTTTTTTTGTTTCTTGGTTAAAGACGTAGTCTTCAAAAATAAATGACTGATAAATCATAAACCATTAACCACTTTCGTATAAAGGATGCCTCGCTCCTCGAAGTCTTTAAACATATCAAAACTCGGGAAGCCTGGGGATAAAATGATTGCATCGTTGGGTTTAGCAAGCTTTTGGGCGTCTGCCACAACTTCATTCATGTTATGAGCCGGACTAATTACGAACTTGTTAAACCCAGAGCTCTTTAAACTTTCTGCGACTCTTTCAGCACTAGCTCCAATCAACAGGACGCTTCTGATACTTTGACTGTTAGATTGGACGTCTTTAGAGAAATTTTCAAGAGGTAATTGACGATCAAAACCTCCGACTATCATGACTTTCGACTGCGGTATTGCTTCAATTGCGGCAATAGTAGCGTCCGGAGCGGAAGCAAACGAGTCATTATAGTACGATATACCGTTTACTTCACGCAGGTATTCTATGCGGTGTGGCAAACCAATAAAATTAGTTATAACCTCTCTTATTATTTTGACGTCTTGCGTTACTTGCCAAACTGCCGTTAAGGCAGCGCAAACGTTTTCCCAGTTATGTTTTCCAAGTAACTTTAATTCCGACGTTTTACAGACAATATTTCCGTCAATTTGTATTTCGTCGTTTTCAACTACGGCCCCAGGCCTCTCGAAATATGGGATTTTTTGTGCCAGACTGACACTTACAACATCTACGGATATTTTATTCTGAGCAAAATAGATTGCTATATCTTCTTTGGTCTGACGGCTGAATAACTGTTTTTTTGCAGAGATATATTCGTCCATGGTGTCGTGCCAATCAAGGTGTTCAGGCGCTACCATTAAACATATGGCAATGTGTGAGGAGTATTTCAAATCAATCAACTGGAAGTTTGCAAGCTCTAGAACTACATAATCGGTTTTGGAAATACTATCATTTAACATGTCAAGCGGGGGGGTACCGATATTACCGCCAAGGTGAACTCGCTTCCCGCTCGCTTCGAGCATCTTGGCAATCAGCGTACTTGTGGTGCCTTTTCCTTTGGTGCCAGTTATAGCAACCATATTGATGGTAGGGCAGACTCTAAAAAACTCATTCGTATTACTTGTAACTTTGTTTAATATAGCTTCACCGTTAGCTGCCACGATATCTCGCGGGTGTAGTTTTGGTGAGCGAACTATAAGATCAAAATTATCCAAATTATCTAAATAACTATCACCGCACTGGAGTTTGACATCGTTGGGTGGATCGACAATATCAAATTGATCGCAAAGCGTAATATCGTTACCACTCCTCCAATATCGATAAGAGGAATAGCCTTGTTTCCCGTAGCCGACAATGGCAATTTTCATAGTCTTAATTGTACCAGGTTATCTTGTAGTAATAGCGCTGACTAACATTAACCCTGATTATGTGATTGCTGTGGATAACCCCTAGCCAACGAAGAGAAAATATGGTATGATTCTACTAACGAGCATGACTGACCGCTCTAAAACTAAAGTTTAACTAAATCCCTCGGGTTCCAATGCCGAGGGATTTTATTTTACAATCTGTTATAGTAGACTTTGACAGTCATTCGCCCGTTATTAACGGTCCCATCGTCTAGCGGTTAGGACACCAGGTTTTCATCCTGGCAACAGGGGTTCGATTCCCCTTGGGATCACCAAATCATTTTGGTAAAAGTCTATTGACAATCTTAGTCTAGTTAGCTAATATAGAGTTAGTATGAAAACTATTTCAATCCATGATGCTAAGACCAATCTAAGTAAATATATATCTGCTGCTAAAAAGGGTGAAAAGATTTATATTGGTGGCTTCGGCAAGGCCGAAGTGCTACTTGTTAAAATGCCTGATCACGAAATCAATAATGGTAAGCGGAACCTTCTTGTTAGTAAGGGTAAAATTACTGCAAATTCAGATGCGTTCACCACTTCAACTGATAGTATTGTCGATGGGTTGATGCTAGGTAATTAATGAAGATCTTAATAGATACACAAGTTTTTGTTTGGCTAGTAACTCAAGATTTTAATCTTGGTCAAAAAGCTGTGGCTATGTTAAGCGATACTTCAAACAGAGTCTTTATAAGTTATTTTTCATTTTTCGAAATTACAATCAAGACTAGTATCGGCAAGATGACGTTGGATAATTCTATAATTGAAGATTTGCCTGAGATGAGTATTGAACTTTTAGATCCAGATATTGATGCCTTGAAAGGCTATACTATTTTTAACCCTGAGAATAAAGATCCTTTTGATAATATTTTGATAAGTATTGCGCGAAATGAAAAGTGTTTATTTATGACAAGCGATCATAGAATTCTTAGCACCATACTTGATGGTTTTAAACTACTGGACGCTACCAATTAAGGATTGTCATAAATAGCTAAGGTATTATTAATTTCACAATAATATCGGATAGATTTATAAGAGTTGCGCATAAAGTGTTCCAGGCTATGGATGTTGAGCTCACCATTCCGCTTATGCTTGCAACAACTTAAGGCTGGGTAATTTTACCAATGACTTTGCCAATGAGTGCTGATTCAGCGATCGGACCAAGCACGCGAGAATCGAGTGAATTGGATCGATTATCGCCTAAGACATATACATTCTCGTTAGGGACTACAATATCTACGCTACCTGTTGTTACTTCGCCATTTGGCTCATAGGCAATGGTAGGGTCAAACCCGTTCGGGTGCACCGAGTCGTAAACAGATAGTCTATTATTCGCAATAACTACTCTTTGCCCACCAACAGCTACTACTCGTTTGATAAGAGTGCTAGGTCTACCCATAATGGTAGTATTAAAAACTACTAAATCATTTATCGTGACAGAGTTGTTCAGCAATTTTGTATTTAGAATATTATAGTTTGCTACCAATACACCTTCGCCATTATTCAAAGTGGGAGCCATGGATGAACCATCTACCGTATAGGCTTTATCTAGCTTTGTAATTACACTAACCGTAGAAACCATGTAAGTGATATATATGGCAACTATAAAAATAGCTACCGCAAGTAATATCCAAAGCAATCTCTTTGTGGGCGACTTCTTGGGGAAGGCAACAGAAGTTTGATTTTGATTACTATCTGAAAAAGTCGGCTGAGGACTCGGTTGCGGGGAAGAATTGGCTGGATCTGGAGATTCTGAATATACAGGATTTTGATTTTCCATATGTCTAAATCTACCATATTCTCCATTGACTATCTAGGTCGTTCTACTAACATCATGTATATCAAACGACAACTGTTTATTGAGCTGTAAATGTCTATTTTGATAAACTTACAATATGGACAGAACATTTTCAGCTCAAACTTCAGTAGCAATTAACGCACCTATTGAAAAAGTCTGGGGCGCACTTACAAACCCTGAAGAGGAGGAATAATATGACAGAAATAATTACGCAGTTAACTGTTGTTCGAACGATCAATGCCCCCGTCGAGTTGGTTTTTAAGGCTTGGACAGACCCAGAATTATTGGCTAAATGGTGGGGGCCCAATGGTGTAACAAATCCGGTTTGTAAACTGGACCTAAGACCCGGCGGGGCTATAGATATCGTTATGTTAGCCGGTAAAGAACTCGGCGATTTGGCTGGTAATGAATGGCCGATCACTGGAATCTTTCAAGAAATAATCCCACCCAGTAAATTAGTCTATACATCGACAGCTATATTGGACGATAAGCCTATGATCGAAAGCATGAATACGGTGACATTCGAAGATCAGGCAGGTAAAACAAAAATGATACTGAGCATAGCCGTAACCAAAGCAACAGCTGCGGCCACAATACCACTCTCTGGGATGGAAACGGGCTGGAACCAGAGTCTCGATAAACTTACTAAACAAGTTGAAAATTAATTTAAGCGTGGCAGTAAAGTTATACGAATTTACTGACTCAACGAAACAAAAACCTACTGACCCGAGCTACGGCTTAATGTTATCGGAATGATCACTTGGGTTTAGCATATCTACTTCTTCGGACTCATCAGTCCCACGATCAATCCTAAACTCATGACGTTTGTGTATGATTCTGGCTAACCATAAAGCCACTATTGCTAGAGCTATGGTTATGACTATTACGCTGGCAAACAAAAACTTATTGTGAGATCTGTAAAAATTACTTCGCACCCTAAGAAGACCGCTCCAATCCATCCCCATATCAACTGACTGGTTAATGTTTATTTTTTCACCATTAACAAAGACCAATTGAATAAATATGGCATGCGTTCCACCAGGAAGAAAATCTTGGTTGACCGGCCGTAGTTGTGTCGAAGAGTACAGAAAAGCACCATCGGCATAATAATTAATATTCGTATACTTAATATCGGCGACAGTGTTAGCAACGTAGACAGCAACCCGATCAGTTGTATCTGAAATGAGGTTTGGTTGGAGTGATCCGCTTATTCCGGCGTATGTCGTATCGCAAACGACGATTGGCGTACAGATGCTTGCGGTTGGTACGGCTAATAATTCAGCTACAACGGAATGGGGCTCGGAGTTAAGGCCTTGACCTTGAATCATAAGATTGCTTAGGCCACTACTATTGGCAATAAATGTCCAATGCCCGACTTCAGCTTTAGCTCCGCCGATTAGCTGGCAACTACTATTGGACGCCGTTTCTGAATATAGATATATAACAGTCGGGCTACTGCCAGCCGGTAGTCGAACGTAGATACTACCACTTATTGGTTGATTGAGGCTATCGTAGTAGGAAGACGAACTGTTCGCACAAGTTGTCTTCGCCCCAGGGATAAGACTCGTGCTAGCTTGTGCTGATCCCTTCAACGCAAGGACACTAAGTAAACCAAGAACAAGGCTAATTATTTGCAGCGATAATATAAGAGTGGTTTTTTTGTTATTTCTTAACACAGACAGACCTAAACGAAGTATGTTTCTCAACCACTTAAGTAAAACATAAGAAATATAAAAACTACAGCGTAATCTCTACCCCCGGACACCTTGCAAAAGCAATCTATTGTAGTTATGCTTTTATACATGGACTTCCAGAGAGATGTAATAACTCCAAATACTGCCCCACAACAGCCCCAACACCGACCTGCTCCGGTTGCATTTGATGACATGATGGGTTCTTTGCCACCGACTAGACCAGTCCAAAGACCGGTCGCACAACAACCGGTAGCCCTACCGACGGTGCCTATACAAATGCAACCTCCCAAAAAAACCCAGAATCGTTGGTTACGTCCACTAATCAACAGCGGAGTAGCCATTATACTTATTATTCTAACTGCTTACTTAACTTACTCTTGGCAGCATAAAAAAGTTATATCTCTAGACAATCAAGCAGTCGTGTTCAATAAAAATATCAGCAATCAACAACAGCAGATTGCTTTGCTTCAAGAAACCGTACCTACGCTGGTTCCTGCTGCTAGCTCATACACGGGCTGGACAAGTTATACGTTGAAGAATGAAAAGCTAAACTTCCAATATCCAAAAAGCTGGAAACTTGTTGATAGCTCGGCTAGCGGATCAGACAAGGTCAGTATAACTAGCCTTAATAATTTCGTAATTACCCTTAACACCGGTGCAGCCTCAACCCTTTCGACAAATTCCCCAAAGATTGTTGGCTTCTCGTCAATCAATTTTGTCGGTAAATTTGGCTATTTTGATTTTTCATCAACCGCTAACGACGGTCTGGTGGAAGAAGCGACTTTATCACAAAGCCCGACAAACGCTCTTCAGACATTTCCTTCGAAAGCTGCTGGCATTCATCCTGGGGCAGCCGGAAGCTTTAGCGTAACTGCAGGTTACAATAGTTCCGGGTCAAATACCGGCGAAAGCCAGACACTAGTCAACGCTGAGAAAGATGCTAGCTATCAAACGGCTGAATTACTCATCGACTCAATGGCCTATTAGTTAATTATTTATTGGGTGTTATATGGTTGCAGCATCTGTAATCAAGACAATTATGTAAAATATTAACTATGCCCATAATAGTTAAAGTACAATATAATATATACTATCAGTGAAGGCTAAATGCCTAGTATGACCATAAGGTGGGTATGTTCAGTAAAAAAACAATCAAAGATATTAACTTAGATGATAAGCGAATACTGCTTAGTGTTGACTATAACGTTCCTGGCGATAGTAGCGGTGCTGTAACCAGCGACCTTAGAATCAAAGCTTCTTTACCGACTATTAAGTATTTACTTGATCATAAATGCGCGGTAACAATAATCAGCCATAGGGGCCGTCCTGAAGGCAAGCCAAATCCTGAATTTTCCCTAGAAGCAGTTGCACCAATCCTCAGCAAACTGCTTCATAAACCGGTTCGTTTTATTGATGAGTGTATTGGTGAAGAAGCCCAAACAGCCAAGCAACAACTTCGTTCTGGCGAAGTATTATTATTAGAAAATACCCGTTTTTACGCTGGCGAGGAAAACGACGACCAAGATTTTGCTAAACAACTGGCTGAAAATGAAGACTTTTTCGTCCAAGAGGCGTTTGGTAATGCCCACCGTAAACATGCCTCGATGGATGCGGTAACGCATTTTTTACCTAGTGTCGCCGGATTCTTATTTGAACACGAAGTCGACACCATAACATCAGTGATGACCAAGCCCGATCGTCCTTTAATGGCAATAATTGGCGGCGCTAAGATTGCTGATAAAATTGAGATACTAAATAAGTTTATCGAGATTGCCGACTTCATAGCTATTGGTGGAGCGATGGCCAACATTTTCTTAATGGCTGAGGGTATAGATATAGCCAAGAGCATGGTTGAGCTGGACGATCTACCTCTAGCCAAGCAGATTCTAGCTAAAGCTAAAAGACGTGCTGAGAAGGGTAGTTTTATATTTTATTTGCCTCAAGATTGTGTAGTGGCTTCTAAAATAGATAAGACCGTCCCGACTCGAATTGTTGACTGGTCAACGAATGTTGTAGCTGACATTGAGTCTTACCCAGCCCGTCCTTCTCACGCCTCTCAACAACTTAAAGATAACGAGATGATACTGGACATAGGTCCCTTTAGCGGGGCGTTTATAGCCGGAGCAATGCAGCTTACTGCCACGGTAGTTTGGAATGGGACAATGGGCGTTACCGAAACTCCAAGTCTGCAGGGGCCTATTGGTCCGTTTGCTCACGGTAGTGAACTCATTATAGAAGCCATGCTTGGTCAGTTTGGTCACAAGCCGTTTTCGGTAGTTGGTGGTGGTGATACGGCCGGTTATCTTGAGGAACGTAAGCTATCGGAAGCCTTTAACCATGTTTCAACAGGTGGAGGGGCTTCCTTAGAACTAATGGCAGGGCGATCATTACCGGGACTGAGTGCCTTGGTAGACAAGAACTCAGGAGTACAATAAGGCCATACTTATGAAACGTAAAAAGATCATAGTCGGTAATTGGAAAATGCACCTGAATGTACAGCAATCAAGCGTGCTTTTACATCAGCTTAATCAACACATCAAGGTTTATCGTAATATCGAAGTTGTACTGGCTCCAAGCATGCTATCCTTGCAGCCACTTAGCTTACAAATTGATCGCCGAAAGTTTCGTTTAGCTGCTCAAAATGCATATTACATCGATGAAGGTGCTTTCACCGGAGAAGTTAGCTTTAGCATGCTAAGAGACATAGTTCACTATGCCATAATTGGTCACTCGGAAAGGCGCCTTTACTTCAATGAAGGTCTACCACTGATTCGTGATAAAGTAGCTGCTGCTGTTCGCAATGATATCGTTCCGATTATATGTGTCGGTGAGACCAAGAAAGAATACGAGGCGCATGAGACAAAGCGTGTCGTACACGACCAACTGACGACTGCTATTAGTAACTTGACCAGTCGTGAAATCGAAACCTTGGTTATAGCTTACGAACCAGTCTGGGCTATAAGTAATGGCTCTAACTTTGCTAAACACGTTATCGCTAAACCTGATCAAGTTGCCGAAGTCAGCAACTATATCCGCCAGATTATCGCCGAACTTTATGGAAAATTAGCGTCGGAATCAGTCCGGTTGCTTTACGGAGGCAGTTCAAATGCTGAAAACGCCTATAGTTACCTTTCTATCCCTGGAGTTGATGGTTTACTACCCGGCGGCGCCAGTTTAAATTATTTGGAATTTTCTGGGATAATAGCTGTAGCTGAAAGAGTCGAGGCCCTGAGCATGAAAGAAGTCACTAAATGAGTAATTCTGACGATAACCTACCCCCTCAAACTAGCAAATTTTTCGATATAATTCCAGCCAGTAAAAGGTCGGCTTCACCGACGTCACGCCCATTGATTGTCGACAATAGTCCCGCTCAAACGGATTCAATGATTAATAGCGATCAACAGCCTGATCTAATAGAAGCTCCGTTGGACCAACCCCATGAAGATGAAGTTGTTAGTGCGGAATCTAACGAAGTAGCTGAGAATTTATCAGAACCAGATGTGGTTGAAGCCCCAGTTGATATTGATGATAATGAACCGTCAATATTAGCGGAGGATGCTTCTACCGTTCAGGCTGATGCTCAGGAGGTATCACAAGAAGAAATTGCTCCATCTACTGAAACAGACACCTCGCCAGAATCTGGTGAGGAAAATCCACCTCCAGTTCAAACCGATATTGAACCGACAGCTACCTTAGATCAACCGACTGAGGACGAACTACTTTTACCGGCTCATGCCTCGCCCGATGAAACTCTCTCACCCGAAGCGGTAGTTATCCATAGCCCAGGAAAATCCAAATCTTTTCGATTTAAGACCTGGTTAATCGTCGTGCTTTTTGTTGCTATTGTCGCTATTATTGGTCTGCTACTTTATTTCTATGTTTTTAAGTCTACAGCTACCAATACACCCCAGGTACAATTCCTTGGTAGCTGAAGTTAACTCTTCTTCCAAGGTTATTTTTGTTAGAATATATAGATGATAAATGACTTACTACAGGGACTTAACCCTGAACAGAGCCGTGCTGTAGTTACGACTGAAGGCCCCCTACTGATTCAAGCTGGGGCTGGTAGCGGTAAAACAAAAACTCTGTCACATCGTATTGCCTATCTTATCGCCACAAATAAAACTACACCCTACAATATCCTGGCCGTTACCTTTACTAATAAAGCAGCTAAAGAAATGCGTCAGCGAATTGCTAAGTTGCTTGGAGAAAACGCCGATAGCCGTTCTTTCATGCCTTACATGGGAACTTTTCATGGCATCTGCGTTAGGATTCTTCGCCAAGACGGAGAACATATAAATATCCCCCGTAGTTTTGTAATTTTCGATGAAAGCGATCGATTGGCAGCCGTCAAGCGCGCTTTAAAACAACTATCTGTCGAAGAAAAAACATTTCCGCCACGCCAGATCGCTAGTCTAATCAGTAGTGCTAAGAATGAAATGCTTACGCCTAAAAGCTATTCACTAAAACCAACTACGCCTACGGCCAAAATCGCTGCTCGGGCCTATCCGCTTTACGAGACGATTCTAAGTGAGGCTGCAGCACTGGACTTTGACGATTTAATTAATAGAACGGTTAGCTTAATGGAGACCAAACCCGAAATTCGGGCAAAATGGCAGAAACAGTTTAGCTACATAATGATTGATGAGTATCAAGATACTAACTTAGCTCAGTATAAACTTATAAAGTTATTAGCTAATCAAAACAATAACATTGCTGTTGTTGGCGATGATTGGCAAAGCATTTATAGTTGGCGCGGCGCTGATTTTAGAAATATTCTTAATTTTGAACATGATTACCCTAATTGTACTGTCATTAAATTAGAACAAAACTATCGCAGCACAAAACCAATTCTTGACGCTGCCCACGCTATAATTACAAAAAATAGCCAACGCTCTGATAAGAAACTTTGGACAGATATAAGTGGCGGTTTGCCAGTTCAAATCGTACCGGTATATAACGAGCGAACTGAAGCTGAAACTATTGTCCGGAGAATTCGGGTGAGCGTTGATGTTGGAAAACGGCAGTACTCTGACTTTGCTGTTTTATATCGAACTAACGCCCAGAGCCGTTCAATTGAAGAGACTTTTATCCATCAAGGTATACCATATCGAATTGTCGGCGGACAGCGCTTTTACGACCGCAAAGAAGTCAAAGACCTCATCGCCTATTTACGCCTAATTTATCAACCAGCCGATCGAATTAGCTTTGAGAGGATTGTTAATATTCCAGCTCGGGGTGTCGGCGCAAAATCTCTGAGTACTTTTTATCAGTGGCTCGGTGAAAATAACCTATCCCTTGAGCAGGGTTTAACAGAAATAGAAAATTGCCCAAGCCTAACTAGTAAGGCCCGCGAAGGCCTAGGCGAGGTCGGTGATATTGTAGCTACTTACCGCGAGATTATTGACGAAAGATCACCAGGAATCTTGCTCGATGCCCTAGTCCGTCGACTCGACTATCTAAACTATCTTGATGACGGTACGCCCCAGGGCGAATCACGCCAAGAGAACGTTAAGGAATTAGTCGGCGTTGCCCAGGGCTACGACAATACTGGTCTCGACGTCTTCTTAGAAGAGGTTGCTCTAATCAGCGATATTGATCAAGCCAACTTTGACAACAACGCCACGACTTTAATGACTTTGCATGCCGCTAAGGGCCTGGAGTTTCCGGTTGTCTTTATGGCTGGCATGGAGGATACTATTTTTCCACATTCCCGCTCAATTAATGAGCCTTCGGAAATGGAAGAAGAACGTCGTCTTTGTTACGTCGGTATGACGCGGGCTAAGGAAGAGCTGTACTTGATCTATGCCGCTTCGCGTAATCTTTATGGTGGCATTCAGCATAACCCTCCGAGTCGGTTCTTAAGTGAGATTGGCTCAGATCTTCTACACACCAATACTTCACTTAGTCACAGTTCTTTTGGAACCGGGAACGAATCTCTTGCTGCCGAATTTCAAGCTAATAACGAACCCCGCTTTATACCAGATCTTTATGCCGGCGATAGTGTTAAACATGAGCTTTTTGGGACTGGTCGGGTTTTAGAAGTCGAAGGCGATAATATTGCCGTAGATTTTAAAGGGGCTGGTATTAAAAAACTAAATATTGGCTTTGCACCTTTAGAAAAACTATCATGAGAAATTACAATTGGATGGGTAAAATAGCTTTTTATTTAGGGTGGCCAGCCATAGCGATATATTTAGCCGGCAGTCAAAGAAGCAGGATTGTGGTCTTCTCAGAAAACTATATTTTAGTGCTTAAGGCCTGGTTGGGGGACGGGAAGTGGACTTTGCCAGGTGGCGGCATAAATCCTAGTGAGCCAATCATTGATGGAGTGCTTAGAGAACTACGCGAGGAAACTGGTTTACAACTAGAAAAAAATAACCTCAAAGAGTTATCAAGCGAGAATTTTAAACTACGCGCCATCAGAGTAAAGCTACACTTTTTTTCTGCGGAGGTAGCTACAAGACTACTAGTTCATAAACAGCCTGGCGAGATAACTGCTATTGAATGGGTCCATCAAGCTGAGCTGAATGCTAGCAACACCGATAAAGACGCCTTACGGGGCATCGCTATCTGGAAGAGTTAGACGGTTTTTGTTATAATAGGGCGTGGTTATTCTCCGAATATTTACTCTAGTTGTCAAGATATATTTCTCACAGATAGTTTTAGTATATGCGTAGAAAAATTCGACAGTTAGAGCGCGGTGCCCGAAAGCATCGGCTATCAACCCAGCGTCTAGTAAAACGCTATCGTCAGCATCCGGTTGTAATACCGCTGCTAACCTTTATAGGTCTTTCGATTATTGGGCTTGGTATCTTTCTGTCTTTCAATCACGGAACACCAAAATTTCAACCGATAAGCTCCTATATCGTTATTGTTTCTCATGACCATCAACAACAAACCGTTCCAACTAATCAACCAACGGTCGGTGCATTGCTTCAGAAGCTACACATAACTCTGAGCCTGGGTGATGTGGTTGAGCCCAGCCTGACGACTCCAATAACTCAAGATAATTTCCGTATTAATGTTTATCGTGCCGTACCGGTTGAAATAATAGAAGGCGATCAAACAACTTTCACTTTTAGTGCAGCATCAACGCCACGGGCGATTGTTCAACAGACCGGTACCCCGATTTATCCAGCTGACGGAGTAAGTGCTGTACCGGTTAATAATTTCGTAACCCAACACACTATCGCCGAACAAATAGTTATAGTACCGGCTACACCAGTTAACCTTAACGTCTATGGCACGCCAACAGTGACTCGGACACATGCTAAGACTGTTGGTCAACTCCTTAGCCAAAACAAAATCATTTTAGGCAAGAATGATAGCGTCCAGCCGTCTATTACAACGCCAATAACCCCCAATATTCAAATATTTCTTATTCAAAGTGGTACTAAAATATCCACCGTTCAACAGTCGATCGCTATACCTGTTCAAACAGTATTCGATAACAGTTTAACATTTGGTACTAGTGCTGTACGTCAGCAGGGTTCTGTAGGCGTAGAAATATTAACTTACCAAGATAATCTGCAAAACGGTATAGTGGTTGGCCAAACGCTCATCCAAACTATAATCACTCAGCCAGCTGTTCCAGAAATAATAGCTGAGGGGCAGGCTGTCCAAATTCCAGCTGATAAAACTGCCGTTATGGCACAGGCCGGCATATCCTCATCAGATTACCCATACGTAAACTACATAGTCAGTAACGAATCAGGCTGGTGCCCAACCAAATTACAAGGGGAGATAGGCTACTGCCCCGGTTACGCGCCATCGTCTTACCCGAGCGACCGGGGCTATGGGCTTGGTCAAGCAACCCCAGGGACGAAAATGTCTAGTTTTGGTAGTGATTGGCAGACTAATCCATCTACCCAACTTCGCTGGGCAACAAGCTATGCCGACGGCAGATATGGTAGTTGGGAGGGCGCCTATAACTTCTGGCATGCCCACCATTACTGGTAATCTTATGAGCCAAGGCTTGCTTATACCAAAAAAATCTATGGGCCAACACTGGTTAAATGACAGTAGTGCGCTTGATGCAATCTGTGAGTCTGCCCAAATTCAACCTGGTGACCAAGTTTTTGAAATAGGTCCTGGTACTGGTGAGTTGACCGCCAAGCTACTGCAACATAAAGCCATAGTCACTGCTCTTGAATTTGACCCAGAACTAATACCGGCGTTAAATATTCGCTTCAAAAATATGATTCCTGACCAATTATTACTAGAAGAAGGCGACGTTCGTACCTATAATTTTACTACTATTTCCCTGTCTGATTATAAGGTTGTCGCAAATATTCCCTACTACCTAACGGCTAATTTAATGCGCCGCTTAACAGATGACATTGTTAATAAACCAAGTACGGTCGTCTTATTGGTACAAAAAGAAGTTGCCGAGAGAATTGCCGCCGGGCCTGGAGCAATGTCAGTAATTGCCGTTGCTGCCCAGTTTTACTATTCGGTGACGCTCGGACGGGTTGTTAAAGCAGAACTGTTTACTCCAGCACCAAAAGTTGATTCACAAATATTGATTATGAAGCTCCATCCAAATCCGCTTTACCCAGACATCAATGCAGACCTTTTCTTTAGAATCGTCAAAGCTGGATTTAGCCAGAAACGCAAAACCCTTCTTAATACAATATCTAGTGGCCTACATATTCCCAGAGATGAGACCAAAACTCTTCTGGAACAAGTTAGCATTCAACCACAAGCCCGCGCTCAGTCTTTGGCGCTTGATGAGTGGGTTAATCTGTACCGAGCTATTGCGCTAAAGCTAGCAAAATGATATAATCTAATCGACCACTTAGGTGGTATTTTACGGGGCTGAATTTTAAGCTCGACGTTGGACTTTATCGGTTAAATCAGCAGGTCGCTTGTCAGCGTTATAGACAAAACCTGAATAAGTGCAAAACTTACTCAACGCGTTGCTAGTTTAGTAGACAGTGTAAAAGCTGCTTTTGCTTTACCAGTATTCGCACCAGCTGTAGCTTAATTACTACAGCAATGCTCAGAGTGACATCAGATAGCTCAAAAGCGTTTCATATCTTCTGATTGCTTAAGTATTCTTGCCTAGAATACTTACTAAGACTTTAGGGCTTAGGAAATATGTTTTTTTGTTTGCTTTAAGACGTGTTTCCGAAATCAACTAAGCAAACTATACCTGTAGAAGACTAACCAAGATAAACCGGCGGACGTGGGGGCGGTACCCACCAGCTCCACCATAAGCTTTATGACCTCTAATATGAGGTCTTTTTCTTGCAGAATAACATTTTTATACCTATGCTTGGATTATTGCTTAATCATAAGGATTTCAAAACATGTCAACCACATCAAATAACCCCCTAATTTTAGTAGCAGTTTTAGGTATTTTTGCGGTAGTAATTATTTTAGTAATAGTTTTTGCTATTAAAAGACGAGAAGAAGTTTTTGAAGGAGAGGTAACTGATAAAAATATTCAAGAGACTAATAGAATGCCTATGAATAATATGGGGCCAATGAATAATGGAGGAATAAATATTATGAGTGGTGGCGGCATCCAACATGATTATTATATTTATGTTAAAACTGACGTCGGTAAAAGCATAAAATATAAAATTTCATCTGGTATGTATGAAATCATAAAAATAGGAGATAGAGTAAGAAAACCAAAAGGAACTACTGAAGTAACAATCGTTTCATCTAATACAGCTAATACCACTGCTCCGAATCCTGCCCAAACCGAAAATCAACAAATTCCTCCAACAAATCCTAACCCTCCTTCTGCATTGTCACAATAAAAAAAACGGGTGTATAATCGTGATATAAAAAAGGAGATGATTATGAGACCTACACTTTATTTATCAAGACTAATCCACCTTATTATAGGATTGGCCGAAATCGTCCTTGTTCTTAGGATAGTACTTCGTTTATTCGCGGCAAATCCAACTGCTTCATTCGTTCACTGGACCTATACAACCAGTAATACCTTGCTAGAGCCATTTAGGGGAATATTTCAAACCGGTGTAATTGATAAGTCATATGTTCTGGACTTTACGGCTTTGTTTGCCCTGATTGTTTATGGGTTACTAGGCTCAGTACTAATCTATTTTGTAGATTTTCTCGAGAAATCAGTTACACCTCGATCTACGACAAAAAAGTAACATTAATCTAAAGCTGGCTTGAATTACTTGCTGCCTGACACCATACCCTATTCTTAAGGTTAATTTGTTATAATTCAAGCTATGCGCGTCACAATAATCGTTATAATTGCTGCCATTCTCGGTTTTTCGATTTGGCATATTACCGATCATAAACCCCAACCCATAAAAAATACCACTATAACTACTACTTCTAAGAGTACGACAATAACGGCTACTAAGACTACACCTAGCGTCTGCGTAGGCAACACTCTCCCCCAGGAGGTTATTATCAGTATCACTAAGCAACATATGTGGGCCTGCAATGTTTCAGCGCAGTCTTACGATTCGCCAGTTATAACAGGCATGGAAACTCTTGCAGCAGACCTTACCCCAGTCGGCACCTATAAGATATATGCTAAACAGACAGGCGTATATCTAAAAGGTTCTGACAGCACCGGTAGTTGGGACGATTATGTTAATTACTGGCTGCCGTTTTTGGACAATCAATACGGCGTTTACGGCTTTCACGATCTCACTCAAGCAGCAAACGGTGCCAACGGACGGGCTGATAGCGATTTTGGCAATATCAACATCTATGCACCATATACAGCCGCCAAACACGGTTCCCATGGTTGCGTTGAAATGCCACTGGCAACCTCAGCTTGGTTGTATAACTGGGCTAAAATTGGCACTACAGTCGTAATTCAAGCTTAAGCAATGCTCTTTGTTGATTAATCAATAGTCTTATGCTATAATTAACTTAAATTAATCAAACATTGCGCTTAAATAATGAGCGCTTTTTTATTGGTAAAATATGACAGATACAAAGCAAGACCCTAGTAAAATCCGTAACATCGCAATTATTGCGCATGTTGACCATGGTAAGACCACTCTAGTTGATGGTCTTTTAAAGCAATCTCAGATCTTCCGCGGCAATCAGGCAGAGATGAGTCAGGATCTTATTATGGATAGTGGCGACCAGGAAAAAGAACGTGGTATTACTATTACCGCCAAAGTAACTGCAGTTCAACACGGAGATTATCGGATAAACATTATCGATACCCCGGGTCACGCAGACTTCTCTGGTGAAGTTGAGCGAACTCTTAACATGGCTGATGGTTGCTTACTTATTGTTGATGCTCAGGAAGGCCCGATGCCGCAAACTAAGTTTGTCTTAGGAAAAGCTCTGGCTTACGAGCTAAAGCCAATAGTCATTATTAATAAGATTGATAAATCAGGCTCTAGAATAAAAGAAACCGAAGATGAAATTTCCAATCTATTCTTAGAACTTGCTGTCCACGAAGATCAGCTTCACTATCCGGTTTATTACGCAGTTGGGCGTACCGGAAAGGCTTGGTCAACAGTACCAGCTAATGCTGAGGCCGATGGAGATTTATCCGATATATTTGACGCTATAATCGAGCATATACCGGCACCAAAAGTTGAGCTAGATAAACCATTTCAAATGTTAGTTACAGCCCTGTCTTGGGATAATTTTAAAGGTAAATATGCTGTTGGCCGTGTTGTTAGAGGCAGTGTTAAACCTGGTGATCAGGTTATTCTTTGTAAAAAAGATGGCACTCAGGCAAAAGCTAAGATAGATAACGTTTACATGAGCCACGGTTTATCAAGATTTGAAGTGCCTGAAGGCGTAGCTGGAGACATAGTTCAATTAACTGGGGTAAGTGAAGCTCAAATAGGTGAGACGATTGCAGACTTCGATAATCCCGAAGCTCTTCCAATTATAGAAGTTGAAGCGCCAACGCTGAAGATCTATATCGGACCAAATACTTCACCGTTTAAAGGTTTAGAAGGTGAGTTTACTACCAGCCGCCAAATCGGTGAACGCCTTAGTAGAGAGCTAGAGACAAATGTTAGTCTAAGAGTCGAGGAAGAGGGTATAGGCTTTTTGGTTAGTGGACGAGGCGAACTCCATCTTAGCGTGCTTATCGAATCGATGCGACGCGAAGGCTATGAAATTGAAGTCGGTAGGCCGCAGGTCGTCACTAAAGAAGAAGATGGTAAAACTCTTGAACCAGTCGAAGAACTTATTATCGAGGTCCCTGCCGAACACGTCGGAACAGTTCAGATGGAACTGGGTAGTAGACGGGCGACTATAACAGAACAGTTCGCTAGTCCTAAAGGAGTCACAAAACTTGTTTATGAGCTTCCGACAAGAGCTCTTCTTGGGCTACGAAACATCTTGATGACTAGTACCAAGGGTACTATAATCATGAACTCTCTAATGATTGGTTACCGACCAGTTAGTGCGCCACTTCAGCAATTACGTAATGGTGTAATAATCGCTTTTGAGACTGGAGTTACCACGCCGTATTCCCTGCAGATGGTCGAAGAACGAGGGATCTCTTTTGTTGGCCCCGGGGTAAGAGTTTACGCTGGGCAGATTGTTGGTTTGAATAAGCGACAAGAAGACATGGAGATGAATGTCTGTAAAGCTAAACACTTAACAAACATGCGTAGTTCATCTAGCGATGGTGTTGTTCAGCTTACCCCAGAAACAGTATTCAGCTTAGAAGAATGTATAGATTTTATAGAGAATGATGAACTTTTAGAAGTTACACCGAAATCTCTTCGTCTGAGGAAGCGTGAACTTGACCCTAATCTACGCAAAAGACAGCCAAAATAGAATAAAGTCCAATGGATAGAGACTCGTATTACAAAAAATGTATCGTGTCAGTATAGATGAAAAGTTGTAAAAAAACAGATAAGAAGGTAGTATATTGGCTGATATGGCGCTTTAGCTCAGTTGGTAGAGCAGAGGCTTGAAGAGCCTTGTGTCCCCAGTTCGAGTCTGGGAGGCGCCACCAAATAATTCCTTCAAATATTACAAATCACTTCATCCTAATATAAAAAATTAGTATAATTTATAGACAAATATATGCGGGTGTAGCTCAGTTGTTTAGAGCGCGTCCTTGCCAAGGACGAGGCCACGGGTTAGAGTCCCGTCACCCGCACCAAACATAAGCGTTTTGACCTCAGTATTTTGAGGTCTTTTTATTGTAAAAATTATGTTTAATGTATATGCTCTAAGTGAAATGGATGGCCAAGATCAAAACCCTCAAAATGTTATTCGACCCGATGGTTCACAGAATAACGAACAACCGATAAATAGTCCTGATAGTCCACAAAATGGAGTACAAACTATAGCCACCAAAGATAACAACAAGAGAAAATCAGTCAAAAAGTGGGTCTTATTGTTGGTCTTACCTTTAGTATTACTTATTATCGTCGCCTTGCTCCAGATAATCGTCCATTTTGTCTTGGCGAAATCATCTATAGATGCTGGAGTTGGTGTCAATACTGCGACTACATCTTCTATTAGCACAACTGTCCTAACTATGATTTCATTTATAGTCGGGAGTGTTAGTGTTATAGCCTTAGTGCCAAGCCCCTTATGGATTGTTTTTCTTGTACGTGACTTAAAAGGTAACGCAAGAACCAAAACAACAGCAGTAGTATTGGCAGTATTCTTTGGTCTTTTTTCATGGCTATACACTTACGAAAAGAATGGCAATAAATTTTGGATTAACCTTGGATTATGTGTAATAACTGTCGGTTATTGGTCACCAGTTGCATGGCTTTGGGCTGTTATAGATAATGCAAATAAACCAAATGATTTCTATACTCATTACGATTCACTAGCCACTACAGTTGCATAGCATATAACCGTGTAACTCTCAGGTCTCACTTTGACAACAAATACACTCTATAAGGCTCTTCTAGTATCTTTCTCCATCTAGCTATCTCATCTCTAATAAGGTATAAATTTTTACACACTTGCTGTGCCAAGCATAAGCATTTTTGTTTTATCCAAAGATCCAGGTTTATTTTCTATCTTTTTGTCGCTGATTTAAGTCTTGATGTACTCCGACCATGAGCAGCCATGCTCCCGAGATAATAAAAGGTATGTAGATTATCATAGCGATAGCAGCAACATATATTCCCATAATATGGCCGGTTATTAGAATGATGGCTCCAATTATCTCAACTATATAGCAAGAGGCACCAGCAACTAGCCGATCTAAGCCGAGGCCGACAGTACTACTACCCGCTTTTATTGCACGAATGAAACCGTTGACGTAGACGACCCCGGCAATGCTAGAAATAATCAACTATTCAGCTCCAACTGCTATATGATTTTGACCGCCCATAATCGAAAATGCACATATCATAAAGACCGCCGTAAGTCCTGTTAGGGTTCCGATAGCCCGATATCTATGAGTAGCATCCTGAGTAATAACATGAAGATTGAGCGACATCGACACGAAAACTAGTCCAGTTAATGCTGCCGCGCCGGTACCAACCAGTTGAAAAAAACCACTCCAAATTGCTGGATGATAAACATCAGCTATTGTCATCCTTCTATTTTAGCAAATATGTAACTTTCACAAATACCCTAAAAAATTCGAAATCTTTTCAATCACTTTTTGTTATTATTCTATAGTGAGTGTTGATACGAAAGACCACAATAGAACCGTAAAAGTCGTTCAAAAGCGAATAGGCAATTTTTACAAACTTAACAAACGGGCAAGAATATTCCACGGCAGTACAAATTCAACTAGACATAAGTTAGATAATTCAGAGTACATTGACATAAGCAATTTAAATAATATCTTAGAGGTCAACTCAAATAAAAGATATGTTTTAGCTGAGGCTAACGTTTCTTTAGAAAAACTCGTCGATGCTACTTTGGCGAAAGGTTTTATTCCGCCGGTTGTAAGTGAATTTCCAACTATAACTATTGGTGGTGCAATTCAGGGAGGTGCCGGTGAAAGTAGTTCATTTAAGTGGGGATGCTTTAATGAAATAAGTCTAGAGTACGAAATTATACTCGGTGATGGTAGCAAGATAATTACTTCTCCAAAAAAGAACGCCGATTTATTTTACGGTATTCCATCATCTTGTGGAAGCTTAGGGATAATAACTTCGGCAAAATTATCCTTAATTCCAGCAACCCCAACCATAAAGCTTATCTACCAAAGAGTGAATAGTTCCGAGGAGACAATCAGGCTTATATCCAAACTATCTAGAATCAAAAAGAAACCCGACTTTATAGATTCAATCATGTTTTCTAAAACCAAGGGCGTAGTGATGGTTGGCTATTTCACAAAATTAACTGATTTACCAAAAGCCTCATTTCATAGAAATAGCGACGAATGGTTTTATTTACATGCCCAAAAGATTATGCTCAATAATAAGATTTACGAGGAACTCATCAACACTAAGGATTATTTATTCCGTTACGACAGAGGCAGTTTCTGGGCGGGCCGATCAGGGTTAAAAATACTCCACATTCCTTTTAACAGATTTACTCGTTTACTGCTGGCACGGATACTTAAGACTAAAACTCTACTAAGTTTTTTACATAACGCCAGACTAAGTCAGAAGTTCTTAATACAGGACATATGTTTACCGGAAAATAATACTATTTCATTCATGAAGTTTGTTGACGAAAAATATAATATTTATCCGCTTTGGCTTTGTCCGATAAAAACTGCCACGAAAGATTTTTTGTCCCCAAACAATTTAGATACTGACCTAGTAATAAATGTTGGGGTTTGGGGAGGAATGTCTACTGATTATGATAATTTTATAAGGATTAACCGTGAGCTTGAGACTATAGTTCGTAAACTAAATGGTCGTAAAGTACTATATGCTCATCAGTACTATACGAAACAGGAGTTTTGGCAGATATATGACATTGAAAAATACAGCAAATTAAGACTCAAGTATTTAGCTAAAATCGTCTTCCCGAATATTTACGATAAGACTAAAGTGTCCGTCAAATATAAACCCTCAATAGCAAGGGGTTTCTGGAAATTACTAATAGAATGACTTGGCTAAAAAATTGAATATTTCTAACAAATTTTGATTTATAATATATCGCTTGACAATATATCGTAGTACGATATATACTCGTATTCATGAAACGTACTATGAATTTACTCCCTCAGATTTCGTTTAGTATTTTAATGGCCCTTAGCCTAAAGCCTCGTCATGGCTACGAAATCATGCAACAGGTTGAAGACGATTCAATGGGTAAAATAAAGCTTGGCCCAGGCTCTCTCTATACTGCTATTAAACAGTTAAAAGAAGAAGTCTACATTGAGGAAGTTCCAGACAACGACGTTAGACGTAGATACTATCGTTTGACCAAAAAAGGTTGGGACCGGCTTAATGCTGAGCTTGAGTATTTTGATAAAACAGTTAAGATTGCTAAACAGCGTAAAGTGTTTGACGCCATACTAGGAGGTTATAGTGCCTAGTCTCGATAATCGTTTCCCAATATATTCAAAAGTTATCAAATTATTTCCTCCGAAATACTACAAAGAATACGGTCGTCAAATTCTTCAGACAACCGCCGACATGCTTGATAATGCTCCATCTAGCGGAGCAAAGTTAGTCATATGGACAAAATTAGCTATTGATTTACCGATTAACATCACCAAACAACAACTGCAATACTCGGGAGGTATTTACATGAAAGAAACTCCAACATACGTAAAGATTAGCGGAATTTTGACTGGTATATTATTGTTGCCATTTTTTGTAGCCCTAATCGCAAATGGTCTTGATAAAGTAATTAATAATCACACCCTATATAATTCCTGGGTTTGGCGATATGACTTTCTTAGGGTATGGGTACTAATTTTACCGATTATCGCAGTAATTGTTGCACTGGTTAGCTTAGCGGTCTATGTAGCTCGGAGTCCTGAGAATAGACCCAAACAACTACTAGGCCGAGTATTTGATATAAAGCACAACTGGCCGATTGTTGCTACTGGTCTAGTTGCCCTCGGCATACTTTTTATTCTTCGTTATCATGATAGCGCCAAATGTTTAATTCAAATACCTAGACATTTCTTAAGTCACAACAACCAGAGCCAAGTCTGCAAGAATTATAATTTTATAACCAACGGCCCAATACCAACCGTTCCAACTCACTGAAACAGCTAGGTTAATTTATTAACGCTAAGATGTTTTAGTCTTCATTACCCTGAGCTGTCTGATATAATTTAGTGGTTCAGAGTTATGACACAGGTAACAATTGTTTCTAATCGTCTCCCTATCAGCGTCAAAAGAAAAAACGCTAAATTAATTTTTTCTCCAAGTTTGGGTGGTTTAGCTACCGGATTATCTTCTTATGCCAACGACCCTAGAAATATTTGGATTGGCTGGCCAGGAATTGCCAGTGATGATTTAACCGAAAAAGAAAAACAATTTATTGCCACGAGACTGAACAAACACAATTGTTATCCAGTTTTTTTAACCAGCAAACAAATCGACGAGTTCTATAATGGCTACAGTAATTCTGTTCTCTGGCCTTTATTCCATAACCTGCCAGCTCAGCAAATTAGCTCTGATAGTCACAAGGCCTGGTGGCAGTCTTATCGAAAAGTAAATGAATGTTTCGCTGAAGCAGTTATCAATCTGGCACAAACTAAAAGCCAGATCTGGGTACATGATTATCAGCTACTATTGTTGCCCCAGATGTTAAGGGCTGAAGAATCCGTAACCAGTATAGGTTTTTTTCTACATATTCCTTTTCCTAGCGCCAAAACTCTACGTGTGCTTAAAGAATCAAAAAAGTTACTCTATGGTATGCTTGGCGCCGACTTGATTGGATTTCATACGACTGATTATGTACATAATTTTATGAATTACAGCCGAACAATGAAGGTCGGGGAGGTAAGTGATAGCATAATTGATCTTTCTACGCGGACAGTTAGAGTGGCTGAATTTCCTATGGGTATTGATTATGACAAATATGCAGAAGCCTGGAAGTCCAAAGCAGTAAAATTAGCAGTTAAGCGTTATAAAAAACGTTATTCTCGACTCAAATTAATCGTAAGCGTTGATCGTCTTGAC
>Ga0207933_1000823_pt1 | contig 27138 bp, 30 predicted proteins | sample NGESurdeep092012_4_FD_184488 | JGI IMG/M metagenome (GOLD analysis project Ga0207933, IMG submission 184488) | Arctic peat soil microbial communities from Barrow, Alaska - NGEE Surface sample F53-3 deep-092012 (SPAdes) | ecosystem: Environmental > Terrestrial > Soil > Wetlands > Peat ... | reverse complement strand
CGATGGAGATTATCGAAGAGCTCGAACCCGCCCGCCGCGGCGTCTACGGCGGCAGTATTTTTTACGCAGATTTTTCTGGGAATTTAGACTCCTGCATCGCCATCCGCACCCTCTTCATGGATGGCGAAAAGGGCTACATCCAGGCTGGCGCCGGCATCGTCGCCGACTCCGTGCCGCAAAAGGAATTTGAAGAGTGCGGCAACAAAGCGAAGGCCGTAGTCCGCGCCATCGAACGCGCAAGAGGGGCATAGCGCATGAACGTAACGCCGATACGCACTCCGTGGCCACCGTGGACGAACCCGGAAATCCGTCTTTTCCACGGCACAATCCAAGCCACTGCCGAGGACATCGTGAGACATGGCGTCGATATATCGATGGGCACCCCAAGAACGGACTTCGGTCGCGGCTTTTACGTGACAACCGACGAAAACAATGCGAGGCATTGGGCCATGCGAAAAGCCGCTCGACTAGGCGTCGGGCCTGCGGTCGTTCGCGTGACCTTGGGCCGCGCCGAGTTAGGCCAGCTTGAATCCATCGTGTTTGTCCGGGGCTCTTTGCTCGCGGAGGAGTTCTGGAGCTTTGTGGCGCACTGCCGTGCCGGCCGCTCACACCGGCCGGCAACTCAGGACTTTTACGACGTCGCATACGGCCCTGTGGCTAAGGTGTGGTTTGGCAATCCAAATTCAGCCATCTGGGCGGATTACGACCAGATAAGTTTTCACACCAAGGCCGCGCAGGATATGCTTAACGACAAGCGCGTATGTGCGTTGGAGATTGCGTCATGATCGATCGCCACATGACTCCGGTTCAGTTGCAAAATGCATATCGCCTCGCCGTGCAATCCAGCCTGGTCATCTTTTATAAAAAGAGCGACGACGAGGCGAAGAGCCTTGTGGATAGCTGGTGGCTGCGCGCGTCAAGCAGTGACGACATTCGGTCGGGGATGTACCTTCATTCCGAAGCGATCGCGACAGCAGCAGATATCGCTCATGTAAAAGAAATGCCGGTCACCGAAGAGATTCAGCAGCGTTATTACCGAATCCTTCACGACAGCACTCTTGCCGCGCTCACGCAGAAACGCCGGCCCGCTAAAAATAGCAAGCGCGTCGAAGCCGAACAAATGACCGGTTAGGCGCTGTCGTTGACCTTGGCCTTCGCAAGGGGGTTTCGTTCGCAAAATCGCGCGCGACGTGGGGCATAATTCTTCCATGAGGGTGTCGATGCGCAGCCACTACAACCCAGCCGCTTCCCTAATCCAAATGGGAGTTCCCCCGGCTCTGCCGGGGAGGCAGTAGAAGTTTGACATTTGCGGGAGACCATCCAGGCTCCAAGTCGTGAGCCGCCAAGCGCACGCCAAGGAGGAACTGGATGGACGAGTGAAAAGCTTAGGTTGTTGCGCTGGCTGAAACAAGTACGGTTTTGTTTTTACCGGTTGCGATCAGGCTCCTTTGAGGGGCCAGCAACCGCAAAGCCCCCGGCTCTGCCGGGGGATACTTACTCTCCTCCATCGCCATCCGCACCCTCTTCATGGACGGCGACAAGGGCTACATCCAGGCCGGCGCCGGCATCGTCGCCGACTCCATCCCGCGAAAAAATTCGAAGAATGCGGCAACAAAGCCAATGCCGGAGTCCGCGCCATCGAACGCGCACGTGGTGCATAGGAGAAGAGTCATGGGATTCCATAAATTTTTGATGAAGCATGGGATTGGTTCCCCAGGCTATATCGCCAGACGAATGGCTAGGGATTACCGTGCTCTCAGCGAATCGTCATCATCACTGGACGAGCACAAGATTTTGAGGAGCATACTCGTGCGTCGCATCGCTTCGCAGACAACCTTCGGTGGGCCGAAGGAATACAAGATCGCCAAAATGAGACCTGAAATCATCGATGCAGTGACCGACCATAGTTCAGACCTACTGTCGGTGGTGCGGTACGCAGTTCTGGTCGAGCACCCTGAGCTGAAGAATACTCATGCACCGTCTAGCTCATTGGATCTGCTAGACGAAGTTCTGAAAGAGATATTAGACAGTGATGCACTGGATTGGTTGAAGCACCGGCCTGTAGAGAAGGATTTGAGACGACGAAAGATTGATGATCCCGGTGTTCGATGGCGTCTCAAAAATGCTCAAAGTGCGCCGGAAATTGATTGGAGCAATGCATCGCCATGCCCAATGGTTTGGGCGGCTTGGAGCAATGGCTCTTCCGGGTACGGATTTAAAGTGAAGAGCGAGGATCGGGATGAGTATTTCAAGGAGGAATGGAAAACAATTCGAATCGCTTTGCCAATTCAGGATTTTCTACAGGTGTTCAGTGTGAACATTGACAAGCCCTCCTTTTGGGAGGGGGAATGTCGTGAACTTATCTCTTCCAATATTGGGTCTTGGATGGTCAAGAACGGATATGCGCCATGGGCTCCGGGCAAGCCCCCAAAGTTTTCTGTTTATATCGCCGCAGAAGGATGCTTCAGAGTCGAACCCATCGAAAGCTGACGTCGAAGGCTCTAATCAGATACATGGCGGTATAACGATTTTACAGAAAGCCCGAAGCGGCCGCTAATCGATCTCATCCTGCTTCAGTGCCCACCAGATCCCTCCCAGCACCTGCGCCGCTCCAATCGCCCGCGTCAGCCCTGGCCGTTCGGCGAGCCCGTTCATCATATCGCGCCACACCTTCGGTCCGGTCTTCCATGCATTCGCATCCAGCTTCGGCTGCACCATCGCCATCACGCCATCGCCGATCAACACCATCGCCGCAAAGTGCTTCATCCGTTTTGGGCTGCCATAGAACATATGCAGTAAGACCCCATCGGCCCTCCCGCCGTTGCCCGCACGCGCCCAGATAAGCTCCCACGCCATTCTGGTATCCTCCGGCCAATGAACCAGAGCCCCGCCCCGCGAAGACTCCAGCACGCCCTCGCAATCCTCGCGGGCGCGATCACACTCTGCTGGCCGGCGTTTTACAACCGTTACCCGCTCCTGTTCCCCGACTCCCTCGGCTACATCGAAGCCGGCCCGCCCGTCGCCCGCGCGATCTTCCTCCACCAACTCTCCGCCGGCTACGGCATGCGCTCCCTCATCTACGCGCTCGGAATCCTCCCCTTCCACTGGCTCGTCACACCCTGGCCCGTCGTCGCGCTTCACGCTCTCATTACGGCCTGGATACTCTGGCTCGTCGTCCGCTCCGTCCTCCCGCGCAACACCGCAACATATTTCCTCGCGATCATCATCATCCTCAGCGCGCTCACCAGCGCAAGCTGGTACGTCAGCCTCATCATGCCGGACATCCTCGGCCCCGCGCTCTATCTCGCCATCTACCTCCTCGTCTTCGCACGCAACACCCTCTCCAAAACCGAACGCATCGTCCTCGCGATCATCGCCTGCTGGGCCGTCGCCTCGCACGCCACGCACCTCATGCTCGGCGGCCTCATCTGCGCCGCGCTCATCATCTTGCTCGCCCGAAAATCATTCCGCCGCCACCTCCGCGCCATCGCCGAAATCGCCGCCATCCTCATCGTCGCCGCGCTCGCCCAGATCGCGCTCAACGCCTACCTCTACGGCCAGCCCGTCCTCGACGCGCGCCGTCCGCCCTACCTCACGGCCCGCGTCATTGGCGACGGCACCGGCCGCGACTACCTCAAAACCCACTGCCCGCAGGCCAACCTCGTCCTCTGCGACAGCGTCGACCATCTCCCCACCAACGACGACGAATTCCTCTGGGCCGAAGGCAGCATCTGGTCAACCGCCGACGAGGAAAAGCAGCAGCAACTCCGCCGCGAAGAAATACCTTTCGTCCTCGCCACCATCCGCGCCTACCCCCGCGCCCAACTCGCAAAGTCCCTCGGCAACTCCTGGCAGCAACTCACCAACTTCGACATCGACGACTTCGACTCCAACGCCTGGATGGATGCCGCGCTCCCCAACGTCATTCCCGGCGCGAACATCCCCTACGCCCGCAGCCTCCAATCCCGCAGCGCCCTCCCTGAAAACTCCTTCTCCACCATCCAGTTCTGGATTGTCATCGCCTCGCTGCTCTTCGTCCTCATCTCGCTCCCCATCCTCTGGCGCCATCGCAGTTGCAAGCTCTTCGCCCTCTCGCTCCTCATCCTCCCCACAGTCCTCGCCAACGGAGTCCTCACCGCGGTCCTCTCCGACCTCGACGGCCGCTACCAGGCCCGCGTCATCTGGCTCATCCCCCTCCTCGCCCTCCTCATGCTCGCCGACCACATCCCACAGCGTAAAATTCAAACATGGTCTTCGTCCTCGACAACTACGACTCCTTCACCTACAACCTCGTCCAGTACATGGGCGAACTAGGCGCGGAAGTCGTCGTCCGTCGCAACGACGAAATCACCCCCGAACAAGTCGTCGCGATGCACCCCGACCGCATCCTCCTCTCCCCCGGCCCCTGCACCCCGCAGGACGCCGGCATCCTCATCCCGCTCATCCAGCACCTCGCCAAACAGTCGCGGCAAATCCCCGTCCTCGGCGTCTGCCTCGGCCACCAGGCCATCGGCGCGGCGTTTGGCGGAGACGTCATCCGCGCCGGCAAGCTCATGCACGGCAAGACCAGCGTCATCGACCACGACGGCCGCACCATCTTCCGCGACATCCCGCAGCCCATGACCTGCACTCGCTACCACTCGCTCATCGTCGCCGAAAAGCGTTTCCCCAAAGTCCTCGAAATCTCCGCCCGCGTCGCCGGCGAGAAGACCATCATGGCGCTCCGCCACCGCACGCTCCCCATCGAAGGCGTCCAGTTCCACCCCGAAAGCGTCCTCACCGACCACGGCAAACAACTCATCGCCAACTTCCTTAAGCAGTAACTGGAAACTGGAAACTCACAACTGGAAACTGAACCGGACCCGCCTTCCTCGTAGCTGGAAGCTCGTAGCTCGTAGCTGAATCAACGCCCCGCTTCTCCGCACTGCCCCTCAGCACAGAGCTACACTGGTCCCTTGCAGCGCAAGCTCCTCATCTCGGCGGTATTGGCCCTCGCGACAGTCCTCCACGCCCAGCAACCCGTCCCAAAAACCATGGGCAGCATCTCCACTGCCGACGCCCAGGTCTCCGGAGGCCTCGAAGTCTCCGCCAACCGCGCCCGCCTCCTCTCCAACGCCAGCATCACCGCCTACGACCACACTGCCCAGATCGACCTCGCCCGTGGCGGCGCCGTCAACGTCTGCGCCACCAGCGCCTTCCACCTCCTGCGCAGCGGCACCGGCGACGCGCTGCTCTTCGCGCTCGACCGCGGCGCCATGGAAATCCACACCGCAGCCCAGTCGCAGGACGCCATCCTCACCCCCGACCTCCGCTTCACCATGCTCACCACCGGCACGCTCGACCTGCGCATGCGCGTCACCCGCGACGGCGACACCTGCGTCGACAACCGCGGCGATACCGCCCCCGTCCTCAAGATCACCGAAGGCTTCAGCGACGCCACCTACCATCTCGCACCCAACCAGCACGTCCTGTTCGAGCACGGCTCGCTCCGCGAAGTCGTCGACCGCGAGCGTTCCGACTGCGGCTGTCCACAATCGGCGCCGACAATGGTTGCCACGTCAAATCCCAACGCCACCAGCGTTGAAACACCGCAGCAGGCCGCCGCCCAGCAGCCCTTCCCCGTCGCCCAAAGCGCCGACCTCGCACCCATAACGCCGTCCGTTCCACTCCCACCCGCCGGCAATGCTCAGACCATCGTCCTCAGTTCCGGCGGAGCGCCATCCTCGCCAGTCGCGCCGTCTCCTGCGCCCCCAACGCAGGTTCAGCCAGCCCCGCCGCCAACCGAGCGCACATCTGCCATCGCCGCCGCGTTAGCTACAAGTTCAGCCGAGCCGCCGCCCTCGCCCCCCGGAGCCCGCGACATCTTCCATAAAATCGGCCACTTCTTCAAGCGCCTCTTCGGAGGCAAGCCGCAAGCCCCCGAACCCACTCGCTAAGCTACAATCGAAGGGTTGGGCCGGTGACAATCGCCCGCCAATCCACCACAGTTTCAGGAGCCTCACTTGTCGATTCCCGCCACCCAGATGCGCCCCGGCATGATCATCAAACACAAGGACGATCTTCACCTCGTCTTCTCCGTCGAACACCGCACCCCGGGAAATCTCCGCGCCTTCATCCAGGCCAAGTTGAAGAACGTCCGCACCGGTGCCATGTTCACCGAGCGCTTCCGCTCCCCCGACCCCATCGAGCGCGTCCACGTCGACTCCATCAAAATGGAGTTCCTCTACAACGACGGCGACGACTATTACTTCATGGACCAGAACACCTACGAGCAGACCGCCCTCAAGCGCGACACCCTCGGCGACGCCGTCGACTACCTCACCTCCAACCTGCTCATCGAAGTCAGCTTCCACGACGGCAAGCCGGTCGGCATCGAGCTCCCCACGGCCGTCGAAATGATCGTCGTGCAGACCGAACCCGGCATCAAGTCCGCCACCGCCAGTTCGGTCACCAAGCCCGCCACAACGGAAACCGGCCTCGTCGTACAGGTCCCCCCCTTCATCAACGAGGGCGAAAAAATCCGCGTCGACACCGCCGAAGGCGCCTACATGTCCCGGGCATAAAAGGAACCGATGAACCGCGCCGATCTCCAGAGATATCCCGATTGCGCATTCAAGAGGCCCGCAGCCTCTTCCGTGTGGGGCATTACAGCGGCTCCTATTACCTGGCTGGGTACGCCGTTGAGTGCGCTCTGAAATCCTGTATTGCCAGGGAGACGCAAAAATTCGATTTCCCAGATAAGGAAAGGCTTAAGAATAGCTACACGCATCGGCCTGATGAATTACTGCGAGTAGCAAATCTCTTAGGGTCCTTTCAGGCTGAGATGCGGGCCAATCCGAAGCTGAAAGCAGACTGGAGCGTCGTAAACGCCTGGTCGGAACAAAGTCGATATGGAATTTGGAGCAAGGCAGACGCAGATGCGATGATCGACGCAGTTGAAAAACGGCGGGAAGGAGTGCTTCCGTGGATAAAGCTACATTGGTAGGTTTGGACGTCGAGACGGGCGCTCGTATTGTGTCCGTTCTTGAAGATGCGGGAATCGCTGTCAAAGTCGCCTTATGGATGGTCACCTCGGAATATGAAGCTGGCCGATTGGTACTCGCGTCCTCCTCCCTGGACCAGGTGCATCCACTTCGTGCTTACGAGACTGTCTTCGAGATACTCCATGGCAAGTTTGTTCACGAGACTCCGCTACTATTGGTTCTTCGCATGAGAGACCCGTTTATCCAGAGCTTGCGCCAGCTATTCTCGAAGTCGGAGTCTGTCGAAGGGATGCGCCTCGGCGGACAAATGATCGGCAACCGGTTTATCGAAGATGGTTACGTATACCGAATTCGCTAAAATGGCGATCATCCCAGCTGACATCGACTAGACCTACAAAATATTCACCGCCCGAGCCGCCAGCAACGCCACCGTCGTGAACGAAATCAACGCCTGCACAACCATCAGCGCCTTCACCCACCGCGACGGCACGGGAGGATCCTCCGGCGACAGCGCCGTGCCGGTGTTGAAACGCCAGGAACAAATCGTCCACAAATCCCGGATTCCACCAGTCCTCGCCGATGTTCTTCTTCGACCGTCGATCCAGCGTTGCAGGCTCGAAATTTCCAGCGGTATCGGCGACAATAGAGGGATGGGCCTTCTTCTGTATTCCGCAAACTGGTGCCGCGACTGCCGCGAGGCGAAACGCTTCCTCGACAAGCACGAAATCGCTTACACCGAGATCAACATTGAAACCACGCCGGGGGCGGCCGATCTGGTGTTGCAGAACGTCGGCAAGCGGGCCATTCCGCAGTTCGTCATCGACGGCAAATGGGTGCAGCCGTACAGGCCCGGGCGGGGCTTCCTGCACGATGAGATGGAAAAACTCTTCGGCGTCGCAAGTTAGCTTTCGCCGTCGAGAGCCGCAACGCTCTCCGCCGAGTCTTCCAGCTCCACTTCTCCGATTTTCACCGGTTCCGGAATGTCGGTTGCGCTGAAGGGCCAGCGCATGCGCAATACCCGGGAGCGGTCGCTTTCGCGGAGGCTCTCGCGGCTGCGGCCCGTCAGCAGGTCTTCGATCGTGATGATGCCGGCGAACTTGCCGTCATGGTCGATGACCGGAAAGCGCGTCAGTTTGGTCGAAGCCATGAGGTTGGCGACGGAGCGGAGCGTTTCTCCCGGCGCCACCACTCGCGGCGAAGGATTGCCGTCGGCAGCGAGCGGCTGGTCGAGATCCGCCTGGCGGGCCGAGGCCATCATCTGGGTCCGGGTCATCAGCGATACCAGGCGGTGGTTGCTATCGAGCAACGGGAATAGGCGTTGCCAGTGTCCCCATGCCTCCGCGCCGCGTTCCTCCATCTTGCGCAGCCACTTGGCGGCTTCGCGGCGGGTTGCGTTGGCGGGGAGCGCGAAGACGCTGGTGTGCATGGCCTGGGCGACGAGCACTGTTTCCAGCGGATCGACGCCGTACTCGCGGCTGAGGTGGAAGCCGCGCTTGGCGATGCGGCCGGTGAGGATCGATCGCTTCTGCAGCAGCACCGTCATGCCATACGACGTGACGCAAGCCAGCAGCAGGGGAAGCATCAGGCCGCTGTTGTGGGTCAGCTCGACGGCCAGGACGGCTGCCGTCAGTGGAGCGCCGATGGAGCCCGAAAGCACGGCGGCCATACAGACCAGCGCCCATCCACCCGGCTGCATCACGGGCAGGAAATGAGCAAGCGCGACGCCTACGCCGCCGCCGATCATCAACTGCGGCGCCAGGATGCCGCCGGAAGTGCCGGAACCGAGAGATTCCATCCATATAAAGCTCTTAACAAAGACCGCGCCCAGAATCAGGTACCATCCGCCCTGGCCGCTCAACATATGTTGAATGGCCGGGTAGCCGACGCCCAGGGCGGAGGGGTAAATCAGGCCGCCGAGGCCGATGCCGAGGCCGCCAATCGCCGGCCACCACATCCAGTGGAAGGGGAGCTTCTCGAACAGGTCCTCGAAGAAATGAACGCCCCACGTCAAGCCCAGCGCGATGAGGCCGGCAACGAGTCCTGCAAGGACGGCCGCCGGCATTGCGGAATGACTTACCGGCTGCAACATCGGGGGCATGTTGAAGATGGGGTTTCCACCCAGCAGTACACGCCGCAATGCCGCTGCCGTTACGCTGGCCACAGCCACGGGGACGAGGCTGCGTGGACGCCACTCGAAAAGCAGCAGCTCAACGGCCAGCAGGATTGCCGACAAAGGCGCAAGAAATGTGGCGGACATGCCCGCTGCCGCGCCGGCGACCAGCATGACGGAGCGCTCGGCGTCGGTCATCTTCAGCAGTTGCGCCAGCAGCGAGCCGAAGGCGCCGCCGGTCATGATGATCGGACCTTCCGCGCCGAACGGGCCGCCGGAACCGATGGCGATGGCGGTCGCGGTGGGTTTGAAGAACGTGATCTTCGGAGAAATTTTCGCGCCGCTCATCAGCACGGCTTCGATCGCCTCCGGCATGCCGTGGCCGCGGATGCGGTCGGAGCCATAGCGCGCGATGAGGCCTACGAGGAGGCCTCCGATCACCGGCAAATAGATTGCGTGCCAACCCAGCTTGTTCAGGCCGGGGTCTACCAACTGGTAGCTATAGTGATGGAAATAACACAAGTTCGTGACAAGGTAGATGAGGCGTATCAGGGCCCAACTGAGGACCGCGCCGACTGCGCCCACGATCACTGCCAATGCACTCATCAACAACATGCGGCTGTCGGCGGAGTAGTCCCGCAGCTCGCTTTCTCCAACCACGCTCATGCATTGTCTCCCACGGGGTTTGCGACGTCGCCGGTCTCGCGCGACGCGAGCAGAGCGTCCATCGCGGCGACGATTTCACGTCCACGCGCATCGATCTCATGAAGGTGCGAGGGCACCAGTTGTTCAAGTACCTTCTCGCCTTCAGGCATGAGACGCACAATGGAGCGACGCAAGTCCTCGTCGTCACTCTCGCGCCTGACCATGCCGGCACGCACAGCGCGGTCGACGAGTTCGACAGCGCTGTTGTGGCGCAGGATCATGCGGTCGGCGAGATAGCTGATCGATGCGCCCTGTCCCTCCGGCACCGCGGCGATGACCTGGAGCATCTGATACTGTTGCACGGAAATTCCCGCGGCTTCAGCAGCGACCTCGCTGAAACGAAGAAACTTCCGCAATTGAAATCGAAATTCCGCGAGCCTGTGCAAGCGGTTTGTCGAGACGAAACTGCGTTCGTTCATCTGTCGCACCCTTTACATTGATTTTATATCGCTTACCGATACAAGAGAAGACGCAGCTACACTAACTATAAGGATTGAGATAAGTTGGACGCAGAAAGAGCGGGTGCGGGTTACCCGGCCCCGAGGAGCTTTGTTGTGATCGCACGTTACACACCTCCCGCCATGGGACAGATCTGGTCCGAAGAGTCGAAGTACCGCAACTGGCTGCGTGTCGAGCTGGCCGCCACGGATGTGCTGTCGCGCGCCGGCATTGTTCCCTCTGAAGCCGCGACTGCTTTGCGCGAGAAAGCGCAATTTACCGTGGAGCGAATCCACGCGATCGAGGCCGAGACCCGCCACGATGTGCTGGCGTTTACCCAGGCGGTCGCGGAATCGGTTGGCCCGGAGGCACGCTGGCTGCACTTCGGCCTGACGTCAACGGACGTGGTGGACACCGCCCAGGCGCTGGCTTTTGTGGAAGCCTCGGCGCTGATCCGCGCGGGCATCGAGCGGCTGATGGAGGTGCTGAAGAAGCGCGCGGTGGAATTCAAAGACACACCCTGCATTGGCCGCACGCACGGCGTCCACGCCGAGCCGACATCGTTTGGGCTGAAACTGCTTTTGTGGTTCTCGGAGATGCAGCGTAACCTGCGCCGCTTCGATGCCGCAGCCGAAGACCTTCGCGTCGGAAAAATTTCAGGCGCCGTTGGCAGCTTTGGGCATCTCTCTCCGGAGCATGAAGAGGCGATCTGCGCGGAGCTGGGGCTGCGCCATGCGGAGGTTTCGACGCAGGTGCTGCAGCGCGACCGCCATGCGGCTTACGTTGGCACGCTGGCCGTGCTGTGCTCGACGCTGGACAAGATTGCGACGGAGATACGGCATCTGCAACGCACCGAAGTGCGCGAGGCGGAAGAGTTTTTTTCGCCGAAGCAGAAGGGGTCGAGTGCGATGCCGCACAAGCGCAATCCGATCACATGCGAGCAGATTTCGGGCCTTGCCCGCGTGGTGCGCGGCAACTCGCAGACGGCGCTGGAGAATGTTGCGCTGTGGCACGAGCGCGACATTTCGCATTCGTCGGCAGAGCGCGTGATTCTGCCCGACAGCACGATCCTCGCGGATTACCTGCTGGACAAAACGGCGACGCTGATCGAGAAGCTGCTGGTGTATCCGAAACGGATGTTGAAGAACATGGAATTGACTGGGGGGCTGATCTACAGCGGCCAGCTTTTGCTGGAACTCGCAAGCGCCGGCATGAGCCGCGAGCAGGCGTATCGCGTAGTGCAGTCTCATGCGATGCGCGCGTGGCAGGATGACCTGAACTTCCGCGAGGAGATTTCCAGCGACCCGGAGATTACGCGGCTGCTTTCACCGGAGAAACTGGCGCAGGCGTTCGACTATCGACGGCAGCTCAGGAATGTGGACCTGATTTTTGCGCGCGTGCTGGGTCCGGACACAAAGTAAGGCTGCCATGCCCGCCGACGTGGAACTCATCCAGATTACCGACGCCGCACTGGCTGACGCATACCAGCGTGCGGGAAATTGGATGGCGTGCAGGCCGGGGTGCCATCAATGCTGCATCGGGGTCTTTGCGATTACGACGCTCGATGCGGAGCGTCTGCGGGGTGCTGTGGCAGGGGCGGAGCCGGGAGTTCGCGAGCGTGTTCGGCAGCGTGCGGCGGCTTCGCGAGAGCGGCTGAGAGCAGGCTTTCCCGGCGACGCCGCGACAGGAGAACTCTTCACCGAGGCGCATCACGAAATGGCGTTCGAGGACTTCGCGAATGATGAGCCCTGCCCTGTCCTCGACCCGGTGACGGGGACGTGCGACCTGTATGCGGCGCGGCCTATTCCTTGCCGCACGTTCGGTCCACCCATGCCGAACGACGAAGGCGGCCTGGCGGTGTGCGAGCTGTGTTTTGTGGGGGCGCCGGAGAGTGAGGTCGCGCGGTGCGCCGTCGACGCGGGGTTTCTCGATGCAGAGGCCGATGCCGTGGCGGAGCACGAAGCGCGGACTGGCAAGCAGGGGCTTACAGTGATTGCGTTTGCGCTTTCGGGCGAGAGCGGCGCGGAGATCTAGAGCTACGGTTGAGAATCCGGTTGATCGGCGCTGTCCGGCGTAGTCATGGCCGGATCCGCGGGCGACAGATCGCCGTCAGCGTCTGGTGCGGATGCGACGCTCGATGATGCGAGGATTTGTGGCGCGGCGCTCAATGAAAGAACAGGGGCGTCCTTCGGCATCTCGAAACGGCCATTGCCCATGTAGGCGACGAAAAGAATGCCGGTCAATACGGGTTGAATGACGGTGATTGGAACGACGTAGCGCTTGCGGGTGAGAAGGCTTTCGGTGACGCCCTTGATGGTGTGGCTGCGGGGCAGGCTGCCCGCGATCTGCGGCACAACGAACTCGGTGAGCCCAGCTTCGGGGTGGTGCTTTCCGTATTTGGAGAGCGCGTGGCCGACCTGCTTGGGCGTCGTGATGCCGAGGTCGGCAATGAAGTTTCGCTTGACCGCGTAGGGATAGAAGCGGTTGATGGTGACGCGGGCGAAGTCGGCGCAGTTGCGGAATGCCCCGTTGTAGCGCTGCTTGTTGCGGCGGTCGTTGAAGAGCGCCATCAACTTCGCGTCCTGCTCGGGGGTGGTCTTGACCTGGAAGCCGTAGAGGGTGCGGTCGTAGGCCGATCCGGCAAGCTCGTACCAATCGCCGTCGGGCGTGCTTCCGTCTTCCCGATTTGGAGCGATGCTCAAGAAGTGCTCGCGGCGATAGGCGTCGCGAATCCGGTCTTCGGCAGCCTTGTCGACAGTCGCAGGGATTTGGTCGACGGAATCGACGGCGTAGAGATAGCCGAGCAGAGGCGTGGCCAGCCAGTCGTATCCGCCGATGTCCTTGTAGCGACTGATGACGACGCCAAGCTCGCCCGGAACGCATGGCCGCAGCTTGATTGGCGATTCGGCGCACACATGATCGAGGTAGACGGCAGAATGGCCGGTGGGATTCATGCGGGCCATGTCACCGTAGGGTTCTTCGACGAGCACGGCGACCGAGGCCCGCGCAGGCGGGACAAAACGAACCGCGACGGCAAGAGCCATCGCCGCCAAGGCCAATATCCCGAATCTGGAGTGCAGACTTCTCATAAATTTGCAGGAAGTCCTGTCCGTACAAAGGCCCCTGTGAGTTAGATAGATTTTACGGGGAAAAGTTGCGCCGTCACGCCCACCTCGCATAGGCGATAATCGGTACAGAGATGGCAACGCACAACCGAATTCCGCGCGTATTGACGCTGGCCGTGACGGGCGCCAGCGGCTCGATCTATGCGATCGAGATGCTTCGCGCGCTGGAAGCCGACACCCGGGTGCAGCGCGTCGACTTCGTCGTTTCGCCCAGCGCGATGCGGGTGCTCGCGGAGGAGAACTCCATCCAGGGACGCGCGGCGCTGGTGGAAAAAATGTTGGGTCATGCGTCGGAAAAGATTCGTCTGTTCGCACACAAGGACATTGGCGCGCCGATGGCCAGCGGATCGTATCCGTCGGATGCGATGGTGGTGCTGCCGTGCTCGATGGGCACGCTCGCGGGCGTTGCGCACGGCCTTGCCTCGAACCTGATCGAGCGCACCGCCGATGTTTGCCTGAAGGAGCGGCGACCGCTGCTGCTGTGCGTGCGCGAGACCCCGTTGAACCTCATCCACATACGCAATATGGCGGCGGCGACGGAGGCCGGGGCGGTCGTCTATCCGTGCATTCCGACCCTGTACGACAAGCCCCAGGATACCGATGCGATGGCGCGCAATTTCGTCCATCGCGTGTTGCAGCATTTGGGATTGCCGCAGGCTGGGGCATATCAGTGGGGCAGCAAAGCAACAGCGGAAGAATAGCTACTTGTGGCTGCCGAGCCGCGAGTCGAAAAAGTTTGCCATCACTTCGTTGGCTTCGCGCGTCTCCGGCAATGAGGGATCGTTCCAGAAAGCGTGCGGCAGCGCTTCGAAAACGACCAGCGGAGCGTCGTCTCCGGCGCGGAGAAACGCTCGTTGCAGGATGGTGGTGCCGCTGAGCAGCATGTCGCGTCCGCTGGTGAGGAACAGCGTCGACGGCAGGCCGTGCAGGTTGGCATAAAGTATGGAAAGCGAGGGATCTTTCAGCGACAGTTTGCCGGCATAATCGTCGCCTTCCGCGTCTTTGGCCTGCGGCGGATCGAGATGGCCTGAGAACCCATTCAGGGCGTAGAGAGCGGTGGAATCGCCGTCGGTGCTGAAGTCTCCGAAGCCGGAAAAGATACCGAGCGCCTTCGGCAGAGGCACTCCGAGGTCACGGATGCGGACGGCGACTTCACCCGTAAGAATCGCGCCCGCAGAGGTTCCGAATATGGCGATGTCTTCGGCCTTGTGAGTTTTGAGAAGCTCTCGGTAGACGGCGACAGAATCCTCCAGCGCTGCCGGAAATGGATGCTCCGGAGCGAGGCGATAGAGCACGGCGACGACCTTCGTCTGGGTGAGGAAGGCGACGGGAATCGACTCGGTGAGCGAGCCGGAGTCGGAGTTGAAGCCTCCTCCATGCAGGTTGATCAGCACGCGGTCCCGCTTCGCTGCGGGCACTGTGAGCGGAGAGATAATTCGCACGGGAACGCCCGCAATTTCCCCGGTCTGCACGGTTACTGGATACTTGGCCTGGAAGACCTTGCCGGTGCGATTCTGCCACTCGTCGGTGTGGGTGCGGCGCTCGGCGAGCGATTGAGGGACCGCCGCGTCGGACACTTGTCTTGCCAGCAGCCGCTGGGCTTCCGGGCTGATTGTTTTCGGAACAGGGACGATGCGGGTGACGATGGCTGTTCCGTCGGGCTGGATAGTGCTGGAATCGGTTTGTGCGGTGGCGAGAGATGCTGTCGCGAGGCAGAAGGTCAGTACCCCGACGACGTGCAACGGTGTGCAAATTCGATTCATCTTGCGAATCCTTTCTCTGCTGCTGTCTACTGCGAATCGGCTAGCGCGCGAGCTTCAATTCTCCGCCGGCCATCGGAGGCTCTGCCTTGAAAAAGTTCACCGTTGCCTTGGCCAGCGGCACGGAACACTCCACTGGCGCGAAGTGTCCGCAGCCTTCGACTGTGGCGTAGGTCGAGCGCGGATCGAGTTTGTGCATCGCCTCTCCGACGCTGGGCGGAGTCAGCACGTCGGCCGTGCCGAACACGATGAGCAGCGGAGGTTTCATCGAAGGCAGCTTGAAGTCGACGATGTCGCGTCCGCTGCGCATGGCCGTCAGGCTGCGGGCGATGACCCAGCGGCTGCGCGCCAGCTTGCGGATAATGGCGCGCTGCACGAAAGGTGCCGGGATCGGAAACGTTGGGCTAAGGGTGCGGATGAGACGGGCCACGCCGGGGCCATCCGTAGGCGCGAAGAGCGAGATGTCGGCGGTGGTGTCGAAGACGATTCCCGCGCTGTCGTAAACGGCGATGCGGTCGATGCGTTGTGGCTCATCGAGCGCGAGGCGAAGGGCGATCCATCCGCCCATCGACCAGCCGACAACATCGGCATGCGGGAGGTGTACAGCGTCCATGAATTCGGTGACGACGCGTTCCTCCGTGGCAATGGAAAAATCCGAGGAAGCTGGTTTGTCGGAGTCGCCATAGCCGAGCAGGTCGGGCGCGTAGACGTGGAAACCCTGCGCGGCGAACTGCGGCATCAGAGCGGCGAAGTCTTCGCTGCGTCCGCCGAGGCCGTGGATCATCACCAGCGGAACGCCTCCGCCGGAAGTCGCGGGCTGCTCGAAGTATTCGATCCGGCCTTCGGCGATATCGACGGAGTGGCGATGCGCCCCGTGCCGCCACATCGAGAGGTGTACAGTTCGGTCCATAACCCAGAGCGGGTGCAGGTAGAAGACCGCGCTGGCGACAATCACCAGGACGACTACAAGCAGAACGAGGCGCGTGAAGATCTTCATTTACTTGAGGGGCTTTCCGTACTCTTCGCCAAACACGGTGTGCGATATGTCGAAGCGGCCGCCATCGAACTTGTCTTCACCCTTGAGGTGGCCAACGGCCAGCAGCGCGACCACCCAGTAGCTCATGGGCAGCTTCAGCGTCTCGCACACGCGCTGCTGCTCGAAGCCTTCCATCGGCGCGGTGTCGTAGCCCATCACCTCGGCCATCAACATCATCGAGGTGAAGGCGAGCATCACCATCTTGTTGAGCCAGCCGGTCATCTGGTCTTCGCTGAAGCTGGAAAGATAGGCGGGCACGCTGATCTCCGCCTGCGCCGCGTAGCCTTCAGTCATGCCGGCCGCGCGGCCCAGGCGCAGCATCTCGTCGAGGTCCTTGCGCCAGCCGTCGCGGTCGCCGCAGGCGACGATGACTGCCGATGCCTCTTCTACCTTGGCCTGGTTGTAGCTGGCGGCGCGCAAGCGGCGTTTCTGCTCTTCCTGCTGCACGACGATGAAGCGCCACGGCTGCATGTTGTAGCCGCTGGGCGCGTGCAGGCCGGCGTCGAGGATCTGGCGCAAATCGCTGGCCGGAATGGGTATGCCGTCGAAGCTGGGTGTGGCGCGGCGTTCGCGTATTGCCTGTGCCAAAGATTTCTGTGTCGTCGCCATGCAACTCCTCTTCGTACTTCGCAGATTACCGCTTAGGGAATCTGGCTCATATCGCGTTCCGTCATGGCGATAGGTTGCTGCCCGTCGGATTCCGCGAACACCCAAACGCCCTGAAAATCTTTTCGCACCTCGGGATGCGCCTTCACGAACGCCGCCGCGGCAGCCTCGTTGCGGACCCGCGCAGCCGGCGCGTCGCCGCCCGGATCGGCCCGCAGATGCAGGATGATGTTCACCTTCGTGCCATCGTCGGAGCGGTCGGTGCCGATGCCGGTGAAGTGGAACTCCGCGCCGTTCAAGCCCTTGACGACGAGTGGGGCATCTTTGCCGATGCCGTTGGAAAGCTCGGGCGGGGCCGCGGCGCGCTGCTCCGACGTTAGTTTGTCCAGGTGAGAGCTCTGCACGAAGCTCGCGGGACTCAGCAGCTCGTAAGCTTCTCCGTACAGCAGCCACGCCGCCCACGACTGCTTGGCCTGCGCGGCGGCGCGCGCCTCCTTCCAGTACCACAGGCCGTCGTGTCCGGCGGCCGTTTTCGCGTGCTGATAGAAGCCCGCCATCTTCCACATGCCGCCATCCTGGCGCAACAGGAACGAGAGCATCCAAGGCTGTGCGCCGCCCACGGCCTCGACGGTCGCAAAGCCGTAACTGCCGGGGGGCAGCCCGGGGATGGAGAAATCTGTTTCCAACATGGTTCCCGCCAGGGGGCAGGAAAAGTCGGCTTCGGTCGTGTCGTCCTTCTTGCGCGCGGTCGCGTCGAGTCCGTAGACCGACGTAACCAGCAGCGTTTCGCCCGCGATCCTCGGGGCAGTCGAGCGGATGAGGTACTCGGTGGCGCTGAAGTCTGTGGCGTACTCGGCGACAGTGGAGGCGCGGACTTTCGCGGAGTCGTTGGCCTGCACCGCGGTGGCGAGCATTTTCGCGGTCGACATTAGCGCGTCACGCAGTGGAGGCTGCATTTTCGCCTGTGTCGTGCAAATGAGCTGCGCCGCCATTGGCGCGGACAGCAGGACCGCGGACAGCGCCACGGCGGCGATACTTTGAGTCCGTCTGCGCGTTGTACGATCGATGGTCAGACACATCTCCCCAACACTCGAAGTGCATTCGCTTCCTATAGCGGGCCACCGCCAGCATAGGACGACCGGCAACCAGCGTCCAGTCCGGGCGGCGGCGCGGTATTCTGTTGCAGGGACGCTATCTTCCGGCAACCGCCGCCGTCCCAACATATATAGATGCTACGCCTGAGCGCAATTCGTCGAGTGATTTTCAACTTCGCCCTTATCTTTGGCGTGGGGGCAGGCGCGAGCGCGTTCGCCCAGGTCAGGCCGGCGAGCGGCCTGCCCGCGACGCCGCCCACCGGCGCCGCGCAGCTCGGCAACGCGGTCGCTCCCTTGACCGCGACACCGGCGAAACCGGAAACCAGCCGCCCGCATCGGGCGGACGTTCGCTTCGACTCCGGGCTGATTTCGATCGACGCCGACAACTCCAGCCTGAACCGGATTTTGCGCGAAATCTCGCGGCAGACGGGCATGAAGATTACCGGCGGCGTGCGCGAGGAGCGCGTCTTCGGCCACTACGGGCCGGCCCCGGTCGCGGACATCCTGGCCACGCTGATCGACGGCACCGGGACCAACATGGTGCTGCGCCAGACCGCCTCGAATACTCCGGAGGAGCTGATCCTGACGCCCCGCAGCGGAGGCGTCTCGCCCCCCAACCCCAATGCCCCCAGCTTCGACAGTGACGATGAAAGTGCCGCGCAGCCGCCGAATCGGCCATCGACGATGACACAGCCCGTCGGAGCGCGTCCGCCGGCTGCCGTTCGCGCGTTGACACCGAATGAGGGTTCTGTTCCGCCGAGCATTCCGCAGCCCGCCAACAACGTAAACGGCAGCCCCAGCAACACTTCACCCACGGCGTCCACGTTGCCGGTCACGAACTCGGTTCCGATCGACACCATCCCCACGCCCAGCACAACGCCGCCGGCCAACGGCATCGTCGATGCCCCCAACCCGCCGCCGCCGGGCGCGGTGAACCCCGCCTCGCCGAATGGCGTCAAGACTCCCGAAGACATTTATAGGCAGTTGCAACAGTTGCGGGCGCAACAACAGAAGCAGTCAACCACCCCCACCCCACCGGCCACCGCCACGCCACCGCACTAGCCGACGCGCGATGGCTACGCGGCGATCTGCATGGAGGCCGCCGCCTTGCGCTCCGCGCGCTGCCGCGCGGTCGAGATCGAGTGCACGCGGAACACACGGAACATCAACTGGCAGATTCCATACGCCGCCAGCACACCCAGCGCCAGCGACACCAGCACAGCACAGATCAACATCAACGAAGCACTCAAAGCCCGACTCCCCGGCGTGAGGACCTTCTGCGGTTCCTTCCGCCATCTCAATTCTCCCCGATGTAGGTGAGTTTGCAAGTGGAAATCAGGGACGGCTATTGCCCAAACATGTTCATCGGGGAGCTGGCGGTCTCAGGAGCAGCCCCGGATTGGGTGCGCCATTCGTCGCTAGCTAAATCAACGCTTTTGCCCAACCTTCGGCTTCAAGTAGCGTCAAGACACGGCTACGGATGTCGTCTCGCACGGCCCGCACCTCAGCCAGGGAACGTCCCTTGGGATCGGGTAACGGCCAGTCATCCCGCCGCAGTCCCGACACATACGGGCATTTGTCACCGCAGCCCATCGTGATGAGCAATTGCGCTTCTCGTGCAAGTTCCTCGGTCAACAATTGAGGCTTAGCGCCACTCAAGTCGATGCCGACCTCGAGCATGACAGTCAACACCTCGGGATGCACCCTCAGACCGGGCTCGGTCCCTGCGGAAATTGCCACCGCGCTTTGCGGGTCAGCCAACTCGTTGAAGAACGCCGCTGCCATTTGTGAGCGGCCTGCATTGTGAACACAAGCAAAAATTACCTTGGACATGAGGTCTCCGGAAGCCTTATCGGTTAAGCAAGTGGCTTGATCGCGTAAACCTTTACACTGGCTGCTGCTGCGTTCACGTCATACTGCGAGAGAAGCGCGGTAAGCTCTTCGTGAAGCGATGGCTCGGTAGCCGCCGACGAGCAGCAAGCGGTTTCGATCACCTGGAAGGGACTCCCAACTTCCATGCTGGGCGAGCAGCAACCCGCCTGGTTCTCGACCTTGGCGTAGGCGTTCAAATCGGCTCCGCTGTCCACGATCTCGACATGCTCGAAGCCAGCAGCGAGCAGACCGGCGCGATAGTCATCCATGCGAATGGCTCCAGCAATGCAGCCGACATAGGCAGCCATGCTCTGCGCAATAGCTTCGGGCAGGTTGTGCTTCAACGCGATATCACTGAGGGCGACACGGCCTCCCGGCTTCAGAACACGCGCAATTTCGCGGAAGACGGCGGCCTTGTCCGGTGCGAGATTGATGACGCAGTTGGAGATGACGCAATCAACCGAGGCGTCTGGGAGCGGAATAAGGTCAATGGTCGATTGATGGAACTCAACATTGCTATAGCCGCCCTTCTCAGCATTCTCCCGCGCACGCTCAATCATGGCCGTTGTCATATCGATGCCGATAGCGCGGCCTTCCGCTCCAACCATCCGAGAGGCAAGAAAGACATCGAGCCCACCGCCGGACCCGAGATCGACCACAACCTCACCGGGCCGCAGGTGGGCCGTCGCCGTGGGATTGCCGCACGAAAGCCCCATATTCGCCCCCGCCGGAATCGAAGTCAGCTCCTCGGCGCTGTAACCAAAGGCTTCCGCCACGGCCTTCACACCCGCATGATCGTTCGATAGCTCGCTCTCGGCGACCGCCCCGTACTTCGACTTGACCGAATCCAAAATCTGTTCCGACATATCGCCTCCTTAAATATTCGCTTAGGCGACTATATTGCTTTACCTATAAATACGTCAACGCATATATATTGAATCTATGGCCGCAAAACGGAACTTCAATGTGGAACGTCTCTTCCAGGCTCTCGGAGACAACACCCGCCTCCGACTCCTGAACCTTATGGGCGACCAGGAACTTTGCGTGTGCTACTTCGTCGAGATACTCGGCGGTCCACAACCGAAAATTTCTCGCCATCTCGCCTACCTGCGCAGCGCTGGAATCATCTCGGCGCGCCGCGAGGGCCGGTGGATGCACTATCGCATCGTCATGCCGCCGCATATCGGGGCCTCTCTGATTCTTCGGCAAACACTGGACTGGCTCAAGGAAGACAAAGGGATGCAGGCAGATAGGGCGCGGCTCACAAAAGCTTGCTGCGCTCCGAAGAAGCGCGCTCGCCTCGAAGGCGCACCCTTGCCCACAACAGTTCATGACCCATGCTGCGAGGTTTGCTAGTGTCCACAACGCCAGTTACGCAAGGCAGCATCTGCGCCCCTGCCGCGCGCAAGAAACTCTCGTTTCTCGACCGGTTCCTCACGCTCTGGATCTTCCTGGCAATGGCGACAGGCGTGGCCATCGGCCACTTCGTTCCGTCAACCGCTGGATTTGTGAACCGTTTCCAAACCGGCACGACCAATATTCCGATCGCAATCGGCCTCATCATCATGATGTTTCCGCCGCTGGCAAAGGTTCGCTACGAAAAGCTCGGAGAGGTCTTCCGCAGCAAGCGGATTCTGGGGCTGTCGCTCGTACAGAACTGGCTCATAGGGCCCACGCTAATGTTCCTATTGGCTATCGCCTTCTTGCGCGGCGAACCCGCTTACATGCGCGGTCTCATCCTGATCGGCATTGCCCGCTGCATTGCAATGGTGCTGGTATGGAATGAACTCGCGGAAGGTGACACGGACTACGTGGCTGGCCTCGTCGCCATCAATAGTGTTTTTCAGGTGCTCTTCTACAGCCTGTACGCCTGGATTTTTCTGACCGTGCTCCCGAAGTGGTTCGGTCTTGCGAGCAGCATCGTTCCTATCGGGATCGGCCAGATTGCGAAGAGCGTCGGCCTTTACCTCGGCGTTCCATTTGTCGCTGGTTTCCTCACCCGTTACATCCTCATTCGGGTTGAAGGAGAGGAGTGGTACCGGACCCGCTTCATTCCTCGCATCAGTCCACTTACGCTTGTGGCGCTGCTATTCACGATTCTCGTCATGTTCTCGCTGAAAGGCGATCTGATCGTCCGCTTGCCGCTCGATGTAGTGAAGATTGCGATTCCGCTCGTCATTTACTTCCTCATCATGTTTCTGGTCAGCTTTTGGATGGGCAAGAAACTCGGAGCAGATTACGCGCAATCCGCCACACTTTCTTTCACGGCTGCTGGGAACAATTTCGAACTTGCGATTGCGGTCTCGGTGGCCGTCTTCGGTTTGAATTCAGGCGAGGCGTTCGTCGGTGTCGTCGGTCCATTGATCGAAGTGCCCGCGCTTATCGGTTTGGTCAACGTGGCATTCTGGATGCGGCGGCAATTTTTCGCTCAAGAGGCTGGAAAATTCGAGGTGCATCCGGTCGAAGATGCGCCATGAGATACCCCAGGTCCCGAACCGCGTTCAAACCGCCGAAACGGCGGAAGAAGTACCTACAAACGCGCTTGCACTGATCTTCGCTGCTTCACGAGTTGGACACGCCGATTGAGCGCGCGTCCGTCCTCCGTGTCGTTCGATGCCCGCGGCAGACCTGTGTCGCGAACGGTAGCGCGAGCGCGATAGACGGATATCGGAACGATTTCATGGTCTCTCCAATTGCAAGTTTTTGAATTGGGCCCGGATGCACCATATTAGCGATGTTCGGACTCTGGGTCGCACTTCGCTGTAAACTAGTTACTTGGCCGTCAACCGCCTTTAACCCAGCATGAGCATTACTCACATCACGGTCCGCGGCGCGCGGCAGCACAACCTGCGCAACGTTTCGGTGTCTATCCCGCGCAACACGCTCACGGTGGTGACGGGGCTTTCGGGCTCCGGCAAAAGCTCGCTGGCGTTCGACACAATTTACGCCGAAGGGCAGCGGCGTTACGTGGAAACGCTTTCGGCCTATGCGCGGCAGTTCCTCGACCAGATGGAGCGGCCCGATGTGGACGCCATCGATGGCCTGTCGCCGGCGATTTCCATCGAGCAGAAGACGACGTCACGCTCGCCGCGCTCGACCGTCGGCACCATCACGGAAATCTACGACTACCTTCGGCTGCTGTATGCGTCGGTCGGCCAGCCGCATTGTCCGAACTGCCATCGGCCCATTTCGCGGCAGTCGGCGGACCAGATTGTGGCGCAGATTGTCGACCGCAACGCGGCGTCGCCGGGAGAACGCATCACCGTACTCGCGCCGATTGTGCGCGGGCGTAAAGGCGAGTTCCGCGAAGAGCTTGAGGCGCTCGACAAAAAGGGTTATCGCCTGCGCATCGACGGCGAGATCACGGAAGTCGAAGAGGGCATGCGGCTCGATAAGAAGCGCAACCACACGCTGGAGGCGATCGTCGACCGCATCATCCTGAAGCCGGTACCCGGCACACCCGATGCGAACGGCCGGCCGCCGTACGATACGAAGCGGCTGGCGACAGCGATCGTCACGGCGCTGCAACTCGCCAACGGGCTGGTGCTGGTCGGGCTGCAATCGCCGGGCGGCGTGTACGACGAGACGCTGTTCTCGTCGTCGATGGCGTGCCCGGATTGCGGCATCAACGTTCCGAAGCTGGAGCCGCGCAGCTTTTCGTTCAACTCCGCTTATGGCGCGTGCCCGGAGTGCAACGGGCTCGGCAGCATCTACGATTTCGATCCCGCGAAGACGATTACCGACTGGTCGAAGCCGCTGCTCGACGGAGCGATGGGGCCGGGGTCGGGGTCGCAATATCTGCTGCGGCTGATCAAGCTGGCGGCGGAAAAATACAAGATCAACCTGAAGCAGCCGTTCGCGGATTTGACGAAGGAGCAGCAGGACCTGCTGCTCTATGGGCCGCCGCGCGGCGAAGGCGGCCGCACCGGTTTTCACGGCATCTTCAGCTATCTGCGCGACAACCTCGACGAGACGAAGTCCGAAGGCTATCGCGAATACATGATGCAGTACATGTCGGCGAGCGAGTGCCCGCGCTGTCATGGGCGCAGGCTGCGGCCCGAGTCGCTGGCGGTGACGATCCCCATTGCCGACGCGGTGCTGCATCCGCCTTCGTTGAAGGACGAGACGGAGCCGATGGTCAGCTCGAACGCGCGGCGCGATAGCTCCATCGCGGACTTCACGGCGCTGTCGCTGGAGCGCGCGCTGCTGGGTGCGCAGTCGATGCAGTTCACCGGGCGCGAGCAGTTGATCGCCGACCGCCTGCAGCGCGAGATCATCGAGCGGCTGGAATTTCTGAATGCTGTCGGCCTCGGCTACCTGTCGCTGGAGCGCTCGGCGGCGACGCTTTCGGGCGGCGAAGGCCAGCGCATTCGTCTCGCAACACAGATTGGCTCGCGGCTGCGCGGCGTGCTGTACGTTCTCGACGAGCCGAGCATCGGGCTGCATCAGCGCGACAACCAGCGGCTGATTGCGGCACTGGAAAATCTGCGCGACCTGGGCAACACCGTGCTGGTGGTCGAGCACGACGAAGACACCATGCGCAAGGCCGACTACATTCTCGACCTCGGCCCCGGCGCGGGCAAACATGGTGGCGAGATCATGGCTGAGGGCACTCCCGCGCAGATCATGGCCAACCCGAATTCCGTGACCGGCCAATATCTTTCGGGCAAGATCGACATCGTCACGCGGCCCACTCCCGACAAGGCGCCGCGACCGTTGACCGGCAACTGGATTTCGATCGAGGACGCGAGTTCGCACAACCTGCAACACATCACTGCGCATATTCCGCTGAGCGTGATGACGGTCGTGACAGGCGTTTCGGGCTCGGGCAAATCGACGCTCATCAACGACATTTTGTACCGCTCGCTGGCGAAGGAACTCTACGGCTCACGCGAAGAGCCGGGGCGGCATAAGGCGATCCATGGCGTCGATCAACTCGACAAGGTGATCCAGATCGACCAGTCGCCGATTGGACGCACGCCGCGCTCGAACCCCGCAACGTATACCGGCGTCTTTACAGCCATTCGCGATCTTTTTGCGATGCTGCCAGAGTCTCGCGAGCGCGGCTACAAGCCGGGGCGCTTCAGCTTCAACGTGCAGGGCGGACGCTGCGAAGCCTGCACCGGCGAAGGTCAGCGGCGCATCGAGATGAACTTCCTCCCCGACGTTTACGTGTTGTGCGAGGTCTGTAACGGGCGGCGTTATAACCAGGAAACGCTGGCCGTAAAGTTCAACGGCTACTCCATCGCCGACCTTCTCGATCTGCCCATCGAGGACGCCGTGCCGATCCTGAAAGACATACCCGCCGTCAACCAGAAGCTGCAAACGCTGGTCGATGTCGGGCTCGGCTACATCCATCTGGGCCAGTCCGCGACAACGCTTTCCGGCGGCGAAGCGCAGCGCATGAAACTCGCTCGCGAGCTTTCGAAGCGGCAGACGGGGCGCACGCTTTATCTGCTCGACGAGCCGACGACGGGGCTCCACTTCGACGACGTACGCAAGCTGCTGGAAGTGCTGCATCGGCTGACAGATCTCGGCAACACGGTCGTCATCATCGAGCACAACCTCGACATCATCCGCAACGCCGATTACCTGATCGACATGGGCCCCGAGGGGGGCGAAGGCGGCGGCAGCATCGTCGCGCAAGGCCCGCCGGAAGCCGTCGCGCGCGTGTCCGCATCGCATACCGGCTACTTCCTCGCGCGCTACTACGAGAGCGCGGGCACGCTCGCCGCAGCCGACCATCTGCCGCCAATAGAGCTCCCCGACTTCGAAAAGAAGCCGCCAAAACCGAAGTTCATCAAGCCCGAAAAGAAGATGGGCGTTCCCACGGCATCGAAAATCAAACCTGAACCAACCGCAAAAAAGTTCGCCGCGAAGAAATCGGCGAAGTAACACCTATGCCGCATTCCCGGATCGCGGCCCACTACGTACACTGTTCCCAGCTTCGTTTTCTAACCCCCGGTCCCGGGCCCAATTCTCTGCCTCTATGAGCGACTTCCCTATCCCCGAGCCCGTTGCCTTTCCCCCGGTGCTGGATATTCAGCACGACACCGATCCCTCGCGGGACCACGGCATCGCGCGCCGCATCCCGCATCTTGGCCACGCCGCACTTTTCTTTGCGATCATCGGAATCTGCGTGCTCTTTGCGACGCTCATCGTGATCGTCCCCGCAATGATTGTCCATCCGAACCTCAAAACCAACATGATCGCGCTAGCGCAGCTTGGTGCGCTGGCCATGTTGCTCGGCTACGGACTGACCTTTGGGGTCGCATTTCCGGTCTTCCCGCTGCTGTGGAAGCACAGCTTTCTGGATGGCATTCACTGGACGTGGCGCGCCGCGCGGCTGCGCTGGTGGAAGCTTATTCTGCTCGGCTTCGCGCTGAGCGCCCTTGCGCAACTCGCCGAATCCTTTGTGAAGGTGCCGAAGGACATCGACATCCTGAAGCTGCTCAATACGCCGCTGGCTGCGTGGGTCACGGCGATCTCCGGTGCGCTGGTCGCTCCGGTAGTGGAAGAGATTGGGTTCCGCGGGTTCCTGCTGCCGGCCTTCGCGACGGCGTACGACTGGTTGAGCCTCGAACGTACTCCGGCCGCGCGCGACCGCTGGCAGAGGACGTCCGATCACACCCGGTCGGCATGGATTCTGGCGACGGTGGTTTCGAGCGCCGCCTTCGCCGCATTGCACGGCTTCCAGTTGCACTGGGCGGTCGGCCCGGTCGTTATCCTGTTCTTCGTCGCGATCGTGCTTTCCGTTGTGCGCATCCGCTTCCGGTCGGTCGCGGCTTCGGCGCTGGTCCACGTTGCGTATAATTCGCTGCTGTTTATCGAGATGTTTATCAAGACGGGCGGCTTCCGGCATCTGGACAAACTCGTTTCCTGATGAATCGGTAGCACATGCACATGTCATGCACATGTGCTACGGTTTAGCTATGGCAAGTGCATCCCAGGCCGTCCCTACACGCACCGTCGTCCTGCTTCGGCCAGCGGAGCGCAAGCGTCTAGAAAAACTTGCTGCCGCGGAACGGGTTTCTTCAGGCGAGATACTTCGCCGCTCGCTTCGCTCTTATGAGGGGCCCGCCTCATCGGCAGAGGACGAAGTCATCAGCGCTCTGCTCGCCGAGATGAACACCTCGCTCGACGAAGCACTAGCCTCCATCCGTTCCGCCCGTGCAGCGATTCGCGAAAATCTGGACAAGATCGACGCCATGCAGCAAGCCCACGAGCAGGAGCAGAGGGCAAAACGGGCATGAGTACCCTGTCCGAAGTCCTCGCTGCGACAAAGAAAATATGTAAGCGTGTGGTCTTGGCCGTTCATACGATAGGGTATCGGAGTTATGTATCCACATAGCGTTATGTGGGTACATAACTCGGGCGTGGTCATGCTGGGTGGGGGAGCGCTACGTTCC
>Ga0207933_1000822_pt1 | contig 27160 bp, 25 predicted proteins | sample NGESurdeep092012_4_FD_184488 | JGI IMG/M metagenome (GOLD analysis project Ga0207933, IMG submission 184488) | Arctic peat soil microbial communities from Barrow, Alaska - NGEE Surface sample F53-3 deep-092012 (SPAdes) | ecosystem: Environmental > Terrestrial > Soil > Wetlands > Peat ... | reverse complement strand
CAAAGGCGGCCGTGTCGCGGGTCGCGGCGGGAGGCGGATCGAGAAATTTATTGGCAGCGGACATCGGGGGAAAAGTCCTCGCTCACAAGGATGCCAGAGCGCGTCGCATACTGCCAGTCGCGGTTGGGTGGTCTGGCGAGGAGCCTCGGCTATCTGGCGGGAATGTGTTTTGCGGCGACGGCGGCTTCAATGCCGGCGTTCACGTCGGCCTGTGCGAACTCCGCGGCTACGCGAATGCCGTTCATGATGGCGCGCTCATTGGAGCTGCCGTGCCCGACGATGCAGACGCCGCGCACGCCCAGCAGCGGAGCGCCGCCGTACTCGGAGTAGTCAATGCGTTTTTTGAAAGCATGAAACGCCTTGCGGCTTAGCAGCGCTCCCATCTGCGCGGTCACCGTTGCTTTCAGGCTCTCGCGCAGCGACGAGGTCACCAGTTTGGCGAGCCCCTCGCTGGTCTTCAGCGCGACGTTGCCGACAAAGCCATCGCAGACCACTACATCCGCGCGGCCGTTGTACAGGTCGCGGCCCTCGACGTTGCCAATGAAGTTCAGCCCGAGTTCACGAAGCAGCGGCAGCGCATCGCGGGTGAGCGCGTTGCCCTTGGAGTCCTCTTCGCCGATCGAAAGCAGGCCCACGCGAGGATCGGGTATATGCAGAACGTCCTTGGCATAGATGTGGCCCATTAGAGCGAACTGGACGAGGTTGCTGGCGTCGCAATCGACGTTCGCGCCGACGTCGAGCAGAACGCAGGGCATGCCGGCCATCGTAGGCAGAATGGTCGCCAGCGCGGGACGATCGACCCCGGCCAGCGAGCCGAGAACCATCTTCGCCGTGGCCATGGCGGCGCCGGTGTTGCCGGCGGTGACGAAGCCCGCGGCGCGGCCTTCGCGCACCATCTTCAGGCCAACGCGCATGGTGCTGTCGCGCTTGGAACGCACCGAAAGCGCCGCCTTGTCCTCCATGCTGATCCACTCGCTGGCCTGCACAAGGAAGACTGGCGGGCGGGGGCGTTTGCCGTTGGAGAGACCGGGCAGATGTTCGAGCGAGAGCGCGTTCTGGAAGTTCTGAAAGCTGAGGCCGCTGTTATCCGTCTTCAGGGCGGCGCGCAGCTTCGGGCGCAGCACATCCTCCGGCCCGACCAGATGGACGCGGACGTCGAACTGACGTGCCGCCAGCAACGCTCCCCGAATCTCAGGATCGGGGGCCTTGTCAGACCCCATGGCGTCGAGAACTATGTCGACTGGCATGCGTGGGCTAGAGCAGAACGGCTAACAGTTGAAGGTGAACGAGCGGACCGAACCGAGTGAATTGCCGAGCCGAACCGCCGGAGTTATTCAGCGTTCTTGCCGGCGACGATCACGCGGCCCTTGTACTCGCCGCAGTTCTTGCAGACGCAGTGCGGAAGCTTGAGCTGGCCGCAGCTGGGGCAGGTGGAGACGCCGGTCGGGGTCAGAAAGTCGTGGCTGCGGCGCTTGGCAGTGCGCTGCTTGGAGTGGCGCCGTTTCGGATTAGGCATGGAATTCCTCTCAAACTTAAGAACAGCCGCGGCTCCTGGCGCGCGCCTGTCAGAACTTTTTACTGCAAAAACTCTTCCGCCGAGGGCGGCGCTCAGGCCTTGTGGCTGTTCGCCAGCCCAGCCAGCGTACTCCAGCGCGGATCGGCCGGAGCCTCCCCGCAACCACAGTCGGCCAGATTGCGATTGGCGCCGCACTGCGGGCACAAACCCTTGCACTCCTGCTGGCAGAGCGCCCGTCCCGGCAGGCTCAAAAGCACCTGCTCGCGCACGGCGTCCTCCAGCAGAAGACCGCTCTTTTCATAATAACCGATTTCGGTCTCATCCTCGGTAATGGCGTGCTCACCGGCCTTGGTTTCGACCGCGGCCGGTCTATAGATGAGGTCGAAGTCGCCGGCCAGCGGCACTCTCACCGGCTCCAGGCAGCGCGCGCACATCTGCTCGAATTTGCCCTTGAAATGCGCTCGCAGGCGGATGTCCTCGACGAACTCGCGCGGCCCGCGGTGCTCGACGATCAGCTCCGCCCGGCCCTTGAGCGTCAGCGGCCCGACCTGCCGGACGTCGGGCGTGTAGTCGATCGCGCCCTCGGGCAGGCTCTCGTTCAACTGGAGCGGCTCTTCGACGAGTTGCCCGGGTGTAATCAGCATGTGTTAAGGGTAGGCCCTGTGCTGGGGAGCGTCAACGAGCGGGAAGTAGAGATCAGAGAACAGAGATTAAAGAGTGACGGGCAGGCGTTAGCGGAAGAGGCGGATCGCGGCGATTCCAGCAGCGCCTGCCTCCAGGCATAGCGCAGTGTTCTCCTCGGTGACTCCGCCCAGGGCGAGCACGGGCATTGGGCGCGCGAGCTCGCAGGCGCTTCGCAGCAGATCGATGCCAACGCCGCCCTTCACGGGTTCACCGCCAACCTGCTTTTCGAACACCGGCCCGAACAGGATGTAGTCCGCGCGATTCTCCTTCGCCCGCTTCACCTCGTCGAGCGTGTGGCAGGAGACGCTGACTAGCGGCGCTGGTCTGCCTGCATGAGCGAAGACGGATCGCACCTGCGCTGGCGTCAGCTCGCCCGGTCGGGAGGTCAGGTGGACGCCATCGGCTTCCGCCGCAATCGCGACATCCACGCGGCTGTTGATCAGCAGCTTGGTCTGCGAGGCTCGGTTCGCGCGCAGGATTTGCAGCATCGCCTCGGCCAGCCGCAACAGCTCTCCGGCTTCAAGATGCTTCTCCCGCAGTTGAACCAGATCGATGCCATCTAAAGCCGAACGACGAGCCCAGCGTCGAGCCTGTTCGAGCAGCTTTGTGCGCCGGGAGGCGGCGTCTTCTGCGACAGAAGTGCTATCCGTGATGGCGCAACGAAGCATTTTCCAGTGTATCGCCGCGTCCGCGTTATAAGTCTTCGTCGGCAACGGGGCTATGATAGACAGCGGCAGCGTCGAATCTTCAGCAGCACAAGACGCGCGAAGATGCAGGCCAGGAGCCGCATCAGTTTTCAGGAGACCGCACCCGCGCTTATGGCCAATCCGTACGACCTCATCGTCATCGGCTCCGGACCGGCGGGCCAGCGTGCCGCCATCTTCGGCGCGAAGCTGGGCAAGAGGGTCGCGTTGATCGAGATGCGCGAGGTGGTGGGCGGCGCCTGCATCAACACTGGCACCATCCCCTCCAAGACCATGCGCGAGGCCGTGCTGCACCTCTCCGGCTACAACTACAAGTCCATCTATGGCATGAACTATCGCGTGAAGGAACGGATCACCATGGCCGATCTCGCCTTCCGCGTGCAGCACGTCATCAAGACCGAGATCGACGTTACCGAGGCGCAGCTTTCGCGCAACAACGTGGAGATGATCACCGGCGTCGCCAGCTTTGAAGACCCTACCCACGTCAAGGTGACCAACTCCAAGGGCGCGACGATCTATGAGGGCAAGAACGTCCTCATCGGGACCGGCACCAAACCGGCGAGCTCACCCAAGGTTCCCATCAACGGAACGACGATCGTGAACAGCGATCTGGTGCTGGATCTGCCAAGCCTTCCGCAGACGATGATCATCGTCGGCGGCGGCGTCATCGGCGTGGAGTACTGCTGCATGTTTGCGGCGCTGGGCGTGCGCGTGACGCTGATCGAGCGCAGGCCGCGGCTGCTCGAGTTCGCCGACCAGGAGATCGTCGAGGCGCTGAGCTATCACCTGCGCGATGCGCGCGTGACCATGCGGCTGAATGAAGAGGTCGAATCGGTCGAGGAGATCGAAGGCAAGGTCGTTGCGAATCTCGAATCGAAGAAGAAGCTGCAGGGCGACGCGTTGCTGTACGCGGTCGGCCGCCAGGGCAATGTCGACGAGCTGAACCTTGCCGCCGCCGGCATCGAGGCCGATGCGCGCGGACGCATCCCGGTCGACAAGGACTTCCGCACCAAGCAGCCGGCGGTCTTCGCGGTTGGCGACGTCATCGGCTTTCCTTCGCTGGCCTCGGTCTCGATGGAGCAGGGCCGCATCGCCGCCGCGCGCGCCTTCGGCGATGACTCGGTGGTCTCGAACCCCAGCTTCTATCCTTACGGCATCTACACGATTCCCGAGATCAGCTTCATCGGCAAGACCGAGGAGCAGCTTACGGAAGAGGACGTTCCTTACGAGGTCGGCGTCGCCTACTATCGCGAGATCGCGCGCGGACAGATTCGCGGCGACACGACGGGCCGCCTGAAGATCATCTTCCACCGCGAGAACCATTCGATTCTCGGTGTCCACATCATCGGCGAAGGCGCCAGCGAGCTGCTGCACATCGGCCAGGCGGTGATGTCGCTGGGCGGCAAGCTTGAATACTTTGTGGATACGGTCTTCAACTATCCCACGCTCGCCGAGTGTTATAAGGTTGCGGCATTCAATGGACTGAATCGCGTGACCAAGCTCGATTAGCCGCCAGCGGATGCAGAACGTTTGACGACCGCCGCTGCTGAGCGCTACGGTCGCAAGACTTGGATTGAGTTGGATTTTTTGCGCAACAAAGTCCCAGCCGGAAGGACCGGACCATGACAGTACGAGGCATAGCGGTTCCAGGGCAGACGGTCGATGCGCTTGAGACCGTCGGCGTCAATGTATCGGAGCGCATCCACGCGGGCCTGATCATCGACCACAAGCTGGAGGGCGAACTTGAATCCTATCCGGCTGCCGCGCCGCAGGATGAAGAGGATGATAACTTCCTGACGGAGCTGCCGACCGACGCCGTGGTCAGCGACATCTGCGATCTGGTGCTGAAGGTGGCGAAGGCGCACGAGGCGTCCGTCGGCTGCGTCGGCGTGGCGCTGCCCGGACTGATTCGCAATGGCGTCGTCGAAGAGGCTCCGAATCTGCTGCAACTCAAGGGCGCCCACATGCAGGAGTTGGTGTCGAACGCACTGGGCGCGCGCGGCCTGAACGTTCCGGTCACCATCCTGAACGATGCGGACGCGATGGCTGCGGGTCTCGCCTCGAAGCATGGCAAGCTGGATCACCTGGTGCGCGTGTGGACCATCGGCACCGGCATCGGCTACGGCTGCTATCCGTTTATCGAGGGCGTAGGCGAAGCGGGCCACAGCGTGGTCACGCTTGACGACAAGGAGAACTTCTGCGGCTGCGGCGGGCGCGGCCACCTGGAAGGCATCATGGGCCATCGCGCCATGCGACTGCGTTTTCTCGATATGGAGCCGGAAGAGGTCTTCGAGGCCGCCAACCGCCGATCCGGCGCCGATCCGCGCTGCCTGGAGTTCAAGCACCTGTGGCACAAGGCGCTGGCCGCCGCCACGGCGACCTCGATCCATCTCGCCGGCTCGCGCAAGTTCTACATCACCGGTTACAACGTGCGCTTCCTCGATCTCAGGCTGCTCAAGGACTATCTGGGCCAGATGGTCAAGATGAGCCCGCTGCAGAACTACTCGCTCGAGGTGGTCGAGGACGACCAGGCGACGCGCGTCATCGGCGCGGCGGTTGCAGCCGAGCAGGCCGCCGCTCGCTGCTAGGACGGCCTACGCTCTCAATCCGGTTTCATCGAGTTGCCATTGGGGCGGAAGGCGATCTCGCTCTTCTTGCCGTTGCGAACGACGACACCCTCGTAACTGACTACGGTAGTACCGTGTGTGACCGACTCGATTCGGCCCAGCGTTCCGCCCTGTGAAGCCCGCTTGAATGCACTCGCGACTGGGGATGGCAGGGAATCAAGTTCAACCTGCTCCTCGATCTCGAGCACCCTTCCATCCGCGGCAAAGCTGATGTCTTTGCTTCGGCCATCGCGCATGGTCTCCATTTCGTAGGTCGTCTTGCCGCCACTTATCTCTTTCACGCAATTCCGCACGGTCGCATTACCCACCGCCTCTTTACTGCTGGTCTGGACCGCCGAAGGCAGGTCCTTGCATGGAATTGAGTGTTCCGCGGCCAGCCCTACCCCTGTCGATAGTGCGGCGAACGTTAGAGCGATGATGCCTGTCCCAATGTGTCTCATAAACTCCTCCGGAAAACCGTCGAGCGTCTCACGCAGTATCCTAGCAGGCAAACACTTAAGCCTTCCTGAACTCAGCTTTTAGCGCTGACAGTGCGGACAATACACCGTCGTTCGTCCGCCGACGATGATCTTCTTCAGCGGCGTCGCGCAGACGCGGCAGGTCTCCCCTGCGCGACCGTAGACCATGTGCTCGAGCTGAAAGAAGCCGCGCACGCCATCCGCATCCACGTAATCTGAGACGGACGATCCACCCAGTTGAATCGCGTGCGCCAGCACCTGCTGCAGAGCCGTATGCAGCCGTGCGAGTTCAGCAAACGTCAGCCGTCCGGCGGCCTTGCGCGGCCGAATCCCCGCGCGAAAAAGGCTCTCATCGGCGTAAATGTTGCCGACGCCTTGCAGAATGGACTGGTTCAGCAGCGCCGCCTTGATGGCCAGCTTGCGTTCGCGAAACAGCCCGGCAAACTCTTCCACGCCGATCGTCGTCGGCTCCTTGCCCGGACCTGTGTAGCCATTTTTGTTTTCGCCTTTGATTTGTAAAACCGACAGCCGTCCGAAACGGCGCGGATCGACGAATCGAATCTCGCGCCCATCGCCCAGCGTGAGCACCGCATGCGTATGCGGAGGCTGTGGCACGTCTGGCTGCGAGACCAGCAGCCTGCCCGTCATGCCGAGATGCACCAGAAACTGCGCGCGCGCTCTATGCGCGAGGACGAGGTCGCACACAATCGTCTTGCCCACGCGCCGCACGCGTTCAATGCGTGCCCCGGTCAGCGTCTCGGCAATCTCCTCCTCGGGAGACTTGAACGTCTGCGGCTTGCCGCTCGTCCACACAGCGACGATGCGCTGTCCGCGCACGCGCGCGTTCACGCCGTTGGCAATCGTTTCGACTTCAGGAAGTTCGGGCACGGCTATTCGATGCGCGGTTCAGGCCGCTGGACGCGCCCCGGCGATAGAACAGATATCCAACGATATTGGCGACCACCAGCGTGCCGACAATCTTCACGGCGAAGAGAGCCGGGCTGGCCACGTTCACGAACGGATAGGCGTTGAGCACCAGAATCGCGATTGCGCTCAGGGCTCCCAACACCGACCACGCGACCACCCAGCGGGGCAGATGTCTGCGCAGATTGCGAGCGCCGACGAAGGCGATTGCAAACATCGCAACGTAGGCCAGCGCGTAAAACTCCGACGAGGCGTTGTTCAACACATCGAAGGCCTCCGCCGCACGCACGCCCAGCGAGCCCAGGACCAGCAGCGCCGCGACGACCGCGGTCGTGAAGTAGATGGAGTTGGCCGGCGTATGAAAGCGCGGATGCAACTGCGTAAACCGCTTGGGCGCGAGATGGTCCCAGCCCGCGGTCATGGGCAGACGCGTTACGCCCGTGAACAGATAGCTGCACGCGCCGAGAATGCGAATCTGCAGCAGCAGGATGGTGAACTGCGCCAGGAACGTGGCCACACCGCTGCTCGCAAACGCCAGCCGCAGCGTCTGCGGGATGGGCGCGATGTAGTTGATCGCGGTACCCGGATTGGCGTTGTGAAAGGTGATGACCGATCCTGTGCCGAGCATGAACATCGCAAAGATGATCGGCGTTGCAATCACGACCGACCGGCCGATATCGCGCGCGGGCGAGTGTGTCTCGCCGGCGAGAATCGCAATGTATTCCAGGCCCGAGGAGGCGAAGAGAATCTGCCCGATCAGCGCCAGCGACTCCTTGTCCGTGTGCGGCAGAGCGAAGGTGAAGGGCGCAAAGTGCACATGTTGCCCGTGCAGCATCGCCCAGAAGGGTGCGGCGATCAGCAGCGCAAACGCCAGGATCATCGACGCGCCGCCGACGTTGTGAATCCACTTGCCAAGCGAGAGCCCGCGCACCGCGCTCCATGCCAGCAGCGCTACCAGCACCGCGAGCAGCGAGTAGACGAACGTGTGACTCTCGGGCAGCCGCGCCGCCGAAGGCCCGACCATGTAGGCGAACTCGCTGGGAATCTGAAACAGAATCGTCGCGATGCTGGTCAGCGCGTACAGCCAAACGTTCCACGCAGTCATAAAGCCGAGCCCGTCGCCGAATGCGTGCCGCGCCCAGACGTACAGGCCGCCTTCGAGCGGCATCGCGCGGTTCAGATAAAAAACGGTGATCGCCATCGGCAGGTAGAAGCTGACCAGTGCCAGCAGCCAGACGACCGTCTGCGCGCGGCCCAGGCCGCCGGCGATGCCCACCCACGCGCTGCCAACCACGGTGAGCACCTGCGCCAGCACCAGGTCGCGCAGCCGCAGCTGACGCTGCAACTGGTGCTGCCGGGGCGGGTCGGCGGCCACACTGCCTTCGCTCATCAAATCATCCTCGCAGCATCCTCGCACAACGCGATGATCTGTCGCGCGAATTTCGTGAGCTAATCTGCATCTCCGCTTCCGCCAATGCAATAATTCACGCATGTTCAGCGACTCGCAAGACTCGTCGGCGCCGATCAGCCGCCGCAAGCTGCTCTCCGTCTGCACCGCGGCCGGTCTCGGCCAAACCTTGTTTCCTGGCGCGCTGTTGGCGCTCGCGACCAAACCGCAGGCCGCAACGCCAAGCCCCGCATCGACGGCAAAGCCGCCTTCGAGCACGACAGACGACCTGCGTGGCTGGCCCGCGATTACACCTGCGATGATCGACGCGGCCGCGGCCATCGCCGCCGTTCATATCACGGACGAGCAGAAGAAGACGATGCTCGAGGGCCTTGTGGGCCAGCGCAACTCCGCGCTGCGCGTGCGCCAGCTGCATCTGCCCAACAGCGTCGCTCCGGTGGCGATGACCAATCCCATCCCCGCCGGAACGCCCGCGCCGCAACCTGAGACTTCGCAGCCCGTTCGCCTCGGCCCCGCGCCCAGCCTCGCGAGGATCCTTGCCGAGGTGAAGAGTACTGCGGGTTCGCTCGCTGAAGAAGCGTGGGCCTTCGCCACCGTGCGAGAGCTTGGCGTCGCGTTGCGTCAGCGCAGGACCACGTCTCTCGCGCTGACGAGGATGTATCTTGCGCGCCTGAAACGCTACGACTCCACGCTGAAGTTCGTCATCAACCTCACCGAAGAGCGTGCGCTGAAGCAGGCGGCGCAGGCCGATCGCGAGCTTGCCTCCGGGCATGATCGCGGCCCGCTGCACGGCATTCCGTGGGGAGCCAAGGACCTGCTCGCGGTGACCGGCTATCCCACGACCTGGGGCGCGGCCGGCTTCGAGCATCAGCAGTTCGACGAAGACGCCGAGGTGGTAAAGCGCCTCGACGCGGCGGGCGCTGTCCTCGTCGCCAAGCTCTCCATGGGCGCGCTTGCGCAGGGCGATCTCTGGTTTGGCGGACGCACGCGCAACCCGTGGAATCCGCATCAGGGTTCGAGCGGTAGCTCCGCGGGATCAGCCAGCGCCGTTGCGTCCGGCTGCGTCGGCTTTGCGATCGGCACGGAGACGCTCGGCTCCATCGCCTCGCCCTCCACGCGCTGCGGCGTGACAGGACTTCGTCCCAGCTTCGGCCGCGTGCCGCGCACAGGAGCGATGGCGCTGTGCTGGTCGATGGACAAGATCGGTCCTATTGCGCGCTCGGTCGAAGACTGCGCGCTTGTGCTGCACGTCATCAGCGGTCCCGACGGTCGCGACCTTAGCGTGCACAGCGGCGCTTTCAACGCCGACCTTACGCTCGATCCACGCAAGCTGCGCGTCGGCTATCTGAAATCTGCGTTCGATGCGCCGGTCTTCCAGCCGCTTCCGAAAGACGAGGCGCAGACACTCTCCGCTGCCGACCGCTCCGCCCGCGAGCGCGAGCATCGCGCAGGCTTCGAACGCCGTGCGTATGACGCAAAGTACGAAGCTGCGGCGCTCGACCGCCTGCGCGCCATGGGCGTCGTGCTCACACCCTGCAAGGTGCCGCACTTTCGCTTCTCCGCGCTGCTCAGTATTCTCGGCGCGGAATCAGCAGCGGCGTTCGATGAGCTCACGCTCTCTGGCCGCGATGCGCTGCTCACCGGACAGAAGCCCTTCGACTGGCCCAATCAATTTCGCATGTCGCGCTTCATTCCCGCGGTCGATTACATTCAGGCGCAACGGGCGCGCACGCTCGCGATGGCGCAGATGCACGAACTCTTCGCGCACTTCGATGTCATCGTCTCGCCCAGCGGAGGCCCACAGCTCACAGCGACGAACCTGTGCGGGCAGCCGGCGATCATCGTGCCCAACGGCCTGCGCGGCGACGACGCGCCCCCACCGCCGAGCACGGAGGACGGCTCGCTCGAGAACGTGGGCGGTCCGGGAACGCCTGTCTCCATCAGCTTCCTCGCGCCGCTCTACGGAGAAGGGAAGGCGTGCGCGCTCGCCTGCGCCTATCAGCAGAAGGCCGGCTTCCTGCGACTGCATCCAAAGCTCTAAGCGGAGCTTCCAGGCGCGGGAGTGTGAAACTGGAATCCTCCCTGCCGGGGACAACACAGGCTACGTAGAATGAGATTCGTGCTGCGACTCGCCCTGCCCGTTCTTCTGCTGTTTCCTGTTGCTGTCGCAGCGCAGCAGGTGATGTCCGCGCACACGCTCGTCGAGGCCATCGAACAGCACGGCTCGTCGGGCACCAGCATCGAACCCGCAAGCACGCCTGTGCCGATGCTGATGACCATGCGCGGTTCCGGTTCCGGCGGATGGCAATTCATGCTGCACGCGAATGCGTTCGCCGCGAACACGCAGCAGCAGGCCGACTCGCCTCGCGACGTGAGCGAGAGAGGAAGGGACGCTTTCTTCTCGACCAACTGGATCATGCCGATGGCGCAGCGCCAGCTCGGCGATCATGGTAGGTTCGGCCAGCTCACACTGCGTGCAATGCTCTCGCTCGAGCCCGCCACCATTTCGCATCGCAACTATCCCCTTCTCTTTCAACAAGGCGAGACCGCCTATGGCGCGCCTATCGTCGACGGCCAGCATCCGCACGACTTCTTCATGGAGGTCGCCGCGCTCTACGATCTCAAGCTGTCGCCCAACACGCTGCTGTCGTTCTACGCGGCGCCCGTCGGCGATCCCTCCATCGGCCCAACGGCCTTTCCGCATCGTCAGTCCGCCAGCGAAGATCCCATCGCCGCGCTCGGCCATCATCAGGAGGACTCGACGCACATCGCGTTCAACGTCCTCACCGGCGGCCTTACATTTCGCACCGTACGACTGGAGCTCTCCGGCTTCCATGGCGCCGAGCCCACGGAAGCGCACTGGCACTTCGAGCCCTCGCCCAACGGCCACGCGATCGACTCGGTTGCCACGCGCCTCACCGTCTCACCCTCCGCCGACTGGACCGGCCAATACTCCCTCGCGCACATTCATTCGACCGAAGCTCTCTATCCAAAGGAAGACCAGCAGCGCCAGACCGCGAGCGTGATGTATCACCACACCTTCCGCTCAAAGCCGATGCCTGCCATGCCGGGGATGAAAATGAACGACATGTCGAAGATGCCAGGGATGAAGACGAACGACATGTCGAAGATGCCGGGCATGGACATGAGCGGCAGTGCAGCGAAGCCCATGCCGCCTCAGCCAACCGCGCAGGCCCAATCGAGCGGCCAGCAGCCCGCTGCCATGCCCATGATGCACATGGCGCCCGAACCAACCACCGACCTTGCAACAACGCTGGTCTGGGGACGGACCCGTTCGCTCACCGACGACAGCAAAGAGAACAGCTATCTTGCGGAAGCGCTGCTCCGCTTCGCCAGCACAAACTACCTCTGGACGCGCCTCGAAGATGCGGGCCGCTCCAATGAGCTGCTGCTTACGCCCGGCACTCCGCTGCCTGAAGACTTCATCGAGCAGCCCATCGGCCACGTCGCCGCCTTCACCTTCGGCTACGACCACGATCTCCCGCTCGGCCCCCACATCCTCGCCGCACCGGGCGCGCAGTTCACTGTCTACCGCGCACCCTCAGCGCTTCGCACTGTCTACGGCGCAACACCGACCGCGGAACAGATCTTCATCCGCTTCCGCCTGCGCTAACCAGATTCGCGTTACAGCCAGCTACGCACCCTTCGCCAGCTCCGCCTTCACCATCTCGCTGACCATCTTTCCGTCGGCGCGGATACCGCTGGCCATAATCCGCTGCTGCGCGACCTTCATGACCGTGCCCATATCCTTCGGTCCGGGGCGCTGACCGCCCGCATCTTTGACGACCTGCTCGATGGCTCCGCAAACGATCGCGCGCACCTCCTCTTCGCTCGCCGCCTGCGGCATGTAGGCCTCGATCATCCCAATCTCCACCTGCTCCTTGGCCGCCAGCTCCGGCCGGCCGCCCTTGGTGAACTGCTCGATGGACTCGCGACGCTGCTTCAGCAGAGTCGACAGCACGGCCTGCTGTTCTGCATCGGTCAACGGCTCGCGCTTGTCGATTTCTTTTGATTTCAGCGCCGACTTCACCATACGCAGAGTGGTCAGCGTGTGTTCGTCGCGCGCCTTCATCGCCGTAATGATGTCCGCGTTGATGCGCTCCGCAATCGTTGCCCCAATGGTTGCCATGGATGCCTCCAGAAAATACCCCAGCACACCAGCTTACCAACCTGCGCCGAAAGCCGTCGCTCGCTAAAATAAAAGCATGATCCGCAAAACGCGCCTGTTCACGCCCGGTCCCACGCCGCTTCTTCCCGCCGCACAGTTCGCGATGGCCGCGGCCGACATCCATCACCGCACGCCGGAGTTCCGCGCCCTCTATCTGCGCGTGCTCGCGCAGCTCAAGGACTTCGTCGGCACCCGCCACGACGTCATCATCCTCTCCAGCTCCGGCACCGGAGCCATGGAGGCCTCGGTCTCCAACCTCACCTCGCCCGGCGACCGCGTCCTCGTTCTCTCCGCCGGCAAGTTCGGCGAGCGCTGGTCCGCGCTCGCGAAGGCCTTTGGCTGCGAGGTCGATCTGGTCAGCGTGCCCTACGGACAGACCTTCGATCTCAACGCGGTCAAGGCCGCGCTCAAGCTCGAGACCCGCGCCGTCTTCGTGCAGGGCAACGAGACCTCGACCGGAACGCGCCACGACATCGAGGCCATCGCGAAGCTATTGAAGGCCCAGAAATCCGAGGCGCTGCTGATCGTCGACGGCATCACCAGCCTCGGCACCACGCACTTCGCCATGGATGACAGCGGCGTCGACGTGCTCATCGGCGGCTCGCAGAAGGCGGTGATGATCCCGCCCGGCCTCAGCTACCTCGCCGTCAGCGACCGCGCCTGGGAGCGCATGGAGGCCACCTACAACCCGCGCTACTACTTCGATCTCCGCAAGGAGCGCAAGAATGCGAAGAACGGCGAGAGCGCCTACACGCCCGCCGTCGCACTGATCGCCGCACTCGGCGCCGCGCTGGACTGGATCGCCGCGCAGGCTGCAACACCGGACAACCCCGCCGGCAATCTGGCCGAAGGCCGCAAGAAGCTCATCGACAACGCCGAGCTGATCGCCGAGATGACCCGCGCCGCCGTCCGGGCGCTCGGCTTCAAACTCTTCTCGGCCTCGCCGGGAGCGGCGGCCACGGCGGTGCTCGCGCCCGAGGGCGTCGACTCCGGCCTGATCGTCAAGGAGCTGAAGTCGCGCTTCGCCGCCATCATCACCAACGGCCAGGGCGAGATGAAAGGCCAGATCTTCCGCATCGCGCATCTCGGATTTTTCGATTATCTGGACACCATCGCGCTCCTCGGCGCGCTGGAGCAGGTCGTCGTCAAGAGCCTGCCGCAGCTCGGCGCGAAGTTCGGCGACGGGCTCATTGCGGCGCAAAAGGTCTTCGCGGAGCACGCCGCGACAGGTAAATAGCCGCGCGATCGACAATTTCGTTGCCAGAGCGGCGGCTTCGGCCGCCGCTTTTCTGTCCCCTTTTCCGCGCGATACACAGGTAGTCGCGAACTTCACAGACCGACTTCGGCACTGCCGTGGATTGCCCTGAGGTCGTGCCTCTAAACTGAGATCATCCCTTCCGGAGCTCGTTTGCCCATGGCTGCCCAACCCATTCCCATAAACGACGGCCTGCCAGCCTCGGTCCAGACCGAGGTCACCGTCCTTGGCGCGATGCTGCTGGACGCGGTCGCCATCGTCGACGCCACCGAGAAGCTGCGCCCGGAAGACTTCCTGCTCGACTCGCACCAGCGCATCTATCGCGCGATCCTCGAGCTGCAAATCACCGGCCACGCCGTCGACACCATCACCGTCATGGAGGCGCTCACCCGCCGCAAGGAGCTCGACGCCATCGGCGGGCCGGCCTACCTCGCCTACCTCACCGAAGGCATTCCGCGCCACCCCAACATCGAGAGCTACGTCCGCATCATCAAGGACAAGAGCCTGCTGCGCCAGCTCCTCACCATCTTCAACGAGGGCATGGCGGCGGCTTCGGATCAATCCGAAGACGCGACCACCGTCCTCAATGACGTGGAGACGCGCCTCGCCGAGGTCGCCGACTCCGCCATCCAGCGCGGCTTCTCGAATATCCCCGAGATCGTCGCCAACTCCTTTGGCAGCATCGATGCTCTTTACGAGCAGGGCCGCGAGATCACCGGCCTCGCCACGCACTACATCGAGTTCGACAAGATGACCTCCGGCCTGCAGAACGGCGAGCTCGTCATCATCGCCGCGCGTCCCTCCATGGGCAAGACCGCCTGGGCCATCAACATTGCGCAGAACTGCGCCGTGCGCGATGGCAAGGTGGTCGCCGTCTTCTCGCTTGAAATGAGCAAGGAGTCGCTGTTACGCCGCATGCTGGCCAGCGAAGCGATGGTCGGCTCGCGCAAGCTCCAGACCGGCTTCATTCCGCGCGGCGACCGTGACAAGCTGATTGCCGCCCTCGACCGCCTGATGAGTTCGAAGATGTTCGTCGACGACACCCCTGGCATCACGCTCGCCGAGATGCGCGCCAAGGCTCGCCGCCTGCGCCAGCAGGAGGGCCGGCTGGACCTCGTCGTCATCGACTACCTCCAGCTCATGACCGGTTCAGCCGGCTCCTCGCAGCGCAAGTTCGAAAACCGCACGCAGGAGGTCAGCTCCATCTCGCGCGGACTCAAATCGCTCGCCAAGGAGCTCGGCGTTCCCGTCGTCGCGCTCTCGCAGCTCTCGCGCGGCAGCGAGCAGCGCACCGGCGACAAGAAGCCTCTGCTCTCCGATCTGCGCGAATCCGGCTCCATCGAGCAGGACGCCGACGTCGTCGCCTTCATCCATCGCGAGGAGTACTACGACCGCGACAACGAAGACCTCAAGGGCAAGGCCGAGATCATCATCGCCAAGCAGCGCAACGGCCCCACAGGGTCGATCAATCTGGCCTATCTCGCCGACTTCACCCGCTTCGAGAACCTGGACACCATGCACGGCGAGACCGGCGGCGACGCCTACTAAAAAGATTCTTGCCCTCCTGACAACCTACTGACAGTATGCTGTCAGTAGCCTCTCTTTACTCTGCGACTGTAGTCGATCTCACACCGCAGAGGGAAACAGTCATGAACAAGTTTGAAGCGAACTCCATCACCTGGTTTGAAATCCCCACCACCGACATCGAGCGCGCCCGCGCCTTCTACGAGAATGTGCTCGATAGAAAGCTGGTCCCGTACCCCGGCGGCGCACCCTGCTTCATCTTTCCGGCCAAGGAAGGCGCAGCGACCGGGTGCATCGTCACGCGTCCGGACCTGAAGCCTGCCGCGGAGGGAACGATCATCTTCCTGAACGCAGACGGCCAGCTCAACGATGCGATCCAACGCGCGCAGACCGCAGGAGCGAAGCTCCTGGTGCCGCGCACCGAGGTCCCCGGCGGCTTCGGTTTCTTCGCTGTCGTTTCAGACACCGAGGGCAATCATGTCGGCCTGCACAGCCGTGGCAACTAAGCATTCGCACACGCCGAGCGGCCGCGCATGAGGCGCGCCGACCGTCTCTTCCGCATCGTGCAGATGCTCCGCTCCGGACGCCTGAAGACCGCTCGCGCGCTTGCCGAGCGGCTTCAGGTATCCGAGCGCACCATCTACCGCGACGTTCGCGACCTGCAACTCGCCGGACAACCCATCGAAGGCGAAGCCGGCGTCGGCTACACGCTGCGCCGCGACTTCGATCTGCCCCCACTCATGTTCACGCCAGAAGAGCTTACAGCCCTTGTCCTCGGCGCTCGTCTCGTCGAAGCCTGGGGCGGAGCCGAGTCTGTCATCGCCGCCAAATCCGCGCTCGCGCGTATCGAAGCCGTCCTTCCCGCGGAGCTCGCCGCGCGCCTCGATGCGATTGCGCTCTACGCCCCCGGCTTCAAGATGTCCGCCGCGCATCGCCGCCTGCTCGACGACCTCCACGCCGCCTGCCTCAGCAGGACCGTGATCGAGTTCAGCTACACCCGCCTCAACGAAGACACCTCACGCGCCGAGCAGCGCACCGTCCGCCCGCTCGCACTCATCTTCTGGTCGGGCGTCTGGACGCTCGCCGCCTGGTGCGAGACTCGCGACGACTTTCGCAGCTTCCGCACCGATCGCATCGAAGCTCTCGCTGTCACGAAGCGTATATTCACTCCCCGCCGCGGCCAGCGCTTCGAAGACCTTCTGAAGCGCGTGCGTGCCAAAGCTGCAGCGGCCAAACTGGCGGCTACTCCGTCTCGCCAGCCGTGAGCTTCGGATCGATCTTCACCGGCGCCTGCGCATACGGCCGGCCCTTGGCCAGCGCCGCGTCGAGCTGCTTGTCATACCCATAGATGTCGTTGAAGAAGTGTATCGTGCCATCCTCTTCACCTACCGCGGTCAGGTACGTGATCACCACCGGCAGCGTTGTTTCGAGGCCGACAGTCTTGTTGTCCGCCGCCTCACTTCCGTCCGCCGGCCCATACATCGCCTCGTGAATCTTGTCCGTGTCCCAGTCGCCCTGGCCGTCGAGCACCCAGTCCGCCATCTTCTCCGCATCCTGCAGCCGCACGCATCCATGCGAGCGGTCGCGCCGCGCCAGCCCAAACAAGCCCATCTCCGGCGTCGAGTGCATGTACACGTCATACTCGTTCGGGAACATGAACTTCACCAGCCCCAGCGAATTCTTCGGCCCCGGCTTCTGCCGCACCCTATACCGTCCCTGCACCAGGTCGTTCACCGTCCACTTCGGCACCAGCGTGCCGTTGCCTGTCGTCACGATGTAATCGTTCTTCTCCATATACACCGCGGGATCTTTCTTGAGATGGTTCACCAGCTCCTTCTTAATGATGGAGACCGGAAGATTCCAGAACGGCCGGAAGATCATGTAGCGCATCGACCGAACGAACATCGGCGTGTCGTGATTGCCCTTCGCCTCGCCATCCACCACCTTCATCTCGAAGGCCAGCGTGTGGTCCGGATCGTACGCGCGCACCGTGAACTCGGGCAGGTTCACCATCACGCGCGGTTGCACAAAGTTTTCCGGCAGCCAGCGCCAGCGCTCCAGCGCGTCGTCGATCTGGCGCACACGCACGCTCATGGGCACATTCAGCGCGTCGATCGTCCCCTGCGACAGCTTGCCGTCGGCGCTCAAGCCATGACGCTCCTGAAAATGTCTCACAGCCCTGGCCGCCTCAGCGTCGTAATGCTTCGGCGCCGTTGCATCGGCCTCCGCATCGCCTTCCATCTGAAGCCGCGCCCACAACTCCGTCATCGCGGGATACTCGCCGCCCTTGGCCACCGTCTTCTCCGCCGCAGGCAGCGGCTGCACAGGCTGCGCGCTCTGCTGCTGTGCCAGCTGCAAGTACTTCGGCAGCGCCTCCTCGGTCGCCTGATACAGCGGACTCTGCGGCTCAATCTTGTCGAGGGCACTCACGACCGCGCTCGCCGTCGCATCGACAAGCTGGTTGTCCACAAAGGTGACGATGTTGAACGCCGCCCGCCGGCTCGGCACATCGATATCGAAGTTCAGCGACTGCGGATTGATCCTGCCCAGATGCAGGTCCGACACATACCGCATCGCCGAGATCGTCATCGCCGCATCGAACTGCGCGACAGCCGTCTGCGCGTCATCCGACGTGTCGTTCTTCCTCCGAATCTCATCCAGCTTCTGCAGCCTCGGCTGCCACCGCCCCGCGTCCGCCGGGCCCGTGCCCGCATCGTAGTCCGCCGGGTCCAGTCCCTTCAGCGCCGCATTCTGAAAGACCTGAATCAGCGTCATCGCGGCTTCGGTCGGAACGCCGTTGCGTGTCCACGCCAGCTCATAGCTGCGCTGGTTATAAAACTGCCGAACCTGCGTCTCGTAGTCCGAGAAGTCCGGCCGCTCCATCACGTCAAGCTTGTTCGAGCTCACCACCGCCTGCAGGTTTCCCGCATAGTCGGTCGTATTCGGCTTCGATTTCGATTGCCGATGATGAAACTTCGCCAGCAATCCCTTGATACCGCCGCGGCAGCCCGCCATCGGCAGAAGAAGGCAGGCCAGCAGCAAGCCGGCGAGCGCGGAACGAAAAGCGCGGTGCGTCATGAACGATCCAGTCCGGGGAGTGTCAGCATCAGCCTATACGTTGTGTTTGATGCGCAACAAAAAATTTCGCCGGATAGCATAAAGGAACCCACTCGTAGTCCGATTTGTTCCCGCCGCTCTGCGACGTTCATAACGTAAGCCCGGCCAGCGATCCCCAGCACAGCGCCGCCTGCGTCACCACCACGCCCGCTCCCAGCAGCAGAAACAGCCGCCGCTGCCGGCTCTCGAACAGGTCTGCGAACACCCCGCCCACAAACGTAAACAGAAACGGCAGCGCCCACACCCACGGCGCCGACACCACCTGCGTCGTATACAGGAACACCAGTCCCAGCACCATCAGCAGCGGCGCCGTATTGCCGAAGTAGCGGCTCCTCCGGCTGCTCAGGTACACGACCAGCGCCACCGCCGCCGCCACCAGAATCCCCGCATTCACCGCCGAGCTGCAGAAGCTGCGTACGGCCTCCGTCGAAAACCAGAACCGCCCGCTCCCGCCCGTAAACACATACATGAATGCCGACGGCCTGAAGCCGAAGAAGGCGAAGTCGATCGCCAGCGCCCCCAGCGCCGCAAAGATCATAATCTGCGAAACATTGCTTCGCCGCCGCTCGGCCACATGGAAGAGGAAGACCATCCCCGCCACAAATCCCACCATCGCCGCCAGCACATGCGCTGCCGCCGTTAGTCCCATCGCGATGGTCAGCAGCACAATGCGCGGCTTCCACTTCGCTCGCGGTCCCTGCAAAGCGTGCGCCACGCCAATCGCCGTATAGATCAGCCCATACAGTCCCCACAGCGCCAGAATCTCGTTGTTCGGATGCGTCGCATAGCGCACCACCGCCGGACACAAAACGTACAGGGCCAGCGCAAACGCTCCACCCTCATTGCCAAATAGCCGCCGCGCCACCCACCACAGCCCCGCACCCAGCCATACCGCAAACAGCACAAACGGCAGCCGCAGCAGATACGGCACATAGCGCAGCTCATGGCGCGCCTCCCACGTGCTCCCGTTCAGCGAGCCATCCGCATACAGCCGGTTCTCCGGCTTGCGCCAATGGTCGATCCCCAGCAGCACCACCCGCTGCGCCGTCAGCGGAAACCCCGCCAGCCGGTACGCAAACGTGCCATCGCCATTCAGATTGCCGCACGTCGTGAAGTAGCCCTGGATCGGCGACGGCCGCTCCCACATCTCGCGCCCGCAGCGCGCATAGCGATAGTCGTTCGCATCCAGCGGCTGATGCGCGATCGTATAGAGACACTCAGCCAGCAGCAACAAAAGAAGCACAGCCGCAACGCGCTGCGCCCGGCCAAGCAGGAAACCTCGAACTCTCACCTTTACAGGGTACAGGGCCTCCTCGCGCCGCTATTTGGAATTGTCGTGCTGAGCGGAGCCTGAATCTCCAGAGAATCTCCGAAGAATCCCCAGGAGTTGTCATCCTGAGCGTAGCGAAGGACCTGCTTTTCTTCTCAGCGCGCCAAAGATGTCCAGGGCTCGGCAAACGCAGCCTCCGCACCAGCCTTGTACCCTGACTCTATGGACTCGCTCACCTTCAAGCCCGGCCGCGCCTTTCTCTCCTCCAACTCGCACGCAGTTCCCTGGACGGCGGTGTTTGAAGATGAGGGCGCAGCAGGCTATCTCTACGCTTGCGACCGCTCCCGCCAGACGCCCGGCAAGCCCCAGGAGAGTCAGGAGCAGAGCATCCTCGACGCCATGCTGATCTACAACGTAGCTTCTCTGGACGATCCGGAACGCGAACGCCTGGCCTCTCTGCAATGGTCCCGCGACGGGCAGCAGGCGGTCTTTTATCTTGACGGCGCCGCCCAGGCCTTCATCGACTTCGCCACCCACAAGAGCTTCTGCCGCTCCAACTTTCCCAACTTCGTCGAGCAGCAAGGCGACACCTGGCGCAAGTCCACACACGCCTGGGACGAGGAGGCGATCCAACGCTTCGAAGCCGCGCTATATAGCTAGGGGATAACTACCAGGGGATAACTAGGGGAGAGAAGGTGAGGCAGGAGAGGTGAGATGTGGCGATTTGTGTGTCAGATTGCGGCTGTGGATTCGGCGCGAATGCGACCGCTCTAATCCCAGTCGTCGTCCTTATCCGGGTGCCACCGCAGGGTTACGAGGCACGGTGAAAGAACCATCAGAATGAAGACTCCCGCGATTAGAAAGCTGTGCATGGACTTATCTCCGGCACTTCAGTAGAGAGCTAGGCTCTCTCGCTGGAACACCGGCAGGTACTCCCCAAAGGTGGAACAACGCGGACGGAAGCATCACAACGGCCTGGCCGCCTCTATTAGCTATTCGTGGGACAGCACCCTTTTGGATTAAAGGATTGCCAACTTAAGTTACAAACGCGCCGAGCCTGCTCTCGCCCCGCGCGTCGGTTCCAGAAGTTGGTGCCGAAGAAAGGACTCGAACCTTCACGCTGCTTGCGCGCCGGTCCGTAGAGTTGGTGCCGAAGAAAGGACTCGAACCTTCACACCCTTGCGAGTACATGGACCTGAACCATGCGCGTCTGCCAATTCCGCCACTTCGGCTCACATCGTCGGACGTCCACCGCGCCCATTGCGTGAGGCTTTAGTCTCCCAGAGCGGCCCGTTCGTGTCAATTCGTGCCCGGCCTCCGGGAAATGTTCTAAACTGTGCGCACCGCGTTCACGTCTCTGTCGAGTAGCGTGGGTCTACCACCCCAAGGGAGCTTTTCGCGCACATGAGTGAGCCCACAACGGCCTCCAAGCCCGCCGCCACCTCATCCGCACCGGCCCAGCAGATCCCCGAGGAACTCGCTCTCGAGATCCGTCGCATGGCGCACGATCTCTCCAACGCCCTCGAGATCATCGTCCAGACCAGCTACCTGCTCAGCATGGCCGAGCTCAAGGAACCCGCCAGCGACTGGCTGCGCATGCTCGAATCCGGCGTCACCAAAGCCCTCGACCTCAACGTCCAGCTCCGCGGCTACATCAAGCAGCACACGCCGAAGTGAGAGGGGCAGATTTTAGATGTTAGATATTAGATTTTAGGAAAGACAGTTTCGTTCTGATCTCTAACATCTAATATCTAACATCTAAAATCTGCTTCTCTCACTCCGTCGCCGCAATCGCCGCCACAATCTGGTCCATCGCCTTTCGGTCCGCCGCGCCGCCCGGCGCATGGTCATCCACGAAGATCGAAAAGATCACCTCGTGCCCGCTGGCGCAATCCACATAGCCTGACAGCCCGCGGCTCTCGCCCAGCGTCCCCGTCTTCGCAAACAGATGGTCCTTCAGCGGCGGGTCAGGGAAGCGCGAGGCCAGCGTCCCATCCTCGCCACCCACCGGCAGCGCCGCCTTCCACTGCGCAAACCACGGCTGCTTCGCCGCGTAGGCCAGCAACTGAGCGGTAGCCCGCGGCGTCACCAGGTCGTGCCCGCTCAATCCCGATCCGTCATAGAAGACAAAATCGCCGCCATCCAGTCCCGCATTCAGCAGAAACTGCCGCACCACCCGCGCCCCCTGCGCGAACGACCCTTCCGTCCCATACGCCCGCCCCAACCGCCGCAGCATCATCTCCGCGTGCAGGTTCTGGCTCACCTTCAGAGTCACAGTGACATCCTCGGCCAGCGTGGGCGAGACGCGCTTGGCCAGCACCACGCCACACTTGAAGTCGCGCCCGCAGACGGGGCTCGTCGCGCTCTCCGGGCGAAACGTCAGATCGACCGGCTCCCGCTCCTGCGCGAGCGTCCCCATCGTGCTCGCTTGCGGCGCCTCGTCAGTCTCCGTCCCTCTTCCGCCCGCAATTCCATGCGCGACCAACCGCGCCTGTAGCGCGTCGACCGCGAACAGCGCCGGCTTCTGCACCGCAATCTCCTCCCCATCCGGGCGCCCCAGCGCCACCGCTCCCTCGACAACATTGCTGGCTGGGAACGCCCGCGCCTGCACATCGATTCCGGCCTCGCTCTCTGTCGCCACCGTCGTCGCCTTGTTCTCCGGCAGCCCGAAGAAGTTCACGTTCGGCTCGATCTGCACCTGGGCAGCCCCGCCCACGCTCGCGCCCGGAATCACATGCAGCTCCAGCTGCCCATCGTTGAACTCCAGCGCGCTCACCGCCGCGCCGTACCCCCAGACGCCATCGCCCTCATCCCAACTGTCCGCGTAACCCGGCGACCGCCACAGACTCGCATCGCCGCGCAGCGCGCCGGTCAAACCCTTCACTCCCGCCGCCGCTACCTGCGCCGCCAGGTCCTCCATTGGCAGCAGCTCATCGGGCATGCGGCTGGCGCGAACCTTAGCTGCCGCGGCATTCTCGGCCTCCGCTATCGCGCGATCGTTGAAGCCATTCGTCGCCTGGCCGCTCTGCTGCTCCCTCGCGCGCTCGGCCGCGCCCGCCGCATCCACGGCTGTCTTTTCCACGCCCGTCTCCTTCTCTGCTTCGCCATCGAGCCTTAACTTCTGTAGCGCCGGTTCCTCATAGGGAATGTGCCGCCCGCTCAGGTTCGCATCGCCCACACCGTGCAGCACAATGTCGCCGTGGATGAGGCCCGCCGCATCCGGCGCCGCATCCGCCGTCACCACCGTCGTCACTCGTGTCTCCGGCCCCAGCAGAGCCATCGCCGCCGCCGTCGTAAACAACTTCGCATTGGACGCCGGCCGGAACAGCTTTCCCTCCTCCATCCCATACAGCGGCGTCCCATCCATCGCCGTCACGGCAATGCCCCAGTGCGCGCGGCTCACGGCTGGATCACTCACCAGCGCGGCGATTCGCGCCCCCAGCGGCGTTCCCTCGCCGCTCGGAAACGCCGGATGCACCACCGCCGGTGCAGGCGCGGGCTGCGTCTGTGCACTCGTCGTCAATGGACTCAACGCCCCGCACAGCGCCGCCGCCGTCAGCCTCCACAAACATCGCATGCAACGCAGTCTACACATCCTCCGATGTCTCTAAAAATTCGCGCTATTTTTTGCTTCAACGAGTCAGACGAACTATGGGAAATGTGTCTACAATGGCGCGCATGTCGCTGGCCGCTCGACCGTCGTATCGCTGGAAGCTCCGCACCCGCACGCTGGAGCTCGGCGAACGCACGCGCCTGATGGCCATCCTCAACCTCACGCCCGACAGCTTCTCCGGCGACGGCCTGCTCGCCCGCAGCCCAGGCGAACACAAGATCGACGCATCCATCGACGCCGCCATCGCTGCTCTCGACGGCGGCGCCGACATCGTCGATCTCGGCGCCGAGTCCACCCGCCCCGGCGCCACGCCGCTCACCTCAGCCCAGGAGCAGGCCCGCCTCCTGCCCGTGCTCGAAGGCCTTCTCCGCGCGCGCCCCCAGGCCATCGTCTCCGTCGACACCTACCATGCCGAAACCGCACGCGCCGCCGTTCTGGCCGGCGCCGAGATCGTCAACGACGTCTCCGGTCTCGAGTGGGACAACACCATGGCGGCCACCATCGCCGAAATTAGCTGCGGCCTGGTCATGATGCACACCCGCGGCCGCCCCTCCGAATGGCGCACCCAGCCGCGCCTCGCTCCCGCCGATGTCCTCCCCGTAGTCTTCGCCGGTCTCTGCGAGCGCCTCATCTCGGCCGAGGCCGCCGGCGTTGCCAGCGAGCGCATCGTCGCCGACCCCGGCTTCGGCTTCGGCAAGATCGACGGCGAGAACATGTTCCTGCTCGCCGGCCTCAGCCGCCTGCACGAGCTTGGCCGCCCGCTGCTCGTCGGCCTCTCCCGCAAGGGTTTTCTCGGCAATACCGTGCAGCCGCTGCAGAGCGGCAATCTCTCAGCCGCCGACGCCCGCCGCATCGCCACCACCGCCGCCAACGTCGCCGCTATTCTCGCCGGGGCGCACATCCTGCGCGTTCATGAGCTGCAACCCGCCCGCGAAGCCGCCGCCATCGCCGACGCCATCCTCGCCGCCGAATACCCCATCCTCGAACAAGCCGTCGCCTTCGACGCCTGACTACAGCGTCATCACTTCCTTCTCTTTGGCCTTGAACAGCTCCTCGACGCGCTTGATCTCCGCATCGGTCAGCTGCTGAATCTCCTCATTCGCGCGCTTCTCGTCGTCGGCCGAGATCAGCTTGTCCTTCATCGCCTTCTTCACCGAGTCGTTGCCGTCGCGCCGGATATTGCGGATCGAGGTCTTGTGGTCCTCCAGCACGCCGGACAGGTGCTTGACCGCCTCCTTGCGCCGCTCTTCGGTCATCGGCGGCACCGGCACGCGCACGATCTTGCCGTCGTGCATCGGGTTCAGGCTCAGCCCGGCCATACGAATCGCCTTTTCGATCGGCGACACCATCGTCTGCTCCCACGGCTGCACCACTATCAGTTGCGCCTCCGGGGTGGTCAGCTGGGCGACCTGCGATAACGGTACTTCGGTACCGTAGTAGTCAACCCGCACCTGGTCCAGCATGTGCACCGAGGCCCGCCCCGTGCGCACGCTCAACAGGTTGGCGCGGAATCCCTCCACCGTCTTCTCCATGCGCGACTTCAGGTCCTCGTAGACCCCCTTCAGCGCCACAATGCTTGCCATTCCAGATGCCATAAGGTTCGCGTCCTCCTGCCGTACAAACGAGATTCTACAAGCTGTCGCAGCCTCCGTCAGGACGGTTCAGCGGCGGATTTTCACCTAAGTCCTGTAACACCTTCGTTGTGCCTCTTACGATACCTTTTGGGGGCAAAACTGAATTGACGCTAGCCATCCCCGGCCCGTATTCTGACATCACCTATTCAGGGCTGAGAAATCCTCTGCCCTGTAGCCAAAGGCTCCTGAGCAACACGCTTCCTTGGCACAGAGAACGACAGAAGTTGCGGGCTTAAAGGTCCGGGGAAGAACAAGGATTGACTATGAAGAAAGCCATCCTGTCCATTGCGCTCGCGATCCCCTTGATCGCCGTCTTGCCGGCTCACGCCCAGGGCGGTTGCGATGACTCGCCGGAGAACCCGACGCTGATTCTCGCAGGCCTCGCTGGCGGCGTCTTTGCCGTCTCCTCCCTCCGCACACGGCTGCGTGCCCGCCGAGCCCCCAAACAAAAGTAGTCGCGCGCGCCATTGGGTGTAACCCCTATATTTCAAAATCTCTCCCCTGGCATCGAGCGGAGTTCTGTCTCACGCCAAGGCGGCTTCCGAGCTGCGGAAGAACTCCTTCGTAGCGCTTTTTGGACTAGCGTGGGGCTTCAGCCCCGCGACAAGTGTCTGCAAACACAAAGGGCTTCAGCCCCGGCCTTCTCTTCGAAGGCGACCCACCCGGCTTTTTCGCTGCCCGCGAACTTTCGGCGTCCCCGGAAGACCGTATCGGAGAGCCTCCGCGGCTCTGCCAGCCGTGGTTCCACACCCCGAGAATCTCCCCCAAAATCTCCGTCATACAGCTAACATCTGAGAGTCGGAGACAAGCCTGCGAACGTCTCCCCATAGCCTCGTGTCTGCACCCGATACCCGCACCCTCGATCCCCGCTCCATCGTCGCGCTCGCCTGTCTCTGCGCGGCCGCGGGCCTGCTGACCATCTTCAGCTCCGTCCAGATGCTGTGGATCATCTGGCGCACCGACGAGCTGAAGTCCATGGGCATGGTCATCCCCTTCGTCTGCGCCGCCCTCATCCTGCGCGAATGGCGCCGTCTGCACTGGGAGACCGAGGGCTCCTGGTGGGGCTTTGCCGTCCTGGTCCTCTCCGCCGCGCTCATGTTCCTGCGCGACCAGACCCTGTTCATCGTCACCGTCAATAAGGACTGGCTGCTCCAGCTTCCGCCCCTTCCGCTGGTCGCGGTCGTCTACGCCGCCGGCATGGTTCTGCTCTTCGGCGGCAAACGTCTGCTGCGCGCCGCCTGGTTTCCCGTCCTTCTCATGTGGGCCGTCATCCCCGTCCCGCAGATCTTCAGCCGCCGCATCGATCTTCCCCTGCAGCACGCCTCCGCCGCCGTCGCCCGCGGCTTCGCTCACGCGCTCGGCCAGCCGCTCACCCAGGACAAGCTGCGCCTCATGTTCACCCCCCAGTTCGGCATGTTCATCGCCCCCGGCTGCAACGGCATCCGCGGAGCCATCACGCTCGGGCTCGCCGCGCTCATCGTCGCCTATATCTATCGCTTCCGCTGGGCAGTCTTTGCTCCAGTGGTCGCCGGCGCGGTGCTGCTCGGCTACGCCTTCAACTTCCTGCGCCTCTGCCTGCTGGTCATCTACTACAAGATCGCGCTCCCTCACCCGTGGCTGCAGCACCACGCCAAGCGCGCCGACTACATCATCGGCGGCTGCCTCTTCGTGCTCGCCCTGATCATCTTCTTCGCCATCGCCGACCAGCTCCGCCACGACCCCTCAGACATTCGCCCAGACGTCCCCGCCCAGCCCGGCTCACCGCCCGCTCCTCCACGCCGCGCCCGGCCCTTTCTGCTGCGCGTCGCCGCCGTGCTCGCGCTCTCCGCCATCTTCGGCGCCGAGGCCGTCCACGCCCTGCGCGTCGAGGCTGCCTACGACGCCAGCCGCCCCCAGCCCTCCAGCCTGCCCGCGCACATCGGCAGCTACACCCTCGTCCGCACCTGGCGCGACACCCTCATCGAGGGCACCGTCGTCTATCTCTGGGGAGAGTACGCCGCGCCCGCGCCGTCCTCCGGTCCCACTCCTCCACACGTCTCGCTCGGCATCTCGCCCGTCATGGGCGTGCATGACGCCGAGGTCTGCCACATCGCCCGCGGCGAAGACCCCATCTGGCATGGCGAGATCGCCACGCCCTCGCCCGGCGGCGAGATCGACCTCTCCGCCGCCGCCTATAACGATGGCGTCACCCAGCGCCTCGAAGCCTCCACCGTCTGCGACGCCGGCGCCTGCCGTCA
>Ga0207933_1000821_pt1 | contig 27172 bp, 26 predicted proteins | sample NGESurdeep092012_4_FD_184488 | JGI IMG/M metagenome (GOLD analysis project Ga0207933, IMG submission 184488) | Arctic peat soil microbial communities from Barrow, Alaska - NGEE Surface sample F53-3 deep-092012 (SPAdes) | ecosystem: Environmental > Terrestrial > Soil > Wetlands > Peat ... | reverse complement strand
TCGCGCGAACGATGAGACCGTTCGCTCCGGTCGAGATGACACTTCATGGGGAGGGGAAAACTGCCTTTGCGCGAACGATGAGACCGTTCGCTCCGGTCGAGATGACACCTCATAGGGAGGGGAAAACTGCCTTTGCGCGAACGATGAGACCGTTCGCTCCGGTCGAGATGACACCTCATAGGGAGGGGGAAATAGTAAGGGAAAACTGCTCTAAGCGACGGAGAGCTTTTTGGGGCGCTCGCGGACGCTGCTGGCGGCGTCGATGGAGGTGACGGAGCTGCGGGCGATGCGGTCTTCGGGCCAGTGAACCTCAGGCAGCGCCTCGAAGGTGGGCGCGGCGAAGAAGTAGCCCTGCATGAGATGAATGCCGGAGTCGAGGAGAATATCGTACTCGGCGCGCGTCTCCACGCATTCAGCGATGACCCGGATGCCGAGGCGGCGGCACATGTCGACCGTGGAGCGCACGATCTCTTCGGTGCGTGGCTGGCGGTCGATGCCGCGGATGAGATGGCCGTCGAGCTTAACGATGTGGACGTTCAGGTCGGCGAGAAGATTGAGGCCGGAGTGGCCTGCGCCGAAGTCGTCGAGCGCCAGCAGGAGGCCGTGCTTGCGGTACTCGGCGGCGATCTGCTGAAGGCGGGCTGTCTCGCCGGCGGTTTCCATCTCGCTGATCTCGAACATGAGAGAGGAGAGAGGGAATCCGGTCCATTCGGCGGCCTGGATGGTGCGCTGAATGCAGGCTGATGGGCTGTAAAAAGTTCCGGGGAGGAAGTTGACGGAGAGAAGCGCACCATGTTCCGCGATGCCGAGCTGCGTGGCGAGGACCATGGCCTTGATGCGGCAGCTCTGGTCGAAGGCGGCGCGGCTCTCCTCGGTGATCTGGCCGAGAACGTCGCCGGCGGACTCATGGTCCATGCCTCGAACGAGAGCTTCGTAGGCGAAGACAGAGCGGGTAGCGACGTTGACGATGGGCTGAAAGGCCATCGAGAGAGGAAGGTGCGCGACCGAGCCGTCGCGGCGGACGCCGAAACGCGCCGAGGGGGCAGCGGTACGCAAAGCAGAACTCAAGCCAGGCCTCACAGTCTTCATGGGGACAGATCTCGCTTTCCTTTTATCGACTACCAAGTGTTAGACCTTCAATGCACCGGATAGGTCATAGGGATGACCACCGCGCCCCGCTTTTCTACAACTTTCGGGGAGAGTGGACTAAAATCTCAGGAATCACATGATTTCGACCCCTGTTTCCGAAGCGCTGACGTTCGACGACGTTTTGCTGGTTCCTGCGTACTCCGATGTAGTTCCGACGCAGGTTAGCACGCAGACCCGGTTGACCCGGAATATTACGTTGAATACCCCGCTGATGTCGGCGGCGATGGATACGGTTACGGAGTCGCGGCTGGCCATTGCGATGGCCCAGCAGGGCGGTCTGGGCGTGGTGCATCGAAACCTGACGATCGAGCAGCAGGCGGGGGAGATCGACAAGGTGAAACGGTCGGAGTCGGGGATGATCGTCGACCCGGTGACGATTGAGCCGGAGCGGCCGATCGCGGATGCGCTGGAGGTGATGCGGCGCTACAAGATCTCGGGCGTGCCGGTGACGAAGAACGGCAAGCTCGTCGGGATTTTGACCAATCGCGATCTGCGCTTTGTTTCGCGCACGGAGATTCCTATCGGCGATGTGATGACGAAGAAGAACCTCATCACCGTTCCGGTGGGAACGACGTTGGAGCAAGCCGAGGAGATTCTGCATCAGCACCGGGTGGAGAAACTCCTGGTCGTGAACGATGCGTATGAGCTGAAGGGCCTGATTACGGTCAAGGATATTCAGAAGAAGTTGAAGTATCCGAATGCGAGCAAGGACTCGCAGGGGCGGCTGCGGGTGGCGGCGGCGATTGGGGCGACGGGGGATTTCCTGGAGCGGGCGGCGGAGCTGGTAAAGAACCGGGTGGATGCGCTGGCGATCGATTCGGCGCATGGGCACTCGTCGCGTGTGCTGGATGCGGTGCGTGAGGTGAAGCGGCGGTTTCCGGATGTCGACCTGCTGGCGGGGAATGTGGCGACGTATGAGGGGGCGATGGCGCTGATCGATGCGGGCGCGGATGCGGTGAAGGTGGGGATCGGGCCGGGGTCGATTTGCACGACGCGCATGGTGACGGGCGCGGGGATGCCGCAGGTTACGGCGATTGCGGAGGCGGCGCGGGCGGCGCGGGAGCGGGGCGTGTCGGTGATTGCGGATGGAGGGATCAAGTACTCGGGCGACATTACGAAGGCGATCGCGGCGGGCGCGAACGTGTGCATGATGGGCTCGCTGTTTGCCGGCGTGGATGAGAGCCCGGGCGAGACGATTTTGTACCAGGGGCGGAGCTTCAAGGCGTATCGCGGGATGGGGAGTTTGAGCGCGATGTCGCAGGGGTCGGGCGAGCGGTACTTCCAGGGCAAGGATGATGTCGATCCTCAAGCGGAGAGACAGGACCTTACGGCGCGGGAGTCGAATGGGAACCGGCTGGCGAAGTTTGTGCCGGAGGGGATCGAGGGGCGCGTGCCGCATCGTGGACCTTTAGAGGCGATGGTGTTTCAGCTTGTCGGCGGGTTGCGCTCGGGGATGGGGTATCTGGGCTGCGCGACGATTGAGGATTTGCAGACGAAGGCGAAGTTCATTCGCATCTCGGGCGCGGGGTTGCGCGAGAGCCATGTGCACGATGTGGTGATTACGAGGGAAGCGCCGAACTATCACGTGGAGTAGGGAAGGCCGAGGGCGCTGAAGGCGATGCGGCTGATTTCGCGGGCATCTTCGGCGGAGGTGTTTTTGCTGAGGCCGTCGAGGCGGCGTTCGATGGCTCCGCGCATCATGTCGACGATGGCCTGAGCGAGGGGATCGAGCGGTTGCGGGGCGACTTCGCCGGTGCGTACGCCTTCTTCTAATACCGATTGAATGCTGGCGACGGCGCGGTTGATGATGGCGTGGGTCTGCTTGCGATGCTCGGGCGCGCGGCCGACGGTGAGAAGCATGCGGTAGAGGCTGCGCTGCTCCATCCAGAAGTCGAGGCGGACGGTGATGAGGGTTTCGAGCCTGGTGTGAAAGTCTGCGATGCCGGCGGTGCGCTCCACGGCGAGCGTACTGAGCTGCTCCATGCCGCTGTGCGCGGCGGCGGAGTAGATCTCGGCTTTGGAAGAGAAGTAGAGGTAGAGAGTTCCTTTGGCAATCTTCGCCTGGGCGGCTACGTCCTCCATGCGGGCCTCGGTGTAGCCCTTTTTGCAGAAGACCTTGAGGGCGGCGGCGAGGATCTCGGCGCGGCGGAGGCCGGCGAGGGTCCGGCTGCGGGATGTCTGTCTCCGGGTGGCTTGCCTGCGGGTTTTGAGGGCTACGGGCACGCATTGCAACGCTATCACAGAGATTGCACAGCCTTTCGGTGGTAAGGCGCGGATCATTTATGGAATCCTGAGGCGCGGTTCCGGCTCTAATGACTGTGGAGTCATTTTTCTGACTAATCAGTCACAATTTGAGGAGGATCTGGAGGAGGCGGAGGAGCCGCTCGGCGGCTCGGCTACGGAGTTTGAGCCTGGCGTGGCGCTGGAGGGCGAGCCGGAGCTTGGGCCGAGTGCGGAGCTGGAGGCGCTGTTCGCGGAGAAGGAGCCGGAGGCGGGTTCGGTTGCGGTTGCGCGGCCGGAGGCGCGGATCTTCAATCCGTGGATTATTGCGCTGGTGGTGACGATGGGCACGTTCATGGAGGTGCTGGACACCTCGATTGCGAACGTGGCGCTGCCGCATATCGCGGGCAGCCTGTCGGCCTCGCAGGACGAGAGCACGTGGGTGCTAACGAGTTATCTGGTGGCGAACGCGATCATCCTTCCGATCAGCGGATGGATTTCGAGCATCATGGGCCGGAAGAACTTTTACCTCGCCTCGGTGGTGCTGTTTACGGCGTTTTCGGCGTGCTGCGGAATTGCGCCGACGCTGGGACTGCTGGTGATGTTTCGCGTGCTGCAGGGGCTGGCGGGCGGAGGATTGCAGCCTTCAGTGCAGGCGATTCTGGCGGATGCGTTTCCGGGAGAGAAGCGGGGAATGGCGATGGCGGTGTATACGGTCGCCATTCTTTGCGCGCCGGTGCTGGGGCCGACGATGGGTGGATGGATTACGGACAACTACTCGTGGCGATGGATCTTTTACCTCAACATTCCGGTGGGCGTGTTGTGCGCGATCTTTACGCGGATGATGCTGCGCGACCCGGCGCACCTGGTGAAGAAGCGCGCGGAGATGAAAGGAAAGCCGCTGCGGATTGACGGCGTTGGGCTGGGGCTGATCTCGATTGGGCTGGCGTCGCTGGAGATTGTGCTGGACCGCGGGCAGGAGCTGGACTGGTTTGGGTCGCCGTTTATTACGTGGGCGAGTGCGATTGCGGTGATTTGCCTGGTGTCGGCGGTGGTGTGGGAGTTTCGGGCGAAGGATCCGGTGGTGAACCTGCATTTGCTAAAGGAGCGTAATTTTCTGTTCTGCTGCGTGATCGTGCTGGGCACCTATACGGCGCTGTATGCGACGACGTTTCTGATGCCGCAGTTCATGCAGGAGCTGATGGGCTATAGCGCGACGACGGCGGGGTTTGCACTGTCGCCGCCGGGGCTGGTGACGATGATTGAGGTGCCGATGGTGGGATGGCTGCTGAGCCGGGGCACCGATGCGCGGCGGATGATTGCGGTGGGCATTGTGACGATGACCGTGTCGACGTGGTGGATGTCGGTGGCGAACCTAGGTATGGCGGAGAGCAATCTTATCTGGCCGCGGGTGTTGCAGATCATGGGGCTGGGGATGACGACGGTGCCGTTGAGCACGATCATGTTCCGCTTTCTGCCGACGTCGGAGAGCAGCAATGCGGCGGGGATCTATGCGCTGACGAGGAATGAGGGCGGAAGTATCGGGATTGCGATCTCGAGCACATTTCTGCAGCGCTCGTCGCAGACGCACCAGACATACCTGGCGGCGAACCTGACGCAAGGACGGGCGATGCAGGCGGCGCAGGCGGCCGCGGCGAGCTTGCCGGGAGCGGTGGCGGACAGAGCGCACGCGGGGATGGCGCTGGTGTATGCGCAGATGCAGCGGCAGGCGGTGTTGCTGGCGTATCTGGATCAGTACAAGCTGTTCGCGTACATCCTGGCTTTCCTGTTGCCGCTGGTGCTGTTTTTGAAGAGGCCGCCGCGGACGGTGGGGAAGGTTGAGCTGGAGGCTCATTGAGGCGGTTGTGCGGGCAGCGTCGAACTGCAGGTCTCTCCACTCCGCTTCGCTCCGGCCGAGATGACAGAGCTTTGGCGGCCGCTGGGTGTTGCTTTCAGTTTTGAGCTGTGAGCTGTCAGCTTTGAGTTAAGGCGTCGGGTGGGTGTGTTCCCAGACCATGGCTTCGAAGCGGTGGAGGGTGTGGAAGCCCTGTTGTTCGTAAAGCTTTCTGGCGGCTTCGTTGCTTTCGGTGACGGTGAGCGAGAGGCTGGTGACGCCGTGGGCGGCGAGGCCGGCGATGGAATGGCGGAGAAGGGCTGGACCTAATCCAAGGCCGCGCAGCGCGGGGTCGATGCAGAGCTGAGTGATGTGGGCGGAGTCCTGGCGGACGCGCGAGCAGAGGATGAGGCCGAGCAGCTCACGGGAGTGCGAGTTGCGCAGGATCCAGGAGCTCTCGGGGTCGAAGATGCCGCAGCCGGGGAAGCGGATGATGTTGTGCAGGAAGCGCTGGGCTCCGTGGACGCTGCGGTACTGGTCGTTGATGCCGCTGTCGACGTGGCCGAGGTAGGCGAGATGAATGAGCGCGGCGGCGGAGTCGTAGAGGTCGGGCTGCCAGGGCTCGAGGGTGATGTCGGGGGGCAGGGAAGGCGCGGTTGAGGCGGGAGCGGGCGAGCGTAAATTCGCGACCATGAAGAGGCGGGGGCAGGCGAGGAAGCCTCGCTCGGTGAAGGGCTGGGAGAGGGCGCCGGCGGGAAACATCAGGAGCTGGGATTCGATGCGGTCGACGCCAGGCGCGGCTTGCAGCATCTCGAGCAGGTGGGTGAGGAGGGTGTCGCAGACGGGATTTTGCGGGCCTTCGCCTTCGCCGAAGGCATAGACGTCGCCGAGCACGGCTTTGGCGGCTTCGAAGACGGCGAAGGCGTAGCCGGCGATGCGGCCGCGACGGAGGGCGACGAAGCCGGGGAGGACGCGGCTGTCGAGATACTTGAGCAGAACAGAGGTGGAACCGGAGTAGTCCCAGAAGAGGCGGCGCTGCCAGCGGTCGGCCTCTTCGAGCAGAAGGGGCTGGAGCTGCGCGGCGGAGAAGTGGCGCAGGTCGAGGACCTCGAGCTGGGATGGTTTGCTCATGTGGTGAGGCTTACTCCAGGGCTGAAGAGGGTGTTGAGAAAGTGGCACCCAGCAAGAAAAGCGTACCTCAGGGGCTAAAGCCCCGTTGCAGTAGATTACTTACGGCACGGCTGAAGCCGTGCCCTTAACGAAACTGATTTTTTTCATCACCCTCTGGCGCCCCGTTTTCCCCGGTACACGAAGAGAGCCAAGCAGACCCCAGGCTGAAGCCTGGGGCTACCAGGCTTGGCCTCCCTGGAAGCAACATCAAATCGTTCCCCTTCGCCTTCGCTCAGGGGCGAAAAGCAGATTCCCTTCGGGAATGACAACCAGAAAGGCAAAGGCAAAAGCAGGTCTTTCCCTTCGATAAGTTTCCGCAGTCGCTTTAACTGCCTGGATAAACCTTATACACGGACAGGCCCTGCGGAGCGTAGAGGAAGAGCTGCTGGTAGGTGCGGTTGGGCAGAATCTCGGGCAGGTCGGCGGCTTCGCCGGTGGGAAGGACGAGGAGATGAGCGCCGTCGGGGATGGCGGTGTCGTAGGGGACGATGGTCTGGTCGCGATAAAAGGCGAGGCCGTAGACGAGGTCGCGGCGGACGTCATGCTCGGCGACGATCTGCGCGTCGGGGGCAGCCTGCTTGATCTGGCGGGCGAAGGGGCGGGCGGAGTAGTTGAGGTCGAGCAGATGACCGTGCATGCCGAGCAGGAAGTACATCATGCCCATGAGCGGAACCATGGTGGCGAGGAGCAGGCGCTTGGTCCCGAGGAGTTTTACGACCCCGATGATGAAAAGCGCGGCGAGGGTGCCGAGCAGGGCGGCCCAGACGAAGGTGCGGGTACGAGGAACGATGCGCTGATAGACCATGTACTGCGGGCAGAGCAGGATGACGAAGGTCATGAAGCCGGTGAGCGCGGCGTGGAGATAGAGAAGCCAGGGGGAGATGCCGGTGCGACGGATGCGGAAGAGGTAGTCTCCGGCGAGGATGGCGAGCGGAGGGAGCGAGGGAAGGATGTAGCCGGGGAGCTTGGAGACGGAGAAGGAGAAGAAGACGACGGGGAGGAGCGACCAGAGGACGAGGAACTCGGGGAAGGCGTCGCCGGCGCGCATGTGGCCGAGATAGCGGCGGGGCTTGTGACGCACCTTCCACTCGGCGAGGGAGACGTCCATGCCGTCGACCAGAGCGCGCAGGGCGAGGGCGGTCCAGGGCAGCAGGCCGACGATGAGCACGACGACGTAGTAGAACCAGTGCTGCGAGTGCCGGTAGCGGTCGGTAGCGAAGCGCTCGAGGTTGTGCTGGAGGAAGAACTCGCGGAAGAAGCCGGGGTTGCGGCGCTGGACCTCGATGAACCAGGGCAGGACCATGAGGAGATAGAGCAGGAGGCCGGGAATCCAGATGGTGCGGCGGATGGCGGACCACTCGCGGCGCAGGCCAAGGAAGAGGATGATGGTGCCGAGCATCAGGAAGATGGCGACGGGGCCTTTGGCGAGGGTGGCGGCGGCGCCGAAGAAGTAGAGATCGAAGAGCCAAAACTTTTTGCCGGTCTCATACCAGGCGTACCAACCTAGTAGTCCCATGGATAAAGGAGCGGCGAGCTGCATGTCAGTAGACGCACCACGGGCAAAGCCCACCATGCCCGCCATGGAGACCATGATGAGTGCAGCGTCGAGATGGCCGCCAGGCCTGAATCGCCGGAGATGAAGGAAGGCGAGGATGAGAAGAGCGCCGGTGGCGGTGGCGGAGGGAAGGCGAGCCGACCAGTCGTAGACGCCGAACTCCTTGAAGAAGCTCATGGCGCGCCAGTAGTAGAGGGCGGGCTTTTCGAGCCAGGGGCGGCCGTAGAGGATGGGCGTAACGGTGCCGCCGACGAGGCACTCGTAGCTGGCGTGGAGGTCTTTGGGGCGGAGGCTGCGCGGGACGATCTCGGCGTGGACCTGCTGGCAGATGTCGTTGTGGGCGGCGAGCATCTCGCGGGCGACCTGGGCGTAGCGCGGCTCGTCGGCGCCGACGAGGCCGAGCTGGTCGCCACCGAAGTAGGGCGAGAGGCCGTAGAAGAGGAAGTAGCCGCCGAGGATGACGAGGATGAAGAACTCCCACGCCGTGCAACCAAGAGAGGCAGGGAGGAGTTCGCGCCAGCGCCCGAAGAGACTGGCCCTGGGTTGAAGCGTCGATACGGGTTGGGTGCTATCCGTCAACAGTACAGTCTGGCTCCGCTGGGATGCCGGTTGGTTATTTTTGAAAGCCGGCGCTGCGGGGGTGTTTCAGCGACCCTTAGGCTAACAGAGTGGCGCAGTCGGCCTGACAAGCAGAGCGCAGCTCGCCGACCATGCGCGGGGCCACCTCGGCGAGGGAGCCGTTGACGGTGCAGCCGCTGGCGTTGCGATGGCCGCCGCCGCCAAAGCGCTCGGCGACCTCGGCGACATCGACTGTGCCCTTGCTGCGCAGGTTGAGGCGGAAGCAATCGCTGTCGGGCAGCTCGCGCAGGAAGACCGCGGCGCGGACGCCAGCGATGCCGATGAGGTAGTTGACGATGCCCTCGCAGTCTTCGGGGATGGCTCCGGCGCGTTCCATGTCAAGGCTGCTGAGGGATGTCCAGGCGATCTCACCGTCGATCTCCATGTTGGAAAGCGCGATGCCGAGAACGCGGACCTTGCTTTCGGGGTTGGAGAAGTAGATGGACTGGGCGATGCCGTTGGCGTCGGCGCCGCGCTGGAGCAGATGCGAGGCGAGCCCAAAGGTGGCGGCGCCGGTGCCGGCGTAGGTAAAGGAGCCGGTGTCGGTGAGCACGGCGGTGTAGAGACAGCTTGCAATCTCGGGGGTGATCTCGATGCCGGAGGCGATGGCGAGATCGTAGACCATGGCGCCGACGGCGCAGGCTTCAGGATCGATCCAGTTGACGTCGGCGAAGCTGCGACCGCTCTGGTGGTGGTCGATGTTGAGAATTCGCTGCGCGCCGATGCGGGCAAAGCCGGTGCGCTCGATGGAGTCGCACTCGAGCAGGATGGCCACCTGCGGCAGAGGGTGGTCCGGAATTTCATTGAGGATGCGGTGAACGCCGGGAAGGCAGTGATACATGGAGGGGATGGCGTCAGAGAAGGCGACAACGACGCGCTTGCCCATGGCTTCGAGCAGGTGTTGCAGGCCGAGCGCGGAGCCGATGGCGTCGCCGTCAGGACGGGCGTGCGAGGTGATAAGAAAGGTATCGCTCTCGCGCAGGATGCGAAGAAGCGAGGCAATGGACTCGGCGCGCATCAACTGTGGCTCTCCATAGTCGCTGCGGCGCCGGTCGCGGCGGCGGACTTGCGCTGGAGCTTTTCGCGGCGCTTCTCCATGCGTCCAAGCAGCTCGTCCATGCGGGCGCCAAGCTTTTCGGAGCGGTCGATGGCGAAGGTGAGCTCCGGAACGTGGCGTACGCCCATGCGGTCGCGGATCTCGGTGCGGATGTAGTTGCGGGCGGCTATGAGGCCGGCGAGGGTGTCCTCTTCGGTCTTCTCATCGCCAACCACCGCGATGAAGACGCGACAGCTTTTGCCGCCGGGAGCGAGCACGACCTCGGTGACGTAACAGGGCGCGATGCGAGGGTCGGAGAGCTCGCCTTCAAGCATGGCGGTGATCTCTTCGGTGAAGGTGCTCGCGACGCGGCCGCGGTGATATTGTCTGGCTCGTTGTTCAGGCATGGGGCGACTGTGCAGAATAGCATCCCTGAGGGCGGATAGCGACTAGGTTACTAGGACTCTAAAGGCACGTTACTTTCGATGTAGGCGTCGAGAACCTCGCAGCCGAGGCCGGTGGAGAGGCGGCGGACGGCCTCTTCGACCTCGCGGAGCTGGCCGGAAAGATAGGCGGAGGAGCCTGAGATGGCGGCAATGCCGAGGGTTGCGCGGTTCCAGACGAGGGCCTCGTCAAGTTCGGCGACGGAGATGTTGAAGCCATGGCGGAGCTTGTCTTTGAGCGAGCGCACGGCCTGGCGGCGGTCCTTGAGGGATTGCGCGTGCTCGATAGCCAGCTCGATGGTGAGGGTCGCGACGGGCATGGGGGAGTGAATAGTGAGTCGTGAATAGTGAATAAGGCGGAGGCGGCGATATCGGTCACTCAATGATAGTTGAGTGCTATAACTCCTGTGTTCCGATCAGACTGGATTTTGGGTTGGTTGAAGGAGGCACGATGGCGTCGTCGCGTAGAGAGTTTCTTGCTCAGGGATCGCTGGGGTTGATTGCGGCGGCACTGGCGCCGGGTGTGGGTGAGGCAGGTACGCAGACGCCGCAGATGGCGACGACGCCCGGGGCAACGCCGGCGTTTGGCACGGCGGCTCCGGTGGGGCCGGAGGTTTCGGCGCAGACGTTTGTGGAGGCCGAGAAACTGGTGCAGGTGACGATGTCGGCGGAGCATCGTGCGGAGGCGGCGGGGAACTGGCGGCAGTCGATGGCTGCGGTGTATGAGCGGAGGGTGGGGCCTCGCAAGCTGGAGATCGGCTATGAGGATGCGCCCGCGACGGTGTGGAACCCGCGGCTGCTGCACTTTGAGGAGGGATGCGAGACGCAGCCGGAGAGAACGCTTTCGATGACGAATAAGGTCGTCAATGAGGAGGCGCTGCCGAGCCGCGACGAAGACATTGCGTTCGCGCCGGTGAGTGAGCTCTCGATGATGATCGCGCTGAAGAAGATCACGTCGGAGCGGCTGACAACGATCTATCTGGAGCGGCTGAAGAGATTTAATCCGAAGCTGAACTGCGTGATCACGCTGACGGAAGAGCATGCACTGGAGCAGGCGCGCGCAGCAGACAAGGAGATTGCCGCCGGGAAATATCGTGGGCCGCTGCATGGGATTCCGTGGGGAGCGAAGGATTTGCTGGACACGGCGGGGATTCGCACGACGTGGGGAGCGGAGTTTAATCGCGATCGCGTTCCGGCGAAGGACGCGGCGGTGACGGCGAAGCTGAACGAGGCGGGTGCGGTGCTGGTGGCGAAGCTGAGCCTGGGCGCGCTGGCGCTGAACGATGTGTGGTTCGGCGGCCAGACGATGAATCCGTGGCTGCTGGAGGAGGGATCGTCGGGGTCGAGTGCGGGACCGGGCGCGGCGGTGGCGGCGGGGCTGGTGGGGTTTGCGATTGGGTCGGAGACGCAGGGAAGCATTATTTCGCCGAGCGTGCGGTGCGGCGTGACGGGGCTGCGGCCGACGTTTGGACGTGTGCCGCGCACGGGAGCGATGACGCTGAGCTGGACGTGCGACAAGCTGGGAGCGATGGCACGCGGTGTTGAGGACACAATGCTGGTGCTGGATGCGATCTCCGGTTATGACGCGGGCGATATGGGCAGCGTGGACGCGCCGGATGTGGATCTGAATCCAAACAAGAAGATCACAGGATTGCGCGTGGGCTATATTCCGGCGTGGATGAAAGAGAATCCGGCGACAGACGTGGATCGTCACGCGCTGGAGGTGGTGAAGAAGCTGGGGATGACGGCGGTGCCGGTGAAGCTGCCGGACTGGCCGTACGATTCGCTGAATGTGATTCTGTTTGCGGAGTCGGCGGCGGCGTTTGAGCGGGTGACGCTGGATGGCGAGGTCGACCAGTTGAAGATGCAGGTTCCGGATGCGTGGCCGAATACATTTCGGCAGTCGCGGTTTCTGAGTGCGGTGGATTTTGTGCAGGCGGACAGACTGCGGCGCAAGGTTGCCGAGGAGATTGCCCGGGTGATGAAGGATGTCGACGTGCTGCTTGTTCCGAGTTTGCGCGACGAGGCGCTGGTGATCTTCAACTTCACAGGGCATCCGTCGCTGACGTTGCGCGCGGGGTTTGTGGAGGTAAGCGAGGCGCGGAGCGACTGGGCACCGGACCCGAAACATCCGCTGCCGAAGTTTTCGCCGCCGCGGCGGGTTCCTCACGGGGTTACGCTGATTGGGCGGCTGTTTGAGGAGGGAACGCTGGGGCGGGCTGGCATGGCGCTGGAGCGTGCGTTCGGTGTGGTGGCGGAGCGACCCGCGGGGTTCTGAGGATCATTGGGCTGTGGGTTGATGAGGAACGCGTGGTGCGGTGCCGGATTGAAGTACGAGCGTGACCGTGTGAGCGGCGCGATCGAGACGGCGGTCGAGGGACGGAGCGTGCAGGTTTGCCTTTTGGAAGTCTTCCAGGATGGCGCCAAAGAGGTGTGCGTCGGCGACGACGCCTGGAGTAAGACGGCTGTCATGGGCAAGCCTGGACTGCGCGGCTTCCGGCAGCGCGGAGGCATCGATGCGTGCGAGGTGGAAGAGCGGGCCGGGTGTGACGGAGATCGCGTAGGTCGCCGCGTGACCGACATTGTCGATGGTGGAGGCGGTGTGGGCGTCTGCCGTGAGATAGCCCAGACTCTGGTAGGCGAGCGCGATCCTCTGCCCGCTGATGGTCAGGCCCATGGGTGAGGCAGGCGCACCGGTTTTGAGGTCGGAGAGCTTGCGGAGGTCGGATTCCGCGAGCGGCGGTTGGGCGGCGAGCTGGAGCTGCGTGATGCGGTAAAGCTCGCCGCGATGCACGGTGGCGGTGGCATCGATGGTGAAGGCGGCCCCTTCGGAATGCGGCGCGGAGAAGACGGGCGGGTCGACGACAGCATCGAGGAAGCCGGCGTTGTGGAAGATGTCCGCGCCGTCGTGGGTGATGGTGAAGGAGGCGAGGCTGGAGTCGAAGTCCTGGCCGCGCAGGCCGCCGATGAGGTCGCCGGTGGTGGGGCCGAAGGCCGGCTGGGCCGCGTCGATGTGCAGCGTGCCGAAGCGAATGGAGGGTTGCTCGATGCTGAAGGCAATGGCCTTTTTTTGCGTGGCGGGATCGGTGCTGCGTTCGGCGTCGACGGTGATGTTGAGACCCTTGTCGTGCGCGAGAGCGACCAGAGCGGCCTTGACCAGATCAGTCAGAGAGCCGGTGAGGGCAAGCTCGCCATGGTAGAGCGGGACGCGGGCTTCGACGGCGCGCTCAAGCTCTTCGGGCTGCCACCAGACGAAGTTTGCGAAGCGCACAGGAAGCATCTGTGAGCCGGCGGCAGTGGTGAGCTTCACGGTCAGTGCGGTGTTGTTCACCGTGTAGCCGATGTCGGTGAAGGAGCCGGTGTCGGCGAGCTTCTGCAGGCCGGCTTCGATCTCGGCCCTGGTCAGCGGAACGCCTTCGCGCAGGCCGCTGAGGCGGAGAAGATCGGCTGGGTCGAGGCCGGGAGAGCCTTCGAAGTGGATCGCTTTGGGGGTGTAGGTCTGGGCTGAGGCGGGGTGCGCGAGCGCGAAGGCGCACAGCAGCGCAAGCAAGGGAAGTAGAGAACGCAGGACCCGGGTCATGATGAATGCGGCGAGTGTACTTCGTCTCGCCGCATTCACCAACGATTAAATTGACGTGCTGGGGACGCTGGGGAAGAGGCTCAGGCGTTCTCGATCTTCTTCTTCCAGGGGGTTGCGGACTGGAGGGCCTTGTTCACGTTGTTGATGTTTTCGACGCCGGTGGTATTGAGCCAGTCGCGGAAGGCCTGCTCGCCCTGCTTGGCGTAGATGGCGATGCCGTCCTTCCACGTGGCGCGGCCGCAGAGCACGCCGTTGAACGGAGTGCCGGATTCTCCGGCGAGCTCGAGAGTCTCGATGAAGACGGGGTTGGAGACGCCGGCGGAGAGATAGATGAACGGCAGCGTGGTGGTCGCGGCGGCGTCGCGGAAGTGATTGAGCGCCTCGGCGCGGGTGTAGGCGCTGGAGCCCTTGTAGGCCTTGGTGCCTTCGACGAATTCCATGACGATGGGAACTTCGACCTTGAGGACATCGATGCCGTAGACGGGCTTGGAGAACTCCTTCATCGAGCCGGCGACGATCGCAGGCTTCTTGCGCGCGTACTCGACGGACTTTTCGTCGCCGCCAGCGGCGTCGTAGCCTACGAACTCGCAGAAGAAGGGGATGTCGAAGGCGCGGCACTCGGCGCCAATGCGCTCGATGAAGGCGTGCTTGACGTCGTTGATCTCGGGCTGCTCGAAGGGGGTGTAGTAGAGCAGGATCTTGATGGCGTCGGCGCCGGCGTTCTTGAGGCGGCCCACGCTCCAGTGGTCGAGCAGATCTGGAAGGCGGCCCTGCTCGGTGGCGTCGTAGCCGGTCTTCTCGTAGGCGAGAAGGAGGCCCTTGCCGTGGCGGTGCTTGCTGGCGGGCAGACCGAACTCGGGATCGAGCAGGATGGCCGAGGCATGCTGGGTGAGGACGTCGGTGACGAGCGTCTTGAAGACCTCAAGGTCATGCGAATCGGCGGTGGCGCCGCGGGCCGCGCCGAGCGACTTCTGCAGCGATCCGCGCTGGTCCATGGCGGCTGCCGCAATGACGCCGCGGGCGTCCGAGACGGCGTTCAGGCCAGCAAGTTTTCCGGGTGTTAGCTTCATCAATTTCTCCTGTATCTCGCGTTCAAGGCTTGGGGTGAAACAAAAATGGGGTTCGATGAAATTGTACAGCGGGCAGGAGAGGACGTTCGCGCGCGATGCGTGCGCGTGGAGAGAATGCAGAGAGATTTGTGCAGCTCGCGTGTGTTGGCGAGTGTCAGGCGCGGAGTCGATTGCGGAGATCGTCGGCCAGACGCACGAGATGGCGGAGCTTCGGCACCTGTTCGGGGCCGGCTTCGCGGAGGGCGAGCTCGGACTCGAGCAGGAGACCAGAGAGCGAGGCTCGCAGCTCGCTCTGCAGCGAGGCAGTGGCGGCTGCGCGGGCGCGGGCCTGGTCCTGGGCGCGTCGATGAAGCGCCGAGCGCACCTGACGCACGATGCGCGCGGGGCCGGAGCGGGCGAAGTTGATCTCCAGCACCGGCGCTGTGCCGGCGTTCTGGAAGAGGATGTCCGTGGCTACTGGATTGGCTTCGGCGAGACCTTCGTCGAGCAGCACCAGGGAGTACTCGCCGCGGCGGAGAGCTGCCAGGCCAGTGCGGCGGTTGGAGGCGCGCACGGAAGGCAGGTTCAGCTCGTGGCACAACGCGTCCGTAATGACGATGGAGGCGGCTTCAGGGGCGATCAGGAGAATGGGGCTCTGCATTGGTAAGACTCCGGTCGAGTTGTGGGGGTTAGGGGAGTTGTTCGTTGTTAGTGGTTAGTGAAGGGGGAGTGAATAGTGAATAAGACCAAGGCGGAGTGAGTCAGCGGGGCAGGTAGATCTTTGGACCTCTTTAGGGTTCATCGACACTTAGGCCATATTCCTTTAGTTTGCGGTAAAGGGTGGTTTTGCCGATGCCCAGGAGGCGGGCGGCCATCAGCTTGTCGCCGCGGAGTTGGTGGAGCGCATTGAGGATGGCACGCTTCTCCATCTCGGCGATGGAAAGCACCTCGCTGGGCATGACGGAAAACGGTGTGCCGGAAGCGGTGGTCTCTGCCCGCTCCCCCATGGAGAACACGGCTGCGGTGGTTTGCTGGGACGCAGACTGGCCTGCTGGCTGGGCTGGTAGAGCGGAGAGTGCGGTTGCGCCGCGCCACTCGATGTGAAGCCGTGCGTCCTGAAGCTGGGTGGGGAAGTCGCCCAGGTGCAGCACCGGACCGCTGGAGAGCGCGGCGGCGCGTTCAATGGCGTGCTCGAGCTCGCGCACGTTGCCGGGCCAGTCGTAGTCCATCAGCAGGCGCATCGCGTCGTCGGCGAAGGTGTAGGTGATCTTCTTGTCGCGGCCGAGGCGCTCGAGCACACTGGCGGCGAGCAGGGGAATGTCGGCCTTGCGCTCGCGCAGCGGAGGGATGCGAAGGTTGACCACGTTGAGGCGGAAGAAAAGGTCTTTGCGGAAGCGGCCGGTCTCGACCATAGCGGCGAGGTCGCGGTTGGTGGCGGCGAGGATGCGCGCGGAGATGGGAACGGCGTGGGTTGCGCCTACGGGACGGACCTCCTTTTCCTGCAGAGCGCGCAGGAGCTTGGCTTGCAGGTCCAGAGGGAGCTCGCCGATCTCGTCCAGAAAGATGGTGCCGCCTTCGGCTGAGGCGAGCAGACCTGTTTTGGCTTGCTCGGCTCCGGTGAAAGCTCCTTTGACATGGCCGAAGAGCTCGCTCTCGATGAGGGTGGGAACCAGCGAGCCGCAGTCTACGGGGACGAAGGGCTTGCCGGCGTGAGGACCGTTGAGATGAATGGACCGTGCTACGAGCTCCTTGCCGGTGCCGGACTCGCCCAGGATGAGAACCGGATGGCTGGTGAAGGCGACCTTGGAGAGGATGCGGTAGATCTTCTCCATGGCCGGAGAGCGGCCGATGAGCGTACCCATGCCGCGGCCGGTGCGAAGACGCTCGCGGAGCTGGCGGGCCTCGGCGTCGAAGCTGCGGCGGTGGGCGGCGCGCTCGAGAGTGGCGGTGAGCTCTTCGATGGTGAAGGGCTTGGCGAGGTAGTCGCCCGCGCCGACGCGGATGGCTTCGATGGCGGAGGAGACGGTGGCGAAGGCGGTCATGATGACGACAACGGCTGCCGGGTGGCGGCCGCGGATCTCTTCGAGCAAGGTGAAGCCGTTGCCGCCGGGCAGCTTCAGATCGAGCAGAACGATGTCGAGGCTGCCTTTGGCGAGCGCGGGCTGTGCGGAGGCGATGGAGTCCGCGGCTTCGACGACGAAGCCGAGGCCGGCGGCCACCTCCATGCAGGCCTCGCGGACCGGCGGATCGTCTTCGATGACCAGGACCCGCAGCTTTTGCGCGGCTGCATTGGCCGAGGCCCCGACGATTGAAGCGTTCACCAGGGCTTCGGAAGGCCTGGCTGCGTCGTGGTTCAACATGGCTGCACGCCGACCGCAGGCGGATAGGGGCGATGGCGCGGGAGATGCGCCTTGAGGGCGTTGGTGAGTGTGTTCCGTGCGGCTGAACTCAGCGGGTGAGCCTGCATGGGTGCTCCGAAATAGGAAGTTACTTCTGTTCTTTGGTAATCACGTCAAGGGCCAAAGTGGGAGACGCCGTAAGTTATTGATAATTTGGGTTGTCTCATGGATGGATGTAGATATCGGTGTAGTCAAGGGGTCCCAAAATGAAACAGTTCCACTGAATTTCTGGCGATTTAGAAGAATTTAGAACCTTTTTAACCGATTCCCAAAATAGTCCGCAATACCCATTTTGGGACCGATTTCTGCTTAGGTGTTACTTCTTAGTTATCTTTGTGCTTTGCAGAGCTTTCAAAAGGCGATAGCGAACGAGCGGCGGGAGCTCGAATGGGGTTGCTGAGGTGGGGCCTTACAATGACTCGATGACTGAGGCGATGATTGAGGTGGATGAGCTGTTTCGCAGTGGGGGACGGGGGGCGGACCAGGCGCGCGAACTGCGGCTGACTCCGGGGTTTGTGGCGACGGCTGAGGGGTCGGTGCTGATTGAGGTGGGGCATACGCGCGTGCTTTGCAATGCGACGGTGCAGGAGGGAGTGCCGGGATGGATGCGGAACTCGGGCAAGGGGTGGGTGACGGCGGAGTATGCGATGCTGCCGCGGGCGACGCTGACGCGGACACCGCGGGAGAGCGAGCGCGGGAAGATCGGTGGGCGGACGCATGAGATTCAGCGGCTGATTGGGCGATCGCTGCGGTCGGTGGTGGATATGAAGCTGCTGGGCGAGCGGTCGGTGATTCTGGACTGCGATGTGTTGCAGGCCGACGGCGGGACGCGCACGGCGGCGATTACGGGCGCGTGTACAGCGCTGGCGCTGGCGCTGGGGAAGCTGGTGGCGGCGGGGACGCTCAAAGCATCGCCGCTAAAGCAGATGGTGGCGGCTACGTCGGTGGGGATTGTGGATGGGCGGGTGTTGCTGGACCTTGCCTATGAAGAGGACGCGCGCGCCGAGGTGGATATGAATGTGGTGATGACAGCGGGCGGCGGACTGGTGGAGACGCAGGCGACGGCGGAGCGTGGGGCGTACTCGCGGGCGCAGTTGAACGAGATGCTGGATGTGGCGGAGCGGGGGATTCAGGAGCTGCTGGCGGCGCAGAAGGGATGTTTGGAAGCGAGTAGTTAGTGGTTAGTCGTTAGTGGTTAGTAGGAGAACGAGATGGCTTGTCATCACTTCGATCATGTGAATCTGAAAGATGTGCCGGGCGCTTCGGCGAGTTATGCGAAGGGCTGCGCGGAGTGCATCAAGATGGGCGACTCGTGGGTGCATCTGCGCGAGTGCCTGGTGTGCGGGAACGTGGGCTGTTGCGACTCGTCGAAGAATAAGCATGCGACCAAACATTTTCATGCGACGAAGCATGCGGTGATGCGATCAGTCGAACCGGGCGAGCATTGGGGGTGGTGCTATGTCGATGAGGCGACGGTGGAGATAGGGCGGTAGAGTTGCTGTTGTCTCGGTCGGTCTGATTTGCGCTGCTATGCTGGCGGTGTGAGGTAAGAGAAAAACTATGGCAGATGACGCAGTACATATCACAGTGCGGCCCAATGGACCGTTGCGGGTGGAAGGGCACATTGTGCTGAAGGATGCAGATGGCAAGGAGTGGGACCTGACGGGCAAGCCGGCGGTGAGCCTTTGCCGCTGCGGGATGAGCGAGAAGCGGCCGTTCTGCGATGGGTCGCATGCGAGGAATAACTGGCAGTGCGCGGCGAGCCCTGGGAATTTGACGGGGCAGTGATGCCCGCTGCTTTAGCGGGTTAACTCGGGTTCGGTGGGGAGGACGGAGCCGAGGTCTTCGTCGCTGGTTTCGCCGAGGCCGCCGAAGCGGCGCTCGCGCTGCTGGTAGTCGGCGATGGCTTCGAGCAGATGAAGGCCGCGGAAGTCGGGCCAGAGCCGTTCGGTGACGAAGATTTCCGCGTAGGCGATCTGCCAGAGAAGGAAGTTGGAGATGCGTTGCTCGCCGGAGGTGCGGATGACGAGATCCGGGTCGGGCATGTGCGCGGTGTAGAGGTTCGAGGCGAGCGTCGCTTCGGTGAGGCGGGTGTTCAGGGCGTCGTCAACGCCTTCGGCGGCGAGCATGTCTTCGAGCGAGATGCCGCGATGGGCGGCCTCGGCAAGAATGGAGTGCGCGAGGCGGCGGGTGGCGTCGACAATTTCAGAACGAGAGCCGTAGTTGAGTGCGAGGGTGAGCGTGGTGCCAGTGTTCTTGGCAGTCTGCGCCTCGGCCCAGCGCATGGTGTCCTGCACTTCGGAAGGGAGCTCGTGGGTGCGGCCGATGTAGGCCATGCGGATGTTGTTGTCGTTCATGCGCTCGACGTTGGAGACGAGGTAGGACTTCAACAACTTCATGAGGAAGTTGACCTCGGACTTGGGGCGGCGCAGGTTGTTCTCGAGCGAGAAGGCGTAGAGGGTGATCCAGGGGAGGTCGATGCGGGAGGCGGTCTCAACGACGTACTGCACGGACTCGGCGCCCTGCTGGTGGCCGAGGAAGCGTTTGAGGGCGCGCTTGCCGGCCCAGCGTCCGTTGCCGTCCATGATGATGGCGACATGCTGCGGGATGCGGGAGGGATCGAGTGTGTCGTAGAGCGTGCGTTCCTCGGGAGAGAGCTCGTGGACGCGAGGGGAGTTCTGGTAGACGCGGCTGGAGTGGGGCTGGGACACGGTGCGGCTCGCTGGGATGAGGATAGCTGATGCGAGGGATCGGGGAACAGGGATTAGGAAAGGAGGAAACGGAGAGGCGCCGCTACGCTGCCCGGAATTGAAGGCTTGCGTGCGACGCCTGGAGGTCGTGCGAAGTTGCGGGTGCGGGCTAGGCCAGTTTGCGGGTGCGTCCTTGAGCGAGCTCGCGGACATGGTTGAGGAAGATCGACTTCTGGGTTGAGGTGAGATGGAGGGTGTACTTGGCGACCTCGGCGAGGAAGGGGTCGGTCATGAGAACGGCAGTCTCGTCCTTGTGGCGTGTCGGCGCGTCGCGGAGCAGGGCGGAGATGTCGACCTGGAGGGCGCGGGCGAGGCGATCGAGGGAGGAGAGCGTCGGCATGGCCTTGCCGTTTTCGATCTTGGAGATGTAAGTGCGCGGCACGCCCATGCGCATGGCGAGTTGGCGCTGCGAAAGATTGCGGACGTGGCGAAGGTCGCGCACGGCGGAGGCAACCTGAATGGTGTCGTTGTCGGGCCGGACTGTCTCGGCGACGATGGCGATGGCCTGCACCGAGGGCTGCTCGGGCAGAAGGGACTTCTTGCACTTGCGGCAGATGTCGTTGGTTGTGCGGAACTGGACAAGCTTGCAGTGCTCGCAACGGAGTACCTCACGTTCGGTACCCGAGACAAGCTGGGGTTGGGGCGTGGGCACGGCGATGGGCGCCATGATTGTTGCCATGTTGTGGTGTTGCGGGCGGATGCCAGAGCGGGCACCGCAGCGCATCACGTCCGATAAGGAGGCGAGCGATGTGCCTACTCTGACACCGGGTGCCCGAAGAGTCAAGGGGTCTTGTGGAAGATTCAGGGAGGAAAGTGGTAGAGAAGGGGGAAGAGAACCAAGGTGGTAAACAGATGGCAGTGAATAGTGAGTAGTGAATAGTGAATAAGGCGAAGACGCTGGAGGTGCGATGGCTGAGTTTGGGGCGGAGCAAGCGGAGAGGTTGTTGCGGGAGTGGACTGCTGGTGAGTCGCTGGTGAAACATGGTTTGGCTGTGGCTGCGTGCACGGAGAGCTATGGGCGGTTTGAGGCTGATCGACTGGGACTGGTGGGAGACGAGGCTGCGCGGTTGGTGGAGCGGTACCGGTGCGCGGGGCTGTTGCACGATTTCGATTATGAGAGACATCCGACGCCGGCGGAGCACCCGTTTGTGGGTGTGCAGCACCTGCGCGAGCAGGGGTGGCCGGAGGAGATTCTGCACGCGATTCTGGCGCATGCGGATTACTCCGGGGTGGTGGCGGAGTCTCACCTGGATAGAGCGTTGTTTGCGTGCGATGAGCTGGCGGGTTTCTTGACGGCGTGCGCTCTGGTGAAGCCTTCCAAGAAGATTGCGGAGGTTGAGGTCGCGGGCGTGAAGAAGAAGATGAAGGATAAGGCGTTTGCGCGGGCGGTGAAGCGCGAGGACATTACGCATGGCGCAGAGCTGCTGGGGATTCCGGTGGAGGAGCATGTTGGAAACTGTCTAGCGGCGATGCAGGCGCATGCGCAGGAGCTGGGGTTGTGATGGAGTGAATAGTGAGTAGTGAGTAGTGAATAAGGCAGGAGGAAGAATGAAACGCTGGGTTGCAGTTGCGGTGATGTTGATGACGGTGAGTGTGGCGGCGTATGCGGCAGATAAGCCTTTTGACTCCAGCCGCGACTCTGCGCAGGATTTGAAGGCAGCGATTCAACAGGCCGAGGCCGAGCATAAGAACATCCTGATGGATGTGGGCGGGAACTGGTGTTCCTGGTGCCTGCTGCTGGAACGCACGCTAACTCAGGATACGGAGCTGCATGCGCTGCTCGAAAAGAACTATGTGCTGCTGCATGTGAACTTCAGCATGGACAACCAGAATCAGGCGTTCCTGGGGAAGTATCCGGCGGCGAAGGGATATCCGGCGTGGTATGTGCTCTCTCCGCAGGGAAGATTGCTGAAGGCAGAGGATACGAGCGAACTGGAGGCGACGCACAAGCTTGACGCGGGCTACAACAAGGACGCGCTGCGAAAGTTTCTGGAGGAGAACGCGCCCAAGCCGCTGTATCAGCCGGTGAGGTGAGAGAAACAGATTTTAGATGACAGATTTTAGATGTTAGAGGTTTAGCAGCCGCGCAGGATGAGCAGCCAGATCAGCGACAGGAAAAAAGAGCCGATGATGCCGATGGCGATCAGAGGGGTGCGCATGGGTGGCTCGGAGGCGGAGTGGGTGGTTTCGTGCGGGGCGGCGGGGTTGTAGTGAATAGGGAAGAGCGTGCCTTGCGGAACAGCTTTGGCTGAGGTGAACTCGCCGGTGTGGAGTTCGGGTGTGCCTTCGGGGTTGGGCGCCCAGTAGTTGAAGGTGATGTGGAAGTGCCTGGTAGTGGGGGCGCCGAAGGCGAGGGCGCGGCCGGCGCCGAACTCGTACTTACAGGCGGTGACGGTGGCCATGGCTTCGGGCCAGGGGCTGTTCGAAATGTCGGTGTGTGTGGGCATTTTCGATGCTTTGAGCAAACAGCAGGTCCTTCGCTTCGCTCAGGATGACAATTCTTAGAGATCCAAACTGGAGATGCGCTGAATTTTGGCGGCGGCGAAGCAGGCGTTGGTGCGGTCGACGGAGCCGGAGTGAGTGTTAGTTGATGGAAGGGCGACAGCGCGGGAGAGGTCCTCGAGGACGAGGCATTCGAAGCCGAGAGCGGCGCCGTCGAGGGCGGAGAAGCCTACGCAGAAGTCGTAGGCGAGGCCGCAGAAAAAGTGGCGCGTAAGATTGCGCTCGCGCAGATAGCCGGCGAGCCCTGTCGGGGTGGTGTGGTCGTTTTCGAGGAAGGCCGAGTAGCTGTCGATGTCTTTGCGGAAGCCTTTTCTCAGGATGAGCTCGGCGCGGGGGATTTGCAGGCGGGGATCGAGCTCGGCTCCGGGAGTGTTCTGGATGCAGTGGTCGGGCCAGAGGGTTTGGGTGCCGTAGGGCGTCGCAACCGTGCCGGTGAAGGGATGCTTGCCGGGGTGGGCGCTGGCGAAGGAGATGTGGGCGCGGGGGTGCCAGTCCTGGGTGAGGACGACGTGGTCGAATCTGGCAGCGAGGGTGTTGATTCCGGGGAGGATGGCGTCGCCTCCGGCGACGGCCAAGGCGCTGCTATATTCCGGCGTGCTGGGAAGGAAGTCGCGCTGCATGTCGATGACCAGAAGGGCGTCCGTGGGACGAAGCTGAAGGGTCATAGATGAATTGTACGGAGGGGTGATATCGCCGGGCAGGCGGGGGCCGCTATTCTGGGCAGGTGAAGCGCGCGGTTGGGCTCTTGGATGGGGTTTCGGGCTGGTGGATGGGTTTCGTGGCTGCCTGCGTGCTGCTGGGCGCGAGCGCGTGCGGATGGGCGCAGGCTATGGCGCTGGTTGCTGTTTCGACGAGTGCTGCGGATGGGCAGGTCAGCGGCGTGGTGGAGGATGCGCAAGGGGCGCTGATTCCTGGCGCTCAGGTGACGCTCGACGAGAACGGCGTAGAGAAGCAGATTGTCAGCGGGAGCGATGGACGGTTTTGTTTCGCCGGTGTGCCTGCGGGCGCCTTTACGGTGAGGGCGAAGGAACAGGGGATGGAGGAGGGCGTGCGCTCGGGCACACTGGCGGCGGCGCAGCAGGTGGAGCTGGAGCCGATGATGCTGGTGGTGGGCACGACGATGGAAGTGAATGCGATGACGCGGGAGGAGATCGCGACCGTCCAGGTGAAGGCCGAGGAGAGGCAGAGGATTGGCGGGATTCTTCCGAACTATTTTGTGAGCTATGACGCGGACCCAGTGCCGCTGACCAAGCGGCTGAAGTTCGAGCTGGGATGGAGATCAGTGGTTGACCCGGCGAACGTCGCTTTCGTGAGTGCGGTGGCGGGGATGCAGCAGGCGGGCGGCTCGTTCAGCGGCTATGGCCGGGGTGCGTCGGGCTATGGCAAGCGGCTGGGAGCGGGGATGGCGGACGCGACGGTGGGGACGATGTTGAGTGGGTCGATTCTGCCGGTAGTGTTCAGGCAGGATCCGCGCTACTTCTACAAAGGCACGGGGAGCGTGCGCGAGCGGACGTGGTATGCGCTGAAGACTGCCGTGATCGCGAAGGGCGATAACGGCAAGTGGCAGCCGGCGTATGCGAATGTGCTGGGGAGTTTTGGCGCGGGCGCGGTGTCGAATCTGTATTATCCCGCGGCTGACCGGGGGGCGGCGTTGACGGTGGAGAACGGGTTCATCGCGATTGGATTCGATGGTTTCAGCAACGTGATGCAGGAGTTTTTGCTGCGGCGAATGACGCCGGGGTCGCGGCGTGAGATGGGGGAGTAAGGCGCGTGAGCCTTACACGCGGGCGATCATGACCTCGGTGGATTTGATGAGGGCGGCGGCGGTTTGGCCTTTGCGGAGCTGCATCTCGCGGGCGGCGTCGGAGGTGATGATGGAGGTGATCCGCTGGTCGCCGATCTCAAGGACAACTTTGGCGAGCAGGCCGCTGATCTTTACCTCGGCGATGCGGCCGACGAGCTGATTGCGTCCGCTGACGGCGCGGAAGCGGTCGCGTGAGGCTTTGGGGTTGGTGGTGCGGCGCGACTTCATCAGCGGCTTGAGCGAGGACTCGGGGATGCGGTGGTGGCCGCCGGGCGTCTTGATGGTCTTGAGGGTCCCGGCGAGGATCCACTGCTTGAGGGTGGGATAGCTGACGCCGAGGGCGGCTGCAGCTTCGCGCGGTTTCAGCAGGAGATCGGTGTCCGCCATGGTGGCCTCCGCTTTGTGCGTCCGCGGAGAAGTATACGCGGATGCATTTGAGCCCAGATCGGAGCACGCGAAAAGCGAGCCTCGCGTGCGGCTCGCAGGGGCATACATGCATCAAGAATTCGTTAGACGAAATCGTATAGAGTTGATAAATGAGCCGAGCCCGATTCCTGAGTCTTCGCTTCGTATGGTCATGTGCTGCTTTGTGGTTTGGTTTGGGTAGTGGTCTGGCGATGGCGCAAGCTCCGCAACCGAAGCCCGCTGAGCCGGATACGTTCTGGGGACGGTGGCAGGCGCGAGCGACGGCGACGCAGGCCGCGCAGCCGCACTGGATTACACCGCTGGTGCTGGTGACGCCGCGGCTGGAGCAGGAGTTCCGCGCGGACTTCGTGCACCAGTACAACACCAAGGGTGAGTATCAATGGACGTATGACAACGGCAAGGGGCTGGAGATGATCCCGGAGCGGCACACGGAGATTCTGATCAACCTGCCGCCCTTCGTCGATCATGGGAATGGAGCGAAGGACGGGTTTGGCGATATCGCGTTCATCGCGAAGGAGCGATTGTTTTCACGCAACGAGGAGCATGGGAACGGAATTGTGACGTTCTTTTTCGGGGGAACGATACCGACGGGGAAGAACGGGAATGGAAGCTGCTGCGCGGTGGTGACTCCGACGCTGGCGATGGGCAAGGGGTTTGGGCAACTGGCGCTGGAGACGACGGCGGGCGGATCGTTGCCGGTGACGAATGCGAAGGGGCTGGGGCACACGATTACGTGGAACAACGCGATCCAGTATCGTGTGGCGAAGACGGGTGTGGGGAGGTTGTTCTGGCCGGAGGTTGAGTTCAACTCCTCGTTCTTCAAGGGTGGAGCGAATGATGGGAAGGCTGTAGCGTATTTGACGCCGGGATTGGTTGTGGGGCGCGTTCCGTTGACCCATGATGCGAGCGGAAAGCCGGGGAGGCTGGGGCTGACGTTCGGCGCGGGCGAGCAGATTGTGCTGACGCACTTTCGCACGTACAACCACGCGACGATCATCACGATGCGGCTGCCGTTCTAATTCGTGCGGTGGGATTGCGTCTCAGCGGGCGTGCCTGGACGCGATCCATAGATAGGCGAGGATGGCGAGGACGGCGACGATGGCCATGGCGATGTAGACCCAGCGATCCTGGCTGCGGTCGCACATGGTGTTGCGCTCGGGCTCGTCGGGGTCGTATTGAAGACAGAATTTTGAGCCGATCTCCCAGGGGTCGGGGCTTTCGAACTCGCCGAGGTAGCGGCGACCGTTGACCTCGTAGTTGAAGGCGACCATGTACTCTTTGCCCGCGTAGCCGCCGCCGGCCGCGAGGCGGCAGTGTTCCTGCGAGGAGGTCTGGACGGTCGCTTCGGTCTGCTGCCATTCTTTGGGGCTCATGGGATTCGTCCACAATACGAGCGCCGACAGTATGACACGATGACGTGCTATCCTTCGCGAGTTTTCTGGAGTTTTGTAAAGGCGGGTGCATGGCGGAGGAAGCGAAGGCCGGGAACCGGTTGGAATCGAAGCTGGATGTGGGGTCGGCGCGGTTTGCGAAGAATCGCGAGGCAGTGCTGCGGCTGATGGACGAGGTCCGCGCGGAAGAGGCCAAGATTCGTGAGGGCGGCGGCGCGAAGGCGGCGGAGGCGCAGCACGGCAAGGGACGGCTGACGGCGCGGGAAAGGCTCGAGTTGCTGCTGGATAAGGGTTCGGAGTGGACCGAGTTGGGGTTGTGGGCGGCGTATGGGATGTATGCGGAGTTTGGCGGTGCTCCGGGCGCAGGGGCGGTGGCGGGGCTGGGACGCGTGAGCGGGAAGCTGTGCCTGGTGGTGGCGAACGATGCGACGGTAAAGGCGGGCGCGTTCTTTCCGATGACCGCGAAGAAGGTCATCCGAGCGCAGACGATTGCGCTGGAGAATCGGATTCCGACGCTGTACTTGGTGGACTCGTCCGGCGTGTTTTTGCCGCTGCAGGAGGATGTGTTTCCGGACCAGGACGACTTTGGGCGGGTGTTTCGCAATAACGCGGTGATGAGCTCGCTGGGCGTGCCGCAGATTACGGCGATTATGGGCATGTGCGTGGCGGGTGGGGCGTACCTGCCTGTGATGACGGATACGGTGTTGATGACGGAGGGGTCGGGATTATTTCTGGCGGGGCCGGCGCTGGTGCAGGCGGCGATTGGGCAGAAGACGGATGCGGAGGTGCTCGGCGGGGCGCAGATGCATGCGGAGGTTTCGGGGACGGTGGATTTTAAAGAGAAGGATGATGCGGCTTGTATTGCGCGGCTGCGGAACTTGGTGGGGAAGATTGGCGAGAGGGCGAGTGCGCCGTTTTCGCGGGTGGAATTTGAAGCGGAGCGGGATAAGCCGAGGTTTGCGGCGGAAGATTTGTATGGGTTGATGGATCCGACGGTCGGGGCTTCGAATGCGTATGACGTGCGCGATGTGATTGCTCGGATCGTTGACCGTTCGGAATTTGACGAGTACAAGGCGGAGTTTGGGCGGACGCTGGTGTGTGGGTATGCGCGGATCGGCGGGCGTGCGGTGGGGATTGTGGCGAACCAGAAGCTGAATCAGCAGATGACGGTGGCGATGGGGCCGCAGCAGGGCGAGAAGCGCACGGAGTTTGGCGGGGTGATTTATACGGAGTCTGCGCAGAAGGC
>Ga0207933_1000820_pt1 | contig 27209 bp, 27 predicted proteins | sample NGESurdeep092012_4_FD_184488 | JGI IMG/M metagenome (GOLD analysis project Ga0207933, IMG submission 184488) | Arctic peat soil microbial communities from Barrow, Alaska - NGEE Surface sample F53-3 deep-092012 (SPAdes) | ecosystem: Environmental > Terrestrial > Soil > Wetlands > Peat ... | reverse complement strand
CCATGGCGGGCGCACCAGCGTGGACACCGTCGGTGACCGAGTCGAGCGCGACGTCGTCAACGGCGTTATGTCCCTCGTGCGGCAAGTTGCGTCTTCCCGGACAGAACTACTGCATGGGCTGTGGAGCGAAGTTCGCCGACGAGTGAGTCGCCACTCGAAGTGCCACTCACCTCTTTCCGACGAAGCGCCGTCTCGCGCTCTGCGCCCAAGAGCTGTTTAATGAGCGCCGTTACACTTAGTTCGTGAGTCCTCTCACGTCAGAGAACCGGTCGCAGCGCGTCAATCTGATCATTCTGATCGTCTTCGGCGTGGCCTTCGGCTTCGTCGAAGCCGCCGTCGTGTACTACCTGCGAGCGCTCATGCGCTTCCACGAGAACTACGCCATCGGCCACTACAAAGTGCTGCTCAATCTCGGTTTCATCACCTTCGTTTCGCCGACCCACTCGCTGCTCGTCGATCACCGCATCAGCGACATCGAGGTGACGCGCGAGAGCGCGACCATCGTCATGCTGGCCTGCATCGCGTACGTGTCGGCGAGGACCTGGAAAGCACGAGCGGGCGCCTTCCTGGTCACGTTCGGTTGCTGGGACCTGGCGTACTATCTCTTCCTTCGAATCGAAGAGAACTGGCCGCGCAGCTTCTTTACTAAGGACGTGTTCTTTCTCATCCCGGTTACCTGGATCGGACCCGTTATCACGCCGATAGTTCTCTCCGTCGTGATCGTGCTGATGGGCGCGTGGTGGTACACGCGCTCCGCGCGAGCGCCGCGCTAAGCGCGCTCCACCAGCCCGTCGCTTCTCGCCGGCGCGGGTACTGAGGCGTCCCTCAACGCACCTGCCCGACCTTCTTGTCGGTTCTCAGTTCGCCAAACTGAGGTGAACCCTACGCACGGTCGACCGCGACGTTCGTGCGACGACTACCTCGTTCGTCGTGCCCGGCACGTTGACGAAGTCACCGGACAACGCTCGCGAAACGTGCGGTCCTCGCCGCTCACGCGACGGCGGCGCGCTCGCTGTTCGCGTCCGGGTGGACGATGTCACCGTTGTTGGCAACGTCGTCACCGGACACGTCTTCGAGAGAGCGACCCGTTGGTTCCGGTAGCACCCTCGTCAGGGCGAATCCGAGGATCGCGGCGACACCCGCCACCAGCAGGAGGCCGCGCAGGCCGATGTGCGCCTGCAGCAGTGGGACGAGAAAGACACCCGCAAAGGCGCCAAGTTTTCCGATTCCGGCTGCGACGCCGTGGCCCGTTGTTCGCATGTTGACGGGGAAGACCTCGGAGGGAAGCACGAAGGTGGTCGTGTTCGGACCGAACTCGGTGAAGAGATAGCTGACGCCAAAAATCGCGATGAAGGGCGCGACGCTCGTCGTCAGCGTCGGAATCGCGGCCAGCACGAGAAAGCAGATTGCCATGACGCCAAAACCAATGAACTGCAGTCGGCGATGTCCAATCTTGTCCATCTTCCACACCGCGAGCAGGTAACCCGGAACGGCGAAGACCACGAACAGCGCGAGCGTTAACACCAACTTCAATTCGATACTGGCGTTGGGCGAAACTTCGTTGAGGATGCTCGGCAACGAAAGGGTGTTGCCGTAGTAGGCGTAGTCAAAGAGGAACCACGATCCCGCCGTGCCGAACATAAGGAGAATCATCTTTGGATCAACGATGAACTCCCGCAGGCGCATCAGGCGCGCTTCAACTTTCGCGGCTGACGACGCGTCAACCGCACCATTGGCGAAAGCCTGGAGATCCGTCGCGGCTTGCTCGGACCGTCCGAGGACGCGCGACTGGAATCGTGGTGACTCCGGCATCCGCGACCGGAAGTAGATGACCGCGGCGGCGGGCAGGGCACCAAGTCCGAGCATGACGCGCCAGGCCAAACTCGAACTCATCCCCGACGACAACAGCACGAGGCCAACAAGCGGACCAACGATAAGTCCGACCGCTTGCATTGAAAACACCAATCCAACGAGCCGCCCCCGATCTTGACGGTTCGAAAACTCGCTCATCATGACGGCGGATACCGGATAGTCGCCACCGATGCCGAGACCGAGAACGAATCGAGCGACTATCAAGAAAATCAGATTTGGTGCGAAGGCAGACGCCAGAGCGCCGACGACCATGATCACCGCCACGGTGATGTACACGGATTTGCGCCCGAGAACGTCAGCGATCCGTCCGAAGACGAACGCGCCGACGAACGCGCCCAGAATCGCTGCCCCCGTCACCCAACTCGTTTGCGTTGTCGAGAGATTCCACTGCAGCTTCAGAATTGCCGAGACGGTCCCGATGACGAAAAGGTCGTACGCGTCGGTGAAGAATCCCATGCCCGAGATGAGCACCGCACGATGATGAAATCGGCTTATCGGGGCATCATCCATTAATTGACTCACCGTTTTGGTGGGCACCGTCACCGCCGTTACTGAAGGCAACTCGTCGGGGACCGTGGCGTGCCCTTCAGGTTGGGACGACGATCCCGTTACTCGAATGTCAGTCACGTGTCTCCAGACGCGTCAATGGGTTAAACATCAAGATTTTGCCAGTTCGACATGTTCGGAGGACCATTTGAAAGTTACCCAATGGTGAACATTGCGCGAATTTCCAAATAACCTGCAAATCGCTTCGTCAACGTACTCGCGTGGACCGCAATTTCACGTGACGGGCGAAATCGCCGACAAGACCACCGAGTGTCCCGCGGAGGAGTTCCGGCGCACGCACGTGACCAGGACGCCACCACGCTTCTCACCGATTTCGGACTCATCTCTCAGGCATCCAACAGCGTCTTCACATCACTCTCACAAATGCCCTCTCTACTGTGAGAAATGTTCCCGAAGGGAGAACCAATGAAACACTTCACCATCCGATCCATCGCGGCACTGTCACTAGCCACCGCCATGGGCGTCGCCATTCCCGCCGTCGCGTACGCCAGTTCATCGCCGTCGTCCACCACGACGCCGAGTGCCAGCTTCATCACGGCACAGAAGGCGCTCGAGCTTCAACTCGCGAATCGTGCGACGCAACTACAGCACCTCGTCGCGGACGTGAACGGGGCGACCTCGCTGAGCGCGAGCGCCTCGACGACACTCCAAGCGCGTCTTTCGTCCGAGGAATCAAGCATTAATTCCCTCGTTGCCAAGGTTCCAACGGACACCACCAGAGCGGAGCTCAACGCTGACCGCGCGTCAATGCTGAAGAACAACCGCGTGTACGCCGTGATGTCCCCACAAGTATTCGAGATAATCGAGGCCTCTGTCGTGGCTACCCAAGTGACGACGTTGCAGGGCAATGAGTCGACGCTCCAATCAGAAGTTGCGTCGCTGCTCGGTCAACCGGGCTACGAGAACGCTCTCAACCACTACGACAACTACGTCGCGCGCCTGTCGAACTGGTCAACAAGGATTCTGACCGTTGAGGGTGTCGTGCTCGCGCAGACGCCACAGGGCTACCCCGGGAACACGAAGTTCTTCGTCGCCGAGAACCACGAGATTCTCGACGCGAACATTGCCCTTGCGCACGCCGCGTATGACGCGAGCATCATCGGCCTCGCAACCGGCGGTTACACCGGTTCATAGGGAGTCACGTCAGAGCCCACACCATGCATGACGAATATGGCGGTTGGTGATTTCGGTCATCGACCTCCATATTCGTTCGATCCCGCACTTTTCTACCGGGACTCTCTTGCGAGTGCGCGTCATTGACGATCGTTCCGGAGGTACGTTCCATGATCAACAACTCGTACGATTTCCGACACATCTAGCCTTTTCACTCATCGAAGTGTGCACCCATGTGCACAGGTGAGCACCTCGAGAAGTGCAACAATTGGTACATCGATTCACCATCGGAATCCACCCCGCAGAGACGACTATTCACCCAGATCAACCTGCTATCGGCCGTTGTGATAAGTGTCATCCATTGCATGCGGTACCTCGCACTAACACCGGTGCGCTACTCGTTGAAGGTCAATCAGGGGAGCGCAGACCGTCGAGCACCATGGCGAGCAGGCGCTCGCCCTGCGCTTTGACGAGCGTGGGACCGGTGCACATGCCCCCGACCAGCAACATGAGATCTGAACCGTCAATATCAGATCGCGCCACTCCGGCGCGCTGCGCATTTTCGAGCACGAGCGTGAAACTCTGTTTGACTCGTTCGCGCGAACTCAACCTCAGTTCCGGATTCTTCTCGAACGACTCACGGAGTTCGGTAAGAAATACTTGCTTGCCAAGGGAGTAGAGCAGAAACGAATCGAGCCAGTTAACCAATGCGTCCCACGGCGTAAAGTTCGATACCGCCTTTTCGGCGGCGAGGAGGAGATCTTCGACGTCGTTCCGATAGACCGCCTCGACAAGATCGATCCGACGCGGGAAGTGTCGATACAGGGTTCCGGCGCCGACCTTCGCTTGATGGGCGATCGCCTCCATCGAGGCATCGCTGCCCTGCAGTGCAAAGACCTCCCGCGCCGCCACCACCAGTCGGTCGTGATTTCTCTGCGCGTCCGAGCGGATCGCGCGACGGGCGCTTTCGACGATGTCGTTCGTCGCCGCGCCCTTCAGGGGCTCCAAAGGTATGGTCACCGGCCGAAGCCTATGTCCAGCTCCGATCGATTTTCTCGACATTGAGCATCATCCGGAGGCACTCTCCATATAGTAAATGGAAGAAATCTCCGTCTCCCGCTAAATATTCACGGAAAGGTGCTTGGTAATGCCCTCCCCAGTCAGGCGAACAGTGCAGTCGATTCTTCACGACCGTGTGTCGCAACACGTCGCATCGAACGTCAGCGAGGTAACGCGATGATCCAAGGGCCACTAGCCGGCCGGTACGCGGCCACCGCGACGATGGTGATGTTCGCGCTGATTCCGTACTTGGCGTTATCCGCGGCACTCGGCCCGTTGACGCCGATCATCAGTAAGCAGCTCCACATGTCCGCGCAGACGTTCAGCCTCGGAACGGGGCTGGCGAATGCCGCTTACGCCCTCGGCACGGTGCTCGCGGTGCAGTTTGCCCAGCACTTCCCGCAGCGACGGATGCTGGTCGGGTACGCGGTCCTGCTCGTCATTGGATCGGTGCTGACGGCGTCGGCAACAGATGCCGACATGTTCATCACCGGCCACATCATCCAGGGACTCTGCACCAGCCTGCTGTTGATTGCGGCAGTCCCGCCGTTGGCACTTGGCTACCCCGCGAACAAGTTGCGCGACACCGCAGTGATCATGAACATGTGCATCTTCGGAGCGGTCGCGCTTGGCCCGCTCATGGGCGGCGTGCAGGCGGAGTCGCTCGCGTGGCGGCCTTTGTTCTGGATCGTCGTCGGCATTGCGGTCGTCGCACTCATCCTCGTGGTGTTGACCTTCGAAGACTCGCCGGCGGCCAACCCTGAGTCGCCGCGCGACTTGCCGGCGATCGGCCTCGCCGCCGCGGGTTGCGTGGCAGCCTTCTTTGGTGCGTCTGAGCTCACGAGCCACCCGCTCCTCAACGTCGAAACGATCGTGCCGCTGCTCGGCGGTCTCGGGCTCATCATCACCCTCGTCGTCTACCAGGTCCGCGCGAAACGGCCACTGCTCACGATCAAGACGATGATCACGAGTTCGATTCCCGTCGCGGGAATTGTCGTGGCGCTGTTCGCCGCCGCCGCGTCGGTCTCGGCGACCGCGCTCACCGTCGGCGTGCTCGAGGCGCGTTACAGTCCGTTGCACATCGGCCTCCTCTACTTGCCCGAAGTTGCCGGCGCCGTACTCTCGGCAATCGCGCTCGGACTCGTCGTGCGTAAACGCGCAATGCACTACCTCCCGCTCGTGGGCATGATCATGCTGGCAGCCGGGATCGTCGTCTTTCGAATCTCCGTCCCGTCGAGCCCGGCGATGACGCTCCTTGGTTCAGGCCTCACGGGGATTGGTCTTGGCGCGACCGTCGCGCCGGCGTTGTTCGTCGCGGGCTTCTCACTGCCTGCGGCCAACCTTCAGCGGGTGTTCGCCATCGTCGAGCTCTTCCGAGCGGTCGCTGCCTTCATGGTCGCTCCGATCTTCATCCACTTCGCCGCCGCAACCGGCGGTGGGCTCGATGCGGGTACGGCTATCGCGTTGTGGGTCGGACTCGGTCTCGCCCTCGGGGGCGCGATCCTCGGCGTCGTCATCTACATCGTGAGCGGCGCGCGCCCCCAGGCGCCCGATCTCGATCGCTTCCTCTCTGGGGTCGATCCCGCGTGGGAGTCGCCACCGCTGTTCGCGAAACTTCGCCGGAGCGTGCCTGAGACGAAGGTCCCAGCAATGGCGGGCGCACCGTCTGACAGTGACGACTGACATGTCCACAAGTGACAGTGATGCGACGACGCCCGCCGGCGCGATCCTCTTCGTCTATGACGGCTCCGCACTCGCGGCGCTGGCCATCGAGCGCGCGGGGCGTGAGCTCGCGACCGGTCGCGACGCGCTCGTTCTTTGCGTATGGCAGCCCGCCGATGTCGGCTTCGAGCCGGTCACCAAGCGCCACTTCGACGCCGCTGCAGCGAACGAGGTGCGCCAGGCCGCGGAAGAGACTGCCGCATTCGGCGCGTCGCTCGCACGGAACGCGGGTTTTCGGGCACGGGGTCTGACCGCGGAGGCCGCGCCAACGTGGAAAGGGATTATTCAGACCGCCGAAGCGCACCAGGTGAGCCTGATCGTGCTTGGCGCTCACCGACACACTGGTCTCGTCGGGCACCTACTCGGCAGCGTTGCCGCGGCTGTCGTTTCACACGCGGCCTGCTCGGTGCTCGTCGTGCATCAGGAATCCTGAACAGCAGGGCCAAATGGTGGGGCCAGGTACTCAAGGACCGATTCACTGTCGCGAAGCCGGACGGCATGGGCAGATTGATTTTTAGAGAGAGGTGGCGACCATCTCGCGTGTCGCTCCTTGCACTTCGGACACTTACTGCTGGCTCACGCGAAACTGGAATCCTTGACGCTATTGACGTTGAGGTCCAGCAGATCCTGAGCGTCTCCGGAGCGACAATTAACGAAGCGGCGAAAAAGAATACCTAAGTTATTCGAGTGCGTTGTAACTTCCGCGCGTTCACAAACTGCGTACGGAAGGCGACTTGCCGAGCGGAACGAAGGTAGGTTTCAGACGCTCGACCGGACCGGGACGCCCAAGGTAGTAGCCCTGCCCATAGGGAATACCGATCTCTTGCAGGGTAACGAACTCGGCGGCGGTTTCGATACCTTCGGCAATGATGCTGGCTCCGGTATCGCTTGAGAAGCTTTGGAGGGCTTTGGCAAGAGCACGACGAACCGGGTCGAAGTCGATTCCCGTGGTCAGCGCGCGATCGAGTTTTATGAGGTCCGGCGCCAACTTGAGGATGTGGCTCAGGCTTGCAAACCCAGACCCCGTGTCGTCGATAGCCAGCCGGACACCTTGTTCTCGGTAGTCGGCCAACAGGCCTGACAGGTGCTGGTAATTGGCAACGGCGATCTGTTCGGTTAGCTCCAGCACGATTCGAGTTGGTTCCACTGATTCGATCATGACGGCCAAAGCGGAAGTACCAATGACCTCGGGGCTGGCGTTGATAGCAACTGATATCTGCTCGGGGATTCTCCCCAGGAACGACAGCGCCATTTCGATCGCTGCCAGCTCCAACTCGACACCCAGGCCAACCGAATGGGCCATTGCAATCCACACATCGGGTGTTCGATAAGGCGTTGCGTGGAATCGTGCAAGAGCTTCGACTTCGATCAACGCACCTGTCGACAGCGCATAGATGGGTTGAAAGACCATCGAGAATGCTCGTTGATCCAAGGTCTTGCGGAGTAGTTCCTCATCGAGCGCTTCGCCGACCGATCCGGGACTCAAAATATTTGCGATATACCTGGCCTTTGCCGAGATGCCGACCGAAGCCGAATCGACCACTTCGTCACCAGGGCCAAACATGGACGCCGTCGATCGCGAGAGGCTCCTCGATGTGAAGACGACCGCACCCACAAACTCAGCAACCTGGGTCAGAAGTGTGACGTCGGCCGCCGTGAACGCTTGTGGTATCGACGCGTTGACCGTGAGGACACCCAATCTCTCTGCGCCATGTCGTATTGGAACACACACCAACGAAACTGCGTTCAAGCGTCGACATGCCTCCCGGTCGACACGATCGTCGTTCTCGGTGTCTTCGCTGTATACGGCAATTCCCCAGCGGTACGCAAGGCCCGAAAGGCTGCCGTCGAGTTGCACAGTCGCTCCCACGGCATCGAGCCGAGTGCCTGCGCCGCGTATGTAGGTCAGAGTTCTCTCGTCGTCGACCAGCCCGATCAGTGCATTTTCCACGTTCGCTATGAGCGAGAGTGTCTCGACGCAGACCCGTTGCATCATTTGCATGGGATCGATAGACCGATGGACCGATTCAAGAAGCTCCGTGCGCATTCGCATCTGATCCCCCGCCCCTCGATTGCTTACTTCCGAGAAGTTCGTCAGAAAATGACGCCTATTCGACCGAGATTTCTACGTCCGTCTCACTTTGAGCCTACTTTGCTACGGTCGGAATATCGGAGTCTTGAGGGGCACGAACGACGTTTGCATCAATGATCAATCCGTTCGACGGTTGATGTTTGGGGGACACGAACCCGATTCGGACGTTTTGACCGTCCCTTTTACCTATCCCTAGGTCAAATCGTGCGGCTGGAGGGATTCGAACCCCCGACCCTCGGTTCCGTAGACCGATGCTCTAATCCGCTGAGCTACAGCCGCGTTGATACTGGCCCACTATCCTAGCCGACGCCATTTCGAGGTGTCCTCGATGAACTAACTACCATGCGACTATGGCTCGATCGTTCATCGATGACGTTGGCGAACTCCTCGACGCGGTCTACGATCCGATGGTCGAACTCCGTCACGACCTTCACGCCCACCCAGAGCTTTCGTTCGAAGAACATCGTACGACAAGGGTGGTAAGAGAGAGGCTCGTCGCGCTGGGCTTCGAGTTGCGACCGTGTCCCACCGAGACTGGCGCGGTGGCTCGACTGATCGGGGCGAGACCCGGCAAACGTGTCATGGTGCGCGCCGACATCGACGCGCTGCCCGTCGAAGAAGACCGTGACCTCCCGTTCAGATCGCAGAACAACGGCGTCATGCACGCCTGCGGTCACGACGTGCACACGGCCAGTCTCCTCGGCGTCGCGGACCTGCTCGCGCGCCGCCGAGACGAACTCGCCGGTGAATTCACGTTGCTGTTCCAGCCGGCCGAAGAGGTGATCGGCGGCGCGAAGGCGATGATCGCGGGTGGCGTGCTCGACGACAATCCCGTGGACTTCGTGATCGGCGCGCACGTGACGTCACTGGCACCAGTGGGTCTCGTGGCGACGCGCGCCGGCGTCTTGATGAGTGATGGTCAGACGCTCAGCGTGCACCTCGAGGGTCGAGGCGGTCACGGCGCGATGGCGACGATCGAGGGTAACGTCGTGCTCGCCGTGAGCTACCTCGCGTCTCGCCTCGTCGACGTGGTCGCGGGGCTCTCGTACGAGGGGACCGACTGCGCGTGCTCGGCCGGTGTACTGAACGCCGGGACCGCGAACAACGTGGTCCCGCGCCACGCGGTACTGCGCGGGACGCTGCGAACTTTCACGCCTGATCAAAAGGTGCACGCCCTCGCGCGACTCCGGGAACTGCTCGCCGAGGTAGAGGCACGCTTCAGCGTGCGCTGCGAGCTAGAGCTCAACGAGAGCACCCTGGCCGTGCGCAACGACGCCGCGGTGGTGTCGAGCGTCGTGGCGAGTGCCGCCCGCGTCGTGGGCACCGACGGCGTGATCGCGTTTCCCCCCGTCACGCCGAGCGACGACGTGTCGGAGTTCTTGCACCTCGTGGCGGGCTGTTACCTCTTCGTCGGCGGGGCACTCGCCGACGGGACGAGTGGTGCGCACCACAGTCCCGACTTCGCCGTCGACGACCGCGCTTGTCGTGTGGCCGCCGGGGTGCTCGCCACGAGCGCGGTCGAACTCGCGGCGCGTTAGGTCGACGTCACGACCGATGACGGCTCAGTCGTTGTCGAAAAGTCTGGCGGCACCGCGCATAGGCGCCTCGTTACCGTGGATGACGACCCGGTACGCCAAGTGGTCGAACTCGGCCGGTAGCACCCGCCTCGCGTTGCCGCCGGCGAGGTGCACGGTGTCGGCGTGGAACTCCTTGGCGAAACGATCGACAACCTCGACCAACGTCGGGTTCCAGCGCTCGTCATCGAGCGACCTCGCTCGCTCACCGACCGTCTGGTCGTAGGACTTGACGTCACGAAAGATCTCCGCGCCGACGTCGCGGACCTTCTTGAGTTCGCCCTCGATCGATAGCGCCAGACCAAGTCCGGTGCCCAACGTCAAGACCAGTTCCGTGCCGTGGCCCTCGATGCAACCCAGCGCCGCCATCGTGGCGTCATTGACGACACGCACGTCGCGCCCACTCGCCGCACGCAGCGTGTCTTGCAACGCGAAGCCGCGCCACAGTTCATCCAACTCGGGGTCCTTCTCTGTCGCGACCCCGCCGGGGCGCGAGAGGTTGCCCGGACGGATGACGTGACCGTCGCGGAACTCACCGGGAAAGCCGACGCCCACCCGTCGACAGCCGCTCTTGGCGATGCGCTCCTCTAGGAACTCCACGAGTCGCGCCGGTGAGCAGGGGTAGGGGGTCGGGCGTCGACGCACGCCGCGCACGAGTTCCCCGTCCTCGTTCACGTGGGAAAACTTGATGTTGGTGGCACCAATATCGATCGCGAAGATCTGCTCCTGGAGGAGCAACGATTGATAGGCCATCCGCAAATCGTAGTTAGTGACCACGAACCCCCCGATCACGGAGGCGCCGGTCCTTCCACCACGGGCGAAGTCGCACGTTGAAGACCCGCTGTCCCCCGGCGACGACCATCGCCGTCCCTCGAGGGCGTAGGCGCAAGGGAACGTGGCGCGCGTCGGGTTCGCGCTCAACGAGTTCGGGCAGGTACGTGCCCACGCTCGGGTCAGCCAGTCCCGCGAGCACGACGCGCGTGGTGTGGTTGTTGACGATGGTCGCCGCTCGCGGTCCCCAGCGAGCCACCAGTTGCGCGAAGTCCTGGATCACGGTCACGAGGGTGACGTTCAGCCCACTCACGGTCGCCGCCAGCTGGTCGAGCTCCTCGAGGGAGGCCACGGTCGCGGCCTCGTCGAGCACCATCAGGACCCGGCGCGACGTGCCCGCGTCGACGTGGCGCTGTTGTTCTTCGAGCACCATGCGCAACGCCCCGCGAAACAGGGGCTCGTAGTGACGCTGTTCGCCCCGCGGACTGCAGAGGTAGAGCGTGTTCGCGCCCGCGACGACGCGCCGTACTCGCGCCAAGGGCTGGGGGAAGCGCCAGGGCATCAGCATGGTCTCCGCGGTCGTGAAGACGCCGTCGAGTGTCTTGGGGTCGTGATCGAGGAAGCTGCGCACGCTCTCGCTCGCCGGCGATGATTGGCGCTCGCCGAGCCACGACGTCACGTCGTGGCGTTCGACGACGGCCGCCACGTCGAAGATCGACCGGCCGCGCTCGGTGGCCAAGATCATGAGTCCCGCCACGAGTTTGGTTGCGAGCGCGTTCCAGAACTCACTGTCACCTCGATCGAGCGATCCGACGGTGAGATCGCGCGCGACACGCGTGGCACCACGGAGCGTCGTGACGCCCTCCAACGGATCCCAGGTGAGTCCTTCGTCACGGCCCGGCTCGAGGACCTGCACGTCGCCCATCGATCGACGCCACTCGAGGGTCGTACGCACCACGTCACTCTTCACGCTCGTGACGACGAGCGCGTCACTCCAGCGCAGCAGCGTGGGCACCACGAGCGAGGACGTCTTGCCGGCCTGCGTGGGTCCCACGATCAGCAACGAACTCCGTGGCGCCATGGTGATCCGCGGCCCCCACGACAGCCCCTGCCACGACCGACGGCCCAGGATTGGTCGGTCGTTCACGACGTGTCGCGCATCGCGGCGTCGGTGTCGACGAAGCGAAGATCGTTCTCGTCGGGTCGCACGCGAACGATGGAGCGGTGCGGTCCGTAGCGCACGAGCGCGACACCCTTGGGCAGCGCCCGCAAGTAGCGCTCTTCACGCTCCACGAGGCCGAGCGCGACGCCCATCTCACGCGCTTCGTCGGGGGGTTGGCGAAAGAGCCACGCGGTCTCACATTCGCGCAGCAGTCCCTGGGCGCGCTCGCGCTGGGCGCTGCCCGCGTCGCCCGCCGCCGCGACGTCACTCCATCGGTGCAACACGAGCACGTGCGAAAGTCCTCGGGCGCGAGCGAGCTTCCATGAACCTTGCAACCAGCGCAGCGCGTCCACGTCGCTGAGCAGCGCCCACGCCTCGTCGATCACGAGGTACCCGAGTTCGCCCCCGGGCGTGAAGACCTGTTGGGCGGCGGCGACCGCGCTCAGAGCCGCGAGCGACAGTGAGTGCGACGACCACTGCGCGGAGAGATCCAGGACGACGAGCTCGCCCGAAAAGACCAGCGGGTCGTTCTCCCCGTCGAAGAGTCCCGCGAGGTCGCCGTGAATGAAGCGATACAGAATCAACGCGAGTGACCGCGGCGCGCTCGGCGTGGGCGAGTCGAGGTAGGGAGACAGGAGTTGATAGAGCGACCAGAGCACGCGCGCGGGCCGCGGCGTCGCCAGACGCTGCCACACCTCGTCGAGCGCGAAGTGTTGATCACTCGTGAAGGCGCAACCTTGGGCGCTCGCGAAGAGGGCACGTAGGAGGTTGCGCGCCTCGCGGTCGTCACTAGAAAAGGGACTGCACCAACCGTCGCGCCCGAGAGCGACCGGCACCGTCCCGTGCAAGGCGGCCAGTTCTGCGTACTCGCCCTTGGGGTCGATGACGACCGCTCGACGCCCTCGGCGCAACGCTCGCTCGAGTTGCATCTTCACGATCGTGCTCTTGCCCGCGCCGATGGAGCCGGCGACGATGACGTTGGGGTTCGACACCAAGCCCGCGGCGTAGGCGTCAAAGACGTCGAGCACGAACGACGAGCCGTGCTGCGCGTCGCCGAGACTGGATCCGGAGAGGCCGGTGCCCGCGTCGTGGGCGGGCACGCGAAGACCAACGAGGTCGCCCGAGGTCGCCCAGTGCGTCCACGCCCTCACCAGCCGGGGCCGCCGGGCAGCTGCGCGTGGAACCAACGCGACTGCAGGCCCCATCCCCGCTCCAAGCGAAGACCCGCGTCGTGGGCGTGACGCCACACCTGCACACTTCGTCGCTGGACCTCATCGAGGGACTCGCCGCGCACGACGACGAAGACCGCGAGGCGCAGCAGGGACCGGCCGGCCGCCACGAGCGCCTCGCGTTGCGAGAGACGCTCGAAGTTCCTCGACGAGCGGGCCGTTCGTCGAAAGCCCGCCGCTCTCGAGGTCGCTTCGTCACTACCCACGCGGTGCACGGCCCGCGCGGCGAGACGATGCGCTTTGGCGCCCGCCACCACGTCCACGTGGACGGCCAGGTCGCACGGCACGCTCGAGCGAAGGAGTTGCTCCAGGAGACCACGCGTCTCGGGCACCGAAGAAAAGTCGCGGACGCGATAAACCCGCGCGAGTTGCTTCGTCGTTCGAAGATAGCTAAATCGTTCGAGGACCCGAAGCGACGTCGCGTCGTTGGTACGACCAACGACCTCGAGCGCGAGCGCGTTCTTTAGTGTCCAGCCATCGGGCGCGGGCACGTCAAGGGGCAGCGTCAACAGCGTGGTCACGTCACCGTTCATCGTGACGACGTGCTCGGAGAAGTGTTGGCCGGACCGTGCGGCACTACTCGCGTCGGCCAGCGCCGCGAGGGCCTCAGCGATCGTCACGTCACGTCCCGAGAGGTCGAGTCGACCTCGATGCACTAGTTCGTAGCCCCGAAAGGCCACTTCACCCTGGGACCACAACACGACGTCCTCACCGAACTCGCGAGCGCTGAGTTCGTGCCAGTGCGAGCGAAGGACGTAACGAAGTGCCACCCAGCACGCCTCGCCGATCGTGAGTCCGTCGTAACACGGCATGGCACCGATCACGGACGCGAGACCCGCCAGGAGTTCCGCGACCGGTGGGTGCGAACTGATCACCCAGTCGCTGGCTAGTCCGAGTCCCACGATCACGAGGACCGCTTGGTGACGACGAACCCCAATCCAACGAGCGTCGGCGTCGGACTCCCCGAGGCCGAGGTGCTCACTCATCGAAGTGCCACCCGACGACGGGACCCACGTCATCACGTCGATAGGCCACGTGACCACCTCTCAGGCGCGGGGTACCGATCGGGGGCGGCGGCGGATCGCCGTCGAACGTCGGCATGGGCGTCTCGGGCGTCCCCGGCCACGTCGCCAAGCCCAGGTCTTCGGAACGCTCGGGCGGACCCGGCACCGGAACCTCGGGGGCGAACGAACGCGCGACCTGGGCGACCGGTGACGACGAAGCACTGGCGACCGCGCGCGTGGCGCGCGTGCGCAGTCCCTCGAGATGATGCAGCGCGGACTGTTCGATGAAGGGAATGACGCGCAGTAGCAAGAACGGCGTGCAGGTCGCGAGCAACAAGGTCACCGCGCCGGTGATGATCTCGGTCGCCGAGGAACCCTGTAACTCGTTGAGGCCGAGGACCAGAGCGACCACGATAATGAACTTGCTCGCCGCCACGGCGACGAACGTCTCGACGAGGCGCCAGCTGAGTCGTCGCATCGAGGGGAATGTCGACAGCGGCACAACGATGGGCACGATGACGAGCAAGAGCGTGAGCACCACCGTGCGCACGATGAGTTCGCACCAGAGCAGCATCGCGCCGATCACGACGAGGGCGGCGAGCAAGAAGACGGCGAAACCGGGCGTGGTGGGCGCGAGACCGGTGAGCGCCCCGGCGATCGTGGCCTCGTGGTGGGCCACCGACGTCGCCGCCGTCGACGACATCTGATTGACTGCCTGCAAGATCAGGGACGCGAGCGGTTGCGCCAGCGCGACGCCCGCCACGCACGCCGGCGCGACGCCGAGGTAGACCCGCCAGAGCATCGACGCCTCGCCGTGGCGTAACGCCTGCAGTGTCGAGACCAAGAGGCCGATCATCAAGAGGACCGGCGCCAACACCAACAGCGTCGTGAACTCCGCCTTGGCGCCGTTGAGCACGGTCGACGGCTCGCTCGCCGTCAGTAAGACGTGGCCCACGGCACCCAGGAACCACTGGACGCTCGCGACGATCCAGCTCGTCAACGCGTTGAAGAGGTCGTTGGTTGTCGACTTCGCCACTGAGCTGACGCACGACGTCGGCGAAACGATGCAGTGAAAGACGAACATCAGTGGACACGCAGTCCCGTGTTGAAGAAGAAGTTGATCAGGCTTGGCGCCGCACCAATGAGAATCGCGGCCGCGAGTGAGGTCAAGACCGCGCGACGGCCCTGTGACGACTGATGCATGTTCTGCGTGTGACTACCAACCGCCCACAGACCCGCGCCCAGGAGGAGGGCCACCAGCGCGCCGATGAGCGCCCACGAGGCGATTCCGTCGGCGATCGACTGCAACGCGGCGCTGCCCGGAAGGGCCGTCGTGGACGGGCTGAGCGTCACATTGGCGAAGAACATGGTGATCTCACTTTCGTAGAGGAGTCCACAACGGTCGCTATCGCCACCGGCTCGAGCGCGTCTGCGAGACTGGACGCGTGCTCGTAGCCTCGACAAAAAACGTGATTTCGCTCTGGCCCCCCGCCGCGCTCTACGGTGGCGCCGTCGGCGTCTTAGTGGTGGGCATCGTGTTGGGCATCGTGCTCTTTCGCCGTCGCGGCCATCGCGCGATCGCCCAACGGCTGACGGCGCTCGCGTCGCGGCTCGCCGTCGAACCCCACAACGACGACGGCAAGGTCGAATCAGCGTTGAGTTACCTCGAGGAGGTCACGGGCGCGGCCCACAACGCCGTCAGCGAATCGAGCGCGGAGTCCGTGCGTCTGCGCCGATCGCTCGACACGTTGCCGCTCGGACTGGTGCTCTGCGACGAGGCCGGCGGCGTCATCTTCCGCAACACCCAGGCCGAGAACCTCATGGCCAGTCGCTACGGCGACGCCATCGCGGCCCAGGCCGTCACCGACGTACTCGCGGAGGGTTGGGCGAGCGGCATGGCCGAGCGCTCGATCGACATTTACGGCCCCCCGAGACGGACGCTGACGATTCGCGCCACGGTCATCGACGACGGACGCCGCTCGCTCGGCGTGCTCGCGGTCATCGAAGACGTCTCAGAACGTCGACGCCTCGAAGACATTCGACGGGACTTCATCGCCAACGTCAGCCACGAACTCAAGACGCCCATGGGAGCGCTCGGACTCTTGGCCGAGACACTGCAGGTCGAGCGCGATCCGGCGGTGGCGCAGCGACTCGCCGAGCGCATCAACTCCGAGGCCTTTCGCGTCAATCGCATCATCGAGGACCTCCTCGACCTCTCGCGCATCGAAGGTCAAGGTTCACCCAGTCGAGAGCCCATCGCCGTGTCGCTCATCGTCGCCGACGCCATCGAACGTATTCGCACGGCCGCCGAACAGCACGAGGTCAAGATCAACTTCGAAGAGCCCGAGACCAATCAGGTCGTGTTCGGAGATCGGCGCCAACTCACGTCGGCCCTGCACGCGCTCCTCGAGAACGCGGTCGTCTACTCACCGCGCGACGGCACCGTGGACATCAACGTCACACGCGTCGACGCCTCGCTCAGCGCCGAGGGCGAGAGCGTCGGACCCTGCGTGCACATCGAGATCCGCGACCACGGCGTGGGCATCCCCGCGAAGGACCTGGAACGTATCTTCGAGCGCTTCTATCGCGTCGATCCCGGTCGGGCGCGCGAGACGGGCGGCACCGGCCTCGGACTCAGTATCGTTCGCCACGTGGCACAAAATCATGGTGGCACCGTCCTCGTGGACTCACGTGAAGGTGAAGGTTCGACATTCACCCTGGAACTCCCACTGAATCCGCAATGACGAAGAAGCAACCGAGCGAGCAGCGCGCCAGCGTGCTCGTCGTCGAAGACGAGGAGTCGTTCATCGACGCGCTCACGATTGGCCTGGACCGCGAAGGTTTCGACGTCACGATCGCGCGCGATGGCCAACAGGCTCTCGCTATCTTCGCGACGAGCCAGTTCGACGTGGTGCTGCTCGACCTGATGTTGCCCAAGATGTCCGGGCTCGACGTCTGTCGATCGATGCGCGCGTCGAGCACCGTGCCGATCATCATCGTGAGCGCCAAGGGCGAAGAGGTCGACATGGTGTTGATGCTCGAGATCGGGGCCGACGACTACGTCACCAAGCCGTATCGGCTCCGTGAACTCGTCGCGCGCATACGCGCGGTGCTTCGCCGGCGCCAACGGAACGATCAGGCGGACGACGACGACGAGATCTCCCTCGGCGACATCCGCATGGATATCGACGCGCGACGTTGTTACGTGAACGGCGAAGAGATCAAACTGCGCAAGAAGGAGTTCGCCCTCCTGCGGCTCTTGCTCGAGAACCCCGGTCGAGTCTTAACGCGCGAAGTGCTCATCGACCGTGTGTGGGGCAGTGACTACGTGGGCGACACCAAGACTCTCGACGTGCACATCAAGCGTCTGCGCACCCTCATCGAAGAAGTGCCCAAAAAACCCACGCACATCACCACCGTTCGGGGCGTCGGCTACCGCTTCGAAGTTACGAAGCCCTAGCGCGGATCGTCGTCTCGCCGCCCACGTAGGTGGCGAGCACGTCGGGCAACTGCACCGATCCGTCAGCTTGACGGTAGGTTTCGACGATCGCCGCCCACACCCGCGACCACCCGAGAGCCGAGCCGTTCACGGTGTGGACCAACTCGATCTTCCCCTCCCCGGTGCGGTAGCGCACGCCCGCCCGACGGGACTGGTAGTCGCGAAACCAACTGACCGATGAGACCTCGAGCCAACGATCAACGCCGGGGCTGAAGACCTCGAGGTCAATCGTGTACGCCGAGGCCGTGCCCAGGTCGCCGGTACAGAGATTCAAGAGTCGATAGGTCAGCCCGAGCGCTTGGAGGAGTTCCTCGGCGCGTCGAAGGATGTCCGCGTGCGCGTCCTCCGCTTGAGCGGGCGTGCAGTAGGCGAAGAGCTCGACCTTGTCGAACTCGTGCACCCGTAACAGTCCCCGCGTGTCCTTGCCGGCAGCCCCCGCTTCGCGGCGAAAACACGCCGTCTGGGCCGTGAAGCGAATGGGCATCACGGCTTCGTCGAGGATCTCGCCGCGACGCATCGAGGTGAGCGGGACCTCGCCAGTGGGTATCGCCCAGAGTCCGTCGCGCTCGATGGCGTACATGTCGTCAGCCGACTTCGGCAAGTGTCCGGTCGCCATCATCGTCTCGGTCAAGGCGAAGCTCGGTGGGCGAAGCTCTTCGTAGTCGTCAATCTGTCGATCGAGCGACAGAGAGCCGAGCGCGCGCAACAGTCGCGAACCGGCGCCGCGGTAGAGCGGAAACATCGAGCCGGCCAACTTCGCGCCGGACTCCATGTCCAAGATACCCAGTTCCGTGCCGATCTCCCAGTGGGGCACTCGTTGGTGCTCGGCGTACGTGGGTAGGGGCGCGCCCTTGTCCATGTCGACCCACCAGCGGCGCAGTTCAACGTTGTCGCTCTCGTCCAACCCGTCGGGAACCCTCGAATCGGGGACGTTGGGGATCATCAGCAGTTTGTCGTTAAGTTCGCTCGCGACGCGCTCCACGGCGTCATTCGCCGTGCGCTCCTTCTCGCCGAGTTCGCGACTGGTCTGGCTGAGCGCCTCCGCGGTGTCCGCGTCCTTGTTCCCACGAGCGTCGCCCACCTGACGCGAGAGTTCCTTGATCTCGGCGCGTAGGCGCTCGTCGTCTTGGAGAAGCATCCGATGCTCGACGTCCAGGGCCAGAATCTCGTCCATCGTCGTCGCGGAGACCCCGCGTCGGGCGAGGGCGGCCTTCACGACGTCGGGTTCACGACGCAACTGGACAAGATTAATCATTCGTCAAGACTACCCAGGCACCGTCAAGCGCTAGTTAGAACCGTCTAGTTTCGTAAGGCATGAGTAACGCCGTCGACGTCAACGATCTCGAAGTCAACTTCGGGGACCTTCACGCCGTGGACGACGTCACGCTCAACGTCAACTATGGCGAAGTCGTGGCCCTGTTAGGTCCGAATGGCGCGGGCAAGACGACGCTCGTCGAGACGCTGCTCGGCTTTCGCTCCCCCGATGCCGGCACGGTGCGCCTGCACGGACTCAACCCGACGCGAGATCATCGAGAGGTCGTCACGCGCACCGGGGCGCTCTTGCAACGTGGTGGCGTGTGGGCTCCGATGTCGCCGCGTGACGTGTTGCGACTCACCGCGTCGTACTACGACGCGCCGCGCGACGTCAGCGAGCTGCTCACGTTGCTCGATCTCGATCGCTGCCAGAAGACGCCGTGGCGCCGCCTCAGTGGCGGCGAACAACAGCGCACGCTGCTCGCGCTGGCCCTGCTCGGACGACCCCGAGCCCTCGTGCTCGACGAGCCGACGACGGCCGTGGACCCCGAAGGGCGCCAGATCATTCGTGACCTCATCACTTCCGAACGCGATCGTGGCTGCGCGGTCTTTCTCACCACGCACGAGCTCAACGAGGCCGAGCGTCTAGCCGGCCGACTCGTCATCATGCACCAAGGCCGCGTGCTCATCCAGGGCACGCTCGAGGAACTCGCGGGAACACCCGAGATGATCGTCCAGTCGTCGGGTCCGCTCGATCCCGAGCCCTTGGCGGCACTGTTGCGCTGCGACGTCACGCTCGATAATCCCCTGCAACTTCGTTGTGGAGTTCCGTCCACGCCGGAGCGCATCGCCTTGATCTCCAACTACCTCGCGAGCCTCGGCCTCTCCATGGTGTCACTTCGAACTCGAGCGTCGCTCGAAGAGCGTTACCTCGAACTCATCAGCGAAGAGCGAAGCGACGCCTCCTCGTGAAAGCATGGTGGGCGCAGACCCGCGCTGAGGTATCGATGACGATTCGTCGTGGCGAGACGCTGCTCTTGACCATCGGCATCCCCGTGATGCTCTTGCTCTTCTTCTCGCTCACCCACGTGACCGCCTCGCCGGGCGCGCGTCGTGTTGACTTCATCGCCCCGGGCATCTTGGCGTTGTGCGTGCTCTCCACGTCACTGGTCGCGCTCTCGATCGCGACCGGCTTCGAGCGCTCGTCTGGCGTGCTGCGTCGACTGCACGTGACGCCCCTCGGCCAACGCCGGCTCATCGGCGCGAAGATCGCCGGCGTCCTCGTCACCGAGGTGATCCAAGTGATCGTGCTCGCCTGCGTGGCCCTGCTCTTGCAGTGGCGCCCCGATGGCGGGCTCGTCGGCGCGCTGGAGGTCCTGGTCGCGCTAGTGCTCGGCTCGGCCGGCAGTGCGGGCATCGGTCTCGCGCTCGCGGGACGACTGCGCGCGGAAGTAAACCTCGCCGCCAGTAATGGCCTCTACCTCGTGCTCCTCCTGCTCTCGGGCATCGTGGTACCCCTCACGTCGATGCCGTTGTTCGTGCGCCACGTCGTGATCGCGCTGCCGTCGGGCGCGATGGCCGAGGCGCTGCACCGGGTGCTCGGACACGGCCTCGTCCCCACCGGAGCGGACTGGCTGTCACTCGCCCTCTGGGCCGTCGCCGCGCCGCTCTTGGCCGCGCGAACGTTTCGCTTCGACTAACTCGACTGAAGACCCGCGAGACCCTGGGCCAGTTTTTTCTCGGGGATGGCCCCGAAGTAGACCTGGACGACGACGCCCCTCGCGTTCAAGAAGACGGTCTCGGGAATCCCACCAAAGCCGAAGACCCCGCTCGTGACCGCAAAGTTCAGGTCATACGCCACGGGATAGGTGAAACCATCCTTCTTCACGAAGGCGCGCCCGGCGCCTCGGGGATCATTCACGTCGACGCCCATCACCCTGACGGGCGTCGGATCGTGCGCGCGCAAGTACGCGGCGACCTTGGGCATCTCGGCCTTACAAGGACCGCACCAACTCGCGAAGAAGATCAGGACACTCTTGTGGCCCGACGTCCAGGGTGCCGTCTCGACGCCGCCGTCGAGACCTGGGAGCGAGAAGCCCTTCATCTGCTCGCCGACCAACACATTCCTCGACGCGTTCGTCGGTTGCCCCCCGGTGAAGATTGACACGACCGTGATGAGGACGACCGCTACGACGACGCCGAGGCTGATCAACATCTTTCGAGACGGACGTCTTGCAGGGACCTCAGTGGTTTCGGACAAGAACGTCCACCGCCATCAAGATGAAGAGTGCCGAGAGGTACGTGATGGAGAAGTGGAAGAGACGCATGGCTTCGGCGACGTCGGCCTTACCCACCAACGCGTGTCGGTAGAGACGAAGTGCGTAGAAGGTGAACATTGCCCCGAGCACCGTCGCCGAGACCGCGTAGACCCAGCCTAGGTGTGCGCTGGGACCGATCATCAACGTGAGCGCCCACATCACGACCGAGTAGACGAGAATCTCGAGCGTGGTGCGCCGTAGTGACGCGACGACGGGCATCATGGGCACGTGCGCGGCCTCGTAGTCGTCGCGGTAGCGCACGGCCAGGGCCCAAAAGTGCGGGGGCGTCCAGATAAAGATCACGAGGAACAACAAGACTGGCGTCCAGCCCAGTGTGTTCGTCACGGCCGACCAGCCAATAAGCACCGGCACGGCGCCCGCCGCGCCCCCGATGACGATGTTCTGCTTCGATCGGCGCTTCAAGATCATGGTGTAGACGATGACGTAGAAGGCGGTCGCCGACATCGCCAGCCACGCCGACAACTCGTTGACCCAGACCGCGAGAATGACGAACGCGAGGATTTCAAGCGCGCCCGCGAAGAGTGCGGCGGAGCGCGCCGACATGACGCCCGTGACGAGGGGGCGTCGTTTCGTTCGCTCCATAATCGCGTCGATGTCGCGGTCGATCACCATGTTGAACGCGTTGGCTCCACCCGCAGCGAGCGTGCCCCCAATGAGCGTCACCACGATGAGCCACAGTTTCGGGAACCCGTTCGCCGCCACGATCATCGTGGGCACGGTGGTGACCAGAAGGAGTTCGATGATGCGCGGCTTCGTCAGGGCGAGGTACCCCTTGAGGACGTCACTGGTTGAGAAAGACGAAGGAGCGGAAATGGTCACAGGGGATACTCTACGAGGCGCGCAATTCCCTAGGCTAGGGCGGTGCCCTCCTCGCTCCCTCGCCGTGTGACGAGTCCAGTGTTTCGCTGGTTCGCCCTTGCCTCGTTCATCTCCACGATCGTGATTATTCTCACCGGCGCGGCCGTTCGTCTCACCGGCTCGGGCCTCGGTTGTCCGGACTGGCCCACCTGCTTCAAACATAAAATCGTCAGTTCATCGAGCATCCATTCCAAGATCGAGTTCGGCAACCGATTGGTAACGATCTCGCTGGTCGTGATCATCGGCTGCACGTTCCTCGCCGCGTTGCTAAGAGAACGACGCCGCCGTGACCTCATCATCTTGTCCGGGGTCCTCGTCCTCGGCGTCGTGGCGGACGCGGTCCTCGGTGCCCTCGTCGTGTACTCCAAGCTCAACCCTTACTTGGTGTCGACGCACTTGCTCCTCAGCTTGGCGACGTTGGTAGTGAGCGCGGTGCTCTATCACCACTCGAAGTATGTCTACGGCGACGGCGCCCGCAACGACGTGCGCGATCCCTACTTTCGTGCCGTCGCGCGCGCCCTGTGGATCCCCTTCTCCATCCTCGTCCTGACGGGAACGGCGACGACCGGTTCGGGGCCACACGCCGGAAACTCCCAGGGCCAACTCGTCGCACGACGCCTTCCTTTCGCGCTTTCGTCGGCCGCGTGGGTCCACTCACTCGCCGCCGTGCTCTTCATCGGTCTCGTGGTCGGCCTCTTGCTCGCGATCTGGAGGAGTGACGCGCCCACGGCCCTGAAGCTCGGCGTTCGTCGTCTCGTGTTCATCGCACTGATCCAAGCCGCCATCGGCGCGACGCAGTACCTCACGCACTTGCCGACCTGGCTCGTCGACCTCCACGTCGCGGGTGCGGTCTCGCTCGCCATTGGTCTCACGCAGTTCAACGTTCGCCAGAGCGCTCGCGACCGAGAGCCTGGCACCAGGCGAGTCCCGCGTCCCGCCGTGGCCCCGGCACAGTAGGTCTCTCAACAGGACCCCGTTGTTGCGCAGTTCACGCGGCATAGCAATGCACGAGTCCCGTGCGACAATGAAGCCATGAGCCATCCGCCGTCACGACGCAGAATTGTCGTCACTCGTGGCTGAAGGAAAGTCCCACACCCACGCGACGGGATCCGACGGCGACGTGCGCTACGTGCTCGGCGCGTTAGTACTCATCTTCCTCTTCCTCGTCGTCGAAGTGGTGACGGCAGTCCTCGGTACGTCACTCGCCCTCTTCGCCGACGCGGGGCACATGTTGACCGACGTGTCCGCGCTCGCCATGAGCGCGTGGGCGCTTCGACTCGCGAAGCGCCCGGCGCAGGGACGATGGACCTTCGGCCTCAAGCGAGCCGAGATACTCAGCGCCGCGGCGAACGGCGTGACCCTCGTGGCCGTCGCCCTCCTCATCGCGGTCGAAGCCATCCAGCGCCTCATCACCCCCCACCACGTCGCGGGAAAACTGGTGCTCGTCGTCGCGATCGTGGGCGCCATCGTCAACGTCGTCGCGGCCTTCGTCCTCGCGAAGGCCGATCGTCGCAATCTCAACATTCGTGGCGCCTACCTTCACGTGTTGAGCGACCTCTACGCCTTCATCGGCACGGCGATCGCCGGACTGGTGATCGTCCTTACGAAGTGGGAACGCGCCGACGCTGTCGCCTCTCTCTTCGTCGTCGCGCTCATGGCGCGCTCGGCGTGGGGTCTCTTGCGTGACGCCGGTCGAATCCTCCTCCAAGGCACGCCGGACCACCTGAGTCTGAGCGAGGTCCGCGATCACCTGGCCGGAGTGGAGCACGTCCTCGACGTGCACGACTTGCACGTCTGGACGGTGGCGTCCGACCTCCCCACGCTCTCGGCCCACGTGGTCGTCGAGGACGGCTGTTTCGACAGTGGTCACGCGCCACGCATCCTCGACGCGCTCCAGGCGTGCCTTAGTGAACACTTCGCGATCGATCACGCGACCTTTCAACTGGAGCCGGCCACGCACGTCGGGCACGAGGAAGGGTTGCACCCCTAGGCCGGAGAAACGTGTCGAGCAGATCACGCGCGACATCGCGGAGTTTCGCCCGCGTGAGCGAGCGGCGATTCTCCACGACGGGCGGGACCGGGCGGTCCCGAGACCATGGCCATGCTCGACGACGTCACGTTCCTGGGGATATGGGACCTTTGGCCCTAGCCGTCGCCACGCGCCGCGTGTGATGCTCTTTCGAGGACCATAAGGGGGTTTCGATGTCGGCCACGCAGTTCGCAGCACTGCTTCCGCTCAACACGCTCGGGCACTATTTGCATTGGCACTTCATTCAGATCAGCGTCGCCAACTTCGTCGTGATCGTGTTGATGGTGGTGACCTTCGTCATCGCTCTCGTCGCCCCCTTCCCCGGTCGCCGTCGACGTAAGGAGAACCAGTGAGCTACACCGACATCGAGCGACAATGGACCACCCGACTGCGTCGCCGCTTCGTGCACCTTCTCCCGCCCGAGAAACTCCTCCCCGACACCCAGCCGACCTACGTGTCGTCGTGGATCTACGTCTTTGGCGTGACGACCTTGGCCGCGTTGGTCGTGGTCATCGCGTCCGGATCGCTCCTCGCGATCCGCGGTCCCCAGTGGTGGCACACCTCGTCGGTGGGTCACTTCGCCAACTCCCTGCACCTGTGGAGCGTGGAGATCTTCTTCTTCGCCATGGTTATCCATCTCTGGGGCAAGTACTTCATGGCGGCGTGGCGCGGAGGCCGAGCGCTCACCTGGATGACGGGTGTCGTGACGTTCCTGACGTCCATCGGGGCGGCCTTCACTGGCTACGTCAGCCAGACCAACTTCGACTCACAGTGGATCTCCACCCAAGCTAAAGACGGCATCAACGCCACCGGGGCGGGCGCGTACTTCAACGTCCTCGACATGGGTCAGATGTTGATGTGGCACATCGTGCTCTTGCCCCTGGCGGCCGTCGTCTTGACCGGACTCCACGTACTCCTGGTTCGGGTGAAGGGCGTCGTCCCACCGTTTGACGAGCCGGCCAAGGTGAACGCGTGAGAACGAAACGTTTCCGCCCGGACGTGGACGTCGCCCCGTGGAAGGGCGGTCACGCTCCCTACGACATCATCAAGGAGGGCACGATCGCCCTCGTCGTGGTGGGCCTGCTCACCGTGATGCTCGCGGTCGTCTTCGGTTCACCGGACGAGCCCGCGGTCACGATCAAGACGTGGTCGAACGCCACGCCCGTCGACTTCGCGATGACGGCCCTCAGTGAACTGAACCAGACGTCGGGCACGGCCCAGTACGGCGCGCCCTACAACACGGCCTCGACGGGCCAGAAGCTCGGACCCCTCGAACTCGCCAAGTGGGTCGGCGCGCGCGTCCCCGTCAACACGGTGCGCGACTTCGTCATCAATCCCTTGAAGTCACTTCCCGATCAGCCCGTCCTGACCGCCGACTTACGCCAGTGGTCGACGGCGTCGACGAGCACCCGCGACCAGTGGATCAAGAACTACACGAAGGCCTCGACCCACCTCACGTTCGTCAACGGGCAGGTCACCGACACGGCCAACAACGTAGGACCAGTGTCGGTGTTCATCAACGACCTCACCCAGATGGCCCGAACCGGCGCGCTGGATCAAGCGCTCGTCACGCAGTCCGGTTTCTACACGACGAACTTCACCTTGCCCCTCTTGTTCTTGGCCGACGGCAGTTACCTGGCGAACCTGGCACTGCACCAACACCTCATGGGTGACCAGTGGGGCATGATGAACGAGACCGGCAACTACCCGGGCCAAGCGTGGCTGTGGCTGTACACCTTCTGGTACCAGATCGCGCCCTTCAATTCGAGCGCCAACGCCGACGTGCTGGTGTGGGGCATCATGATGGCGCTCTCCGTGGTGTTGATCCTCGTGCCCTTCATCCCGGGACTACGGTCACTGCCGAGAAAGACTCGCGTCTATCGCGTGATCTGGCGCGAGCACTACCACAACACCGCGCAGTAGCGACGCGTGGCCACGCACATGGTGGAGACGATGGGGATCGAACCCACGACCTCAGGCTTGCAAAGCCCGCGCTCTACCAACTGAGCTACATCCCCGCGGGGACCCATTCTACCAAAGAGCCCTAGCTCGGTCGATGTCGCGCGAGCAGACGCGAACGGCGCCGGTCAAGACGCAGGAGTTCGCGTTCGACGTCGGCCCAGTGCAGTGGCGTCTCCTCCACCGCGACGCCCCGGTCCTCCGCGTGCGCGAAGATGACGAAGGCCACCCACCAGAGGGGCACGTAGCAAGCGAACTTGGCGACGAAACCCGCGAGTTGTTGGTCGAAGAGCGGGGTCACGCCGAGCAGCGCGTCCTGACCGTGAAGGCCCGGATACAGCGGATGACGCGCGAAGATCCACACGAACGAAAGACTCGTCACCGCCAGCGACGCGGCGAACAGGTAGCCCGCTCGCGCCATCGGTGAGAGACGACGCGTGCCCGGCATGACGGCGAGGGCGGGAATCCACAACACGACGCCCACCGCGAGCACCACCGCGAGGACGAGGTCTCGCGCCGCGTTCGAGCGCGCTCCCCAGTCAACGACGGGTGGCATCAGTGTCGCGGTGCCAACGAGCGTGACGGTGGCGAGCGCGAGTCCGGGGTGCGCAAGTTTTCTGACGACGAAGTCCACCAAGGGCGGACGAGAAAGTCGCGCGAGAGTTGCGGTGGGCAGACTCAGTAACAACAGCGGTGCCACCAACAACATGATGACGAGGCGCTGCGCGGTCGCGACGCTGAGCGAGACCTTCGCGGCGACGTCACCGACCGGCCAGATCGTCACGAGCAACAGCGCGAGCAGCGCGCAGCGCGCCATGACGCGTTGGCGCGGTGACGTCACGAGGACGTGATGGACGACGGCCGCCGCGACGATGACCGCGACGACGAAGGGGTGCAAGTGGAAGGGCAGCAACGCGGCCACGTCGCCACGGTAACGCCCGACGACGATCGAATCCAGCGCGGGACCGTCACGGCGCGAACGTCTTAGAGCGTGTGTTCTATTTGGCGAGTGCCCCAAGCGCCACGACCGGCACTATCAAGTCGTGGCCTATTCAAGTGACCTAACCGACGCCCAGTGGAGCCTCCTCGAACCCCTACTTGCGCAT
>Ga0207933_1000819_pt1 | contig 27253 bp, 20 predicted proteins | sample NGESurdeep092012_4_FD_184488 | JGI IMG/M metagenome (GOLD analysis project Ga0207933, IMG submission 184488) | Arctic peat soil microbial communities from Barrow, Alaska - NGEE Surface sample F53-3 deep-092012 (SPAdes) | ecosystem: Environmental > Terrestrial > Soil > Wetlands > Peat ... | reverse complement strand
TTAACGTCGCGCTGAAGGAGTACTTCGGGAAGGGCGACTTGGAGAAGAGTGACGTGGTTACAGCCGAGTATCGTGTGCGCTGTGCCGACGGATCGTACAGGTGGTTAGCGTCGCGATCGTCGTTGGCCGACGAGAACGGTTTGGTCTACTCCGTTGCGCGAGACGTGACGCAAGACAAGCGCGCTCAGAATGGTGCGACAGGCGTCGCCCAGGTCACCTCCGGTGCCCTCTGCGGCTCCGATCAAACGCTGTTGGGGACCGTTGGCATAAGTCGTGACATTACGTCCAGCAGGCACCGCGACGTTGCGATCCATGCGAAGGAGTGTCGATACCGTTCGCTGTTCGATAATCACTCCGACGCTGTGTTCTCGGTCGATTCGGATGGCAGCGTGCTGCATGTCAACCGCGGCTGCACTGTGCTCTTAGGGTATGACTCCGCAGAAATGAGCGGGCGGTCACTTGAATCACTTATCGCGTCGGATCAACGTGAGGAGGTGCATGAGCAGTTCGCGCAGAGGTTTGACGGTACGGCGACCATCCATGCAATCTCTCTTCTGAATAAGGAAGGCTGCCGTGTGGACGTCGATCTCACCAGAATCCCGATCCTTCTGTCGGATGGGGTTGTAGGGGCATACTACATTGCGCGTGATCTCACCGCGCAGCGCGAATTCGAAGCGCAGCTAATACAGACTCAGAAGATGAAGGCGGTGAGCGGGCTCGCAGCGGGAATAGCGCACGACTTTAATAACATCATCACCGTTATTCAAGGCTGCGCCGAGTTCCTCAAGATGAGTCTAACCCGAGATGACGAACGCTACGACGACGTGAACATGATTCGTGACGCGGCGGCGCGCGCCACGGCGCTGACTCGCCAACTCCTCACCTTCAGCCAGATGCAGCTGCAACAGTTGTCGATCGTCGATTTAAACGCGTGCATCACGGATATGCATGATGCTATCATCGACCTGGTTGGCGAAACGATACTCGTCACGACCGACCTCGCCCCTGACCTAGGTACGATCTCTGCGGACGTGGGGCAAATCGAGCAGATTGTGGTTACTCTGGCCGAGAATGCGCGCGACGCGATGCCGAGCGGTGGTGAGCTTCGATTCGCCACTCGCAATTGCGTTCTGGACAGAGCTTATGTTCACAAGCACCCAGGTGCAACAACCGGCCCACACATTCGCCTGTCCATATCTGACAACGGGTGCGGCATGGATGAGGCGACGCTCTCTCGAATGTTTGAGCCGTTCTTCACGACCAAGGGAACGCACGGGACCGGACTCGGGCTTGCCACTGTCTACGGAATTGTCCGTCAATCCTCCGGCCATATTTCTGTCTCGCCCGCACAGAACGTCGGCACGATTTTCGATGTCTATTTCCCTACGTCGGGCATGCCGTCAAGTATGTCGGCGCCGGCGTACGAAGCGTCATCGGAATCTGCGGGGAAGATCATTCTTCTCGTCGATGACGATTCGAGCGTGCGGTCGCTTGCATCGCGAACACTCACCGGTGAAGGATACTCAGTGATTGATGCAGCGAATGGCGCTGAGGCATTGGCAGTAGTGCGAACCTGGGGTGGTAAGATCGACCTCGTTATTACCGACGCAATGATGCCGGTGATGCATGGCGGTCAGCTCGCAGATGCGCTTGCCGTGGAGTATCCTGCCATCAGGGTGCTATTTATGTCGCTCTATGTCGGCGATGAGATTGTGCGGCGTGGTGCGGATTCGCGCCGTGCATTCATGCCGAAGCCATTTACGGCGGACAATCTTACGCAGAAGGTCCGCGATGTCCTCAATACGCATGAGAGTGCAGCATGATTAGCTCGGTGACGGAGTCGCTCCAGACTGCAACCCGAAACGCGGGAGGGCAGACCCCCCGTGTACTCTGCGTCGACGACGATCAGCTAGTGCTGGCAGCGTTGCAGCGGATGCTACGCGGCAAGTTCGAAGTCCGCGGTGTGACCGAGCCAATCCTGGCTCTCAAATTGGTCGACGAGGCCGTTGCTTCGCCGTTTGCGGTAATTGTCTCAGACCTGAGCATGCCGGGGATAGACGGGATCACCTTGCTCACGCGCATTCGCGAGATCGCTCCCTACACGGTGCGTGTTTTACTGACTGGCCGTGCAGACATCGACAGCGCGACACGCGCGGTGAACGATGGTGCGGTCTTTCGATTCCTCACGAAACCATGCGGGCCAACTGATCTGGTAGGCGCAGTCTCTGCTGCCGCCGAGCATAGTCTGCTAATACGATCCGAGCGCGAGCTACTCGAGCAGACGCTACACGGCTCCGTCAAGGCACTTACGGATATCCTCACGCTGGTGAATCCATCGGCGTTCGCGCGCGGGACCAGACTCAAGCGATATGTCGGTTACGTCTCAGAACCGCTTGGAGTAACTAATCAGTGGGAGATCGAGATCGCAGCGCTTCTCTCGCAGCTCGGATCGGTGTCCCTGTCTCCTGCCCTCATCGACAAGCTCCACTCCGGAGCCGAACTAGATGGCGACGAGCAGCGCCTCGCCAACGGTGTGCCTCGTGTGGCAGCTTCACTCATCTGCGAAATACCGCGCCTGGGGGACGTATGCCGAATTCTGGAGCTTCAGAGCGTTTCCTTCGACGGCACCAACTCTCCACGTGCTGGCATGAGCGGTGACGCACTACCGTTGGGAGCCAGGATATTGAAAATTGCGAACGACCTCGACGTACTCGAAGCGGGTGGCATGGCCGCTGGCGTCGCGATTGGAACGCTCGCCTCGCGTATTGGCACGTACGATCCACGCGTACTCGCCGTGTTCAGAAGGGTGATAGAAGAAGATGCTGATCCAGTGCGCGTGCGTCACATGCGTCTTGGTGGAGTCGTCCCTGGAATGGTGTTCGCGATGGATGTTACCAGTCCTACTGGGTTGCTTCTCGCTGCTCGCGGCCAGGAGGTGGGTCGAGCGCTGTCCGAGCGGCTTCGATATTCAATGCCGGAATCGTTGCTGGATCAGGAGGTTGTGGTAATAGTGCCGGTCGGCATCGCTTAACAGGTTGCTGAAAATCGGTGATTGACGGTGTCAATCATGCTGGATGGTGCGAGTTCCGTCAGTCCGGCGCTTGCACGACGGCGCGTGATACCCATTTTCAGTTGCAGTTTGAGTAACGTGACGTTGAAAACATTCGCCTCAGCGGCAGATCAGGCGCGGTCCACGTTCTTACCACTCCAATAAATGATGGGAGCTTCAACGTCTCTGGGAAAATCGATGCAGAGGGACGGCGAAACCCGTTGCAGATCAGACTGATTGAAGCCTACCAGGGGTGCGGCTTCTTCCACCGTGCTTACCGGGACATATTTGCTGTACTGCGGATCGTTGTCTTCGTCCCCAATCTATCCATTCATAGAACTCGAAAAAATAAAGCTGACCGCATTGCGCCGATAAAGGCATTGACGCGGTCCAGCGAAGCGATGTTGCATCTCGTCGACTACTGCTCCTTCGTCCGTGACTTCGGCTTGAAATCATTGGCGACGGCGCAGAAATAGCGCTCATCATCGTCGGTCGTGGCCCACCACAGCCGCTAGACGAGGTGGGAGTGGGAGCTGAAGATGGAATTCCATCACCTATCGGGGCTTTTATTCGGCAATTAGTCACCCCGAGTTCAACGCAATTTGTCAGGACGCAAAAGATAGTATGTCACGCACTTTTCAGGTGCGGTGGTCAGAAACACTCTTCCGGCATCCTCGGCTCCGTCCCCTGGATCCGGAAATCGCCCCGGGACGACCCCAAAGCAGAAACGCCGGCCGCGCCTGCGGCCGGCGTTTCGTGCGTAAGCTGTTGAGGCTACACGACTTGGTGATCAATTATCCAGTCGGGGTGGCCGGATTTGAACTGGCGACCTCTTGCTCCCGAAGCAAACACCACTGAAACAGAAGTTGAGCACGATACCGCATTTTCATAGGGCGGGGCGCGCAATCTGCCGGGTTCTTCTGTTCGCGATAGCGGAGTTAAACGGGGTCGAATCGACAGCGAATCGACAGCAAAGACCTGAAAGGGCTTGACGGACTATTAGAGCCATGCTCGCACCGCGACAAGGCATTTCCCTTGCTGCGGTGCGGGCATGGCTGTAATGGCATTCAGGGACTGCCGGTAGCCACCTGAATGCTCAACGGGCAAAGTTCCACAGCTCCCAGCGTACGGGTGTACTCACTACCGAGTCCGTTATAAAAGCACTGCTTGGTCATGCCTGTTGTGCGTTCGCCGGTCTTAAACGCCGTGATGGTTGCCGTTCGAGCAGGCTGCGGCGCCTTACTTTGGGTGGTCGGCGTTGTTACTTGAATAGACAGCGGGCACAACGTCACCGCGCCCACCGTGCGTGTGTAGTCACTCCCGAGAGCACTATAGAAGCACTGCTTAGTCATTCCGGTCGTTTGTTCGCCGGTCTTGAATGCCGTGACAGATTGAGCATCGGCCGCCGTCGCAGTGCAGACTAGCGCAATCAAAAACAGAGTAGCACGTGTCATGGGCTCTCGCGTGGTAGAAAGGACCGGATAAGTGCACGCATGGTGCCTCGCCGAATTCGGCGCGTGCGTTCCATTCGATTAAGGTTCGGCGTTCCGAGCTTTATGTTGAGGCGCTCCGGCGCGACTTCCGATTCCTCTCGGTCCACCGAATATCGTGTCCTTGAAACCGGGTGCAGGCCAGTCTGGTCAAACCGCCGCTAACGATGGCGGAGTATCGCCGCGATTGGCTCCGGTCAGGATTAACAGCGGCCGCGGTATTTCTACCGTAGTTTGATGGGAGCGTGCCTTACATCGGATGGAGGATGACGTATGAAAGTAACTTTTTTCGCGCGGCTCCTAATCCAGGCTTTTATCCCTGCCCTTTTGTGCTGCACCGCGTTCGAAGCTGCGGCAGCGCAGCAACAGGACACCATCCCCAGCTACCGGTTTCGCCTGCTCGGCGTTTACGACGAGCGCTCCGGTGATCCTGTCGCTGACGTAAAGGTCAGCGACATGTTATCGGGCACATTCTCGCTCACAAGCAGCACCGGAACGGTCAGCCTCATGTTTCTTCCCGAGGGCGGCAGTCTGGTGAGTATCAAGAAGGTTGGCTACGAGCCGCAGACGCTCCCTGTGCCGATCTCTCCGAGCGATACATTGCCGATAACGTTACTCATGCGACCACTGACCACGGGACAAATCACGCAGTTGCCGGCGATCAGGACAATCGGCACCGCCCCATACATTTCCGGGGCACTCCGCGCGTTCCAGGAGCGTGAAACCGAGGGGTTCGGATACTTCATCGACGACACCACACTGCGCAAGAACGAAGGCCATCAACTTGCCGACGTCATTCGGCCGCGGGCGCCGGGCGCGGACTTCTTCTATGGACCCCACGGCGCCCAGTATGTGGGCGCGATGCGTTGCGGGGGTGGGGCCTCGACCGTATATCTCGACGGCGTTCCGCTTAGCGGCGATCCCGGGCCGATGATAATGGTGCAAGGAAAGACGCGAATAACAACTACACCACCCGACCTGTCGCAAATCCCGGTAGAGATGCTTGGTGGAGTGGAATGGTATCCATCCACGGACTTTGCACCGATCGAGTTCGGCGGCACGACCAAGGGTTGTGGCGTGCTCTTACTCTGGACGCGAGAACGGTGAGGTGACATGGCCCGACAAGATCGTACCGGTAGCGAAGTACGTAAACCAACTCCAGATCGCTTGGAATTAAGTCTTCATAGAAAGGGAGCTTTGGCGAACAGTGCATTCCTCTGCTCACGGAGCCTCCTGGCAATCTGGTCTTGCGCGGGAACTATGCGAGTCGGCGCAACTATCGTCCCATTCCACCGGAAATCGGTGAACACGTCCCGGTCGTCGCGTCGCTCGTACTTCGTATCGCTCTCGTCCTTCTTTCCGTCGGTCGGAATAACGCTGCCCTCGTGGGGCAATCACGTCGACCGAATCGATCTGCCTAAGGACCCAAATACTGGCCCGATGCAGACCCAAGCGGCCCCACGCACGGCCCTAGATGCGCGAAACGCCGATCGGTGTCGATCGGCGCCCGCGAGGTGAGTCGTTGTTGGAATTACGGTTATCGATCAGTTAGGGTGGCCTGGATTTGAACAGGCGACCTCTTGCTCCCGAAGCGAGGGTTGGGAAGGGCTCAAACAGGCTAAGTCGCGCAATCACAGGAGCTTAGGCGCGATCTGGCGCGAATGGTGTGAACGGATTTCGCGTTGTTCGCGCGGAATTGCGGCCCCAACGGCCCCACCCTAGCGCACGCATATGGAGGACGTCTGGCACGGTCGGAGGTCGGGTTCAGCTGGAGGAGCGTGATCTGGATGGTAGAGCTGGAGGTTGTTGAAGTAGACTGTTGTCAAATTTGGGAATACGGCATAATTTGGTACTGACAGGATTTACCAATATTACCAAATTATGCCCACTCCACGACAGGCCCTAGAAACAACCGTTGAAGCAGAGTTCACTGCCTGGCTCCCTGGATTTATGCGTGAGCGATTTGGGCTGGCCGTCCAGCCTGCGCCATCGAAATCGGATCTTCGCGGTTTTGATCTGGCCTTCTCACTCAACGAGGATGGACAACCGCGACTGATTCTCGTGGAGGTTAAATCGCGCTGGCTCCGGTCGTTCCTACCGGAGATTCACGCGAAGTTCGAGGTCGTCCGTGAACATCACCCGTCACGAATCCCTGTGCTCGCGGTACCGGCACTATCTCCGAGGCTACGCGGCGAGCTCCGTGATGCCGGCGTCAACCACGTCGATCTTGCGGGCGCAGCGTACGTACGTGAACGGGGGCTCTACATCGACGTTGACCCAGCCAGGATGCCGGACCGCCGCTCGCAGATGCGGACCTCTCACATGGCGACCGACGCGGCGATCGAGGCGATCAATCCGTTCAGCGACGCAGCATCAGTAGTGTTACGACTCCTGCTCAGCGATCCAGGCAGGGCATGGCGCATCCAGGATATTGCTTCTGCCGGAACGATGAACCCAGGATGGGTTGCCACGATTGCTCGCGCGATTGAGAGCCGTGGGTACGCAACAAGGAGCCAACGTGGCTCCGGGCGCGAAAGTGATTTGCAAATCGCCGACCCGGTCGCCGCTCTCCAGGACTGGACCGACGTCTATACATGGCGGGCCAACCACATGACTTCGTACAACGTACCGTTCGAATATCATGAGTTGACTCAGCGGATCAGGGCGTTCATCGAGAACATTTCGGCGCGCGGTGCTTCGGTTGAATTTCCCGTTGCGTTAACGCTTCACAGCGGTGCCGACCTGTATGCAGCGCACGTGCAGCATGAACAACTGCATGCATACGTGCAAGCGAACGCATTCACTGAGCTCGACGAACGGATACGGATCGATTTCCATGGGAAGGGCGCCGATCGGGATGGGGGCGGGAATCTGCATCTCCTTCAGCCATACTATCGACGTTCAGTGTTTGTTGGTGCGAGCATGCGAAACGACTTGCCGGTTGTATCACCAGTGCAGTTATACCTTGACCTCATCAATTACCCCGTGCGTGGGAAGGAAGCCGCCGACGTGCTTGCTCGGACGGTCCTTGGGCCGGAGTGGAGCCTCTCCTCGGAGCAGATGCGGAGATTGCTCGCGTAATGCCAACTGCTAATACGCGATCGCGCATGATGTGTTTGCTGCGTTGCTGCGTGTGCTTGCGCCCTATGCCAGTGATGTCGTCCTCATCGGTGGATGGGTGCATGCGCTGTATCTCGCTCGTGCATCGGCACGCGGCGAATCTGACGGAATCGCGGTATTGACTGACGACTTTGACATCACAATCCCTCGACACCTGGAAGCCAATGGGCGCCCTCAGCTCGTCGAACTCGTCACGGAGATCGGATTCGAGCGCGACCCGATTAGCGATCTCGACGGTGCACCGGTCATGTTACGCCAGATGATCGATAAGTCTCTTGTCGATCTTGACATTCTCACCGAGTCCCCGGATTCACGAGCGACGGTGCGAGTCGAAGGACAAGTTGGGTTGCACATTGCTGGGTACCCAGGCCAGCAGATTCTGCTCGAGAACACGGAGTGGATGTCAGTTGGTGTCGACCTCCATCCCTCGCTCGCACCACCAATAGAAATTCGAGTGCCGACGCTTCCCGCGTACGTCTTTCATAAGGGATTGTCTTCATCGCAGCGGGTAAACGAGCAGAAGCGTAGCAAGGATCTCGTGTACATGGTGGAGATCATCAGGCACGGTATGCTCGGCCCGGTCGCCCTGGCAGGACTGGCTGACATCGGCACGCGGTATCCAGCGTTCTATGTGGAGTGGAAGAGATACCTGAACGGCGTGTTGAACGACCGCATGCTATTACGGATGGTTGCGGATCAGCTTCTTCTGGCCGGCCAAGCAACCGGGACCGAGGCTGATGTCGTGTCGGCAGTTGCTCGGCGGATTCAACGCGCGTTGCTCGATGCGGCCGGGGCGAATTGACGGCGGAAGCTGCGATCGGACTGGAAGGCCAGCGACGCTACATGTGGTCGCGATGTGGCCCCAGAACAATTATGCCGCCCGAGAAGTCCGGGCGGCATAATTGTTCTTAAGTGGTTGTCGGTACAGGAGTTACTCTAACTCAAACTCAGTCGGGGTGGCCGGATTTGAACCGGCGACCTCTTGCTCCCGAAGCAAGCGCGCTACCGGGCTACGCTACACCCCGATGCCTTCTTGGTACAGCCTCTCAACTTAATCGGAGGCGGCAGGACGGCGCCACCCCGAGGCAGGCTGCCGGCGAAACCATCCCCGACACCCAAGGGCCTCTCCGACCCCCGGATTCCGCCGAACTGGCCCACCCCCCGCCCGGCGCGCGGACGGCCAGTCGATTAACATAGGCTCGGCAACGCGTTTCACCTCGCCGCGCAAACTGTCCAACATCAACCGCTCCCGGAATGGCGTCCTCCGTCCTCTCAGACACGCTCACGGCCTCCGCGCTGTACGAGGCGTCGTCCAAGCCTGAAGAGATGGCCCGACTCGTCGAGCCGCTTCGTGCCGCCGATGTCGCCGAGCTGGTCAATCAGTTGTCGTCCGTCAAGGCCGCTCGTGTCATGGTGAATCTGCCGTTTGACGTAGCGGTCGATGTGCTCGACGAGCCGGAACTTGATCGCCGTCACGAAATCGTCCAGCACATGAATCGCGGCGTCGCCGGCGCGCTGATCTCGGCGATGGCGCCCGATCGGCGCGCGGATCTGCTGCGCGACCTCTCCCCGGCCAAGCGAAAGGCCGTACTTGCGACCATCGACGAGCCCGAACGGTCGCTCCTCTCCTCGCTGCTGGTTTATCCGGACGGTTCGGTCGGTGCGATCATGACGACGGAGTTCGCAAGCGTTGCCTCGAACGTGACGGTCGCGGATGCAATCGAACGCGTGAGACTGCTCGCGCCCGATGTGGTCGCGGTCTACGCTGTCTATGTGGTAGAGCCGACCAGCGGTGTTCTGCTGCGGACCATTCATCTTCAGGATCTGCTGCTGGCCGACCACCGATCGAAAATCATGAACGTCGGTGACACGCGCAGACCACTGTCCACGTCGCCGTTGACCAGCGAGGAGGATGCGGCGCGCCTGATTTCCAAGTACAACCTCGTCGCGTTGCCAGTTGTCGACGAAGGCGGCAGGATGATCGGTGCCGTTACGGTGGACGACGTTATCGATGCGATGGTGCGCGAGGCCACGGAAGATGTTCAGAAATTCGGTGGTGTCGAGGCGCTCGATGCCCCTTACCTGCGCATCTCGATGTGGGGAATGGTCCGCAAGCGCGCAGGATGGCTCGCAGCTCTCTTTCTCGGCGAGATGCTCACCGCAACCGCGATGGGTCACTTCCAGGACGAGATCGCGCGCGCCATTGTCCTGGCACTGTTCATCCCGCTTATCATCTCATCCGGTGGAAATTCGGGCTCTCAGGCGACGTCGCTCATAATCCGCGCGCTGGCACTGCGCGAGCTCAAACTGGGTGACTGGTGGCGCGTGGCGCTGCGCGAACTCCCGACCGGACTCGCCTTGGGCGCTGTGCTCGGAACCATCGGCGTGATACGAATCCTCGTCTGGCAACATCTGGGATGGTACAACTACGATCCGCACCACAACCTTGTCGCGATCACAATTGGTGTCTCGCTGGTGGGGGTCGTAACCTTCGGATCCATGGCCGGTTCGATGCTCCCTTTCCTCCTCCGCCGCCTCGGTTTCGACCCCGCGAGCGCCTCGGCGCCTTTCGTCGCTACCCTCGTCGACGTGACGGGCCTCGTGATCTACTTCTCGGTAGCCTACGTCATCTTGCGAGGGACGTTATTGTAATGACGTGACCCAATCGAACATACCGCTCAATCCGCCGGGCTCACCCCTCTTCCGGGACCACCTCGAGACCAAGGTCGCGTCGTGGATTCGCCCGTGGGACGGCACTGAAGCCGCAGACGTCGTTCTCATCGGCGCACCGCTTTCAAAAACCTCCATATCCCACTCGGGAGCATCCGGAACACCGCAGGCCATCCGCGAAATGTTCGGCGCGGTGTCCACCTACAATTTCGAGCACGACATTGACCTGGCGACAGCACTCACCGCGCGCGACGCTGGTGACGCGCGTGTCCATGTAACAGATCTCGCTCGATCTCGCGCCGGAATCCACGATGCGGTAGCGGCTGTGCTCGAACGATCGAAGAGTGCGTTCACCATTGTCATGGGTGGCGATCATTCGATCTCCGCGCCATCCGTGGAGGCGTTCAAGGCTCACACCGGTGGATCGGTCGGGCTCGTGCAACTTGATGCGCACATGGATCTCCGTAACCTGGATGACGGCGGGCCGAGCAACGGCACTCCGATTCGCCAGCTGCTCGAATCGGGCACACTCGAAGGACACAACATCGTCCAGGTGGGGCTGCATGCGTTTGCGAACGCACGTGCATACCGCGATGTGGCCCGCAACGCCGGTATCACGCAGATATCGGCGCGCGACGTCGCCAATGTCGCTCCGGCAGAGATCGCTCATCGTGCATTGAAGGCCGTGGCCGAACACTCGCAGGCGATTTATGTAACTCTCGACATGGATGTCCTGGATCAGGCATTCGCACCTGGAGTCCCAGCGCTCGTGCCGGGTGGAATGACATCCTGGCAACTGTTCGAGATCCTACTGGTGCTTGCCGCACACCCCAAGGTTCGCGCTCTGGATATAGTAGAGATTGATCCGTCACAGGATCCGCGCCGCGCCACGGTCCGTGTCGCAGTTCACGCTATGCTCACATTCCTCACCGGATTGGTGCTGCGGCGGGCTGACGTATGAGCGCCGATTCGAAAGTGATAAAACTTGATGGACGGTCGCTGTGCATCGAAGATGTCGTCGCGGTCGCTCGACGCGGCGCCCGAGTTGAACTGCGTGACAAGGCGCGCGAAGCGATGGCTGCATCCAACGCGATCGTCACACGCATCGTCGAGCGCAACGAAGTCGTGTACGGCGTCACGACTGGATTTGGCAAGCTTTCCGATATCGCGATCCCGCCAGATCGACTTGCGGAATTGCAGGTCAACCTGATCCGATCGCACTCTGTCGGCGTCGGGCCGCTGTTGAGCGAGGCGGAAACGCGCGCGATGATGTTGCTTCGCGCAAATGTCATCTCAAAGGGATATTCCGGCGCTCGACCGGTGTTGGTCGATCTCCTGGCTGGCATGCTCAACGCGGGTCTCTATCCACCGATCCCGGAGCAGGGAAGCGTCGGTGCGAGCGGAGATCTGGCACCACTCGCGCATCTCGCACTATCGATGATCGGTGAGGGAACTCTCTCGCGAGATGGCAAGTCGGGTCCAGCTGCAGAAATGCTCCGCGCGAACGGTCTCGAGCCAGTGGAACTCGGACCGAAGGAAGGGATCACGCTTATCAACGGGACCCAGGCGCATACGGCGATCGCGGCGCTGCTCGTACATGATGCGGAACGGCTCTGGCGCACTGCACACGTTGCGGCGGCGATGTCGCTCGAAGCTCTCAAGGGAACGCCAGTGGCATTCGACGCGCGAATTCAGGAAGCGCGCGGACAGATCGGGCAGATCGAATCCGCACGAGTGATGCGACTGTTGCTCGCCAACAGTGAGATTCGCGAGTCGCATCGCTCGAATGACCGCCGAGTGCAGGATGCGTATGGATTGCGCTGTGTGCCGCAGGTGCACGGACCGGTTTTGGATGCGCTGCGCTGGATATCAGGCATGGTTACGCGCGAATTGAACGCCGCAACAGACAATCCGCTGGTGTTCGACAGCGGCGAAATGTTGAGCGGTGGGAATTTCCACGGACAGGCCGTCGCGATGGCGCTGGACTTTCTCGCCATCATCATGACGAATCTGGCGGTGATCAGCGAGCGTCGGACCGACAGGCTGGTGCACCCGGATCTCAACGAAGGGCTACCGGCCTTCCTGTCGCCGGACGCCGGCACCAATTCTGGCTTCATGATGGCACAGGTTACCGCCGCGTCCATTACGAGCGAGTGCAAGGTTCTGGCCCACCCATCCAGCGTCGATTCGATTCCGACCGACGGCAGCAAGGAAGACGTTGTGCCGATGGCGATGGGCGCTGCATGGAAGGCGCGTCGTATCATGGAGAACGTGCGCAACGTGCTTTCGATCGAGTTGATGTGCGGTGCTCAGGGGATCGACTTCCGAGCACCGCTCAAGCCTGCTGTGGCGGTTGCAAAGGCTCAGGAGCGAGTACGCTCTGTTGTTGCTCGACTGGAACGGGATCGCGTCATGAGTAGTGACATCGCATCGCTTTCAGCAGAGATATTCGCGGGACGGTTCGACGACTGCATTGAATGGGGTCGAGAAGGGGAGATGAAGCAATGACAAAAGGCGCACGAACGGTTCGCGCTCCACACGGTAGCGAGATCACCTGCAAGAGCTGGCAACAGGAAGCCGCCATGCGCATGCTGATGAACAATCTCGATCCGGATGTCGCCGAACGCCCCGACGATCTGGTGGTTTATGGCGGTACCGGGAAGGCCGCGCGCAACTGGGAAGCGTTCGACGCAATCGTGCGCGAACTGCGCGATCTGGAAAACGACGAGACGCTTCTGATTCAGAGTGGCAAGCCGGTCGGTGTACTTCGCACGCATCAGAGCTCACCACGCGTGTTGATCGCGAACAGCAATCTCGTTGGCCGCTGGGCAACGTGGGAGAAATTCCGCGAGCTGGAACGCGCCGGCCTGATGATGTACGGCCAGATGACTGCTGGCTCGTGGATCTACATCGGATCGCAGGGGATCGTACAGGGAACGTATGAGACGCTCGGTGCTGTCGCGAACAAGCACTTTGGTGGAACGCTCGCCGGAAGATTGGTCGTCACTGCCGGCCTTGGCGGTATGGGCGGTGCGCAGCCTCTCGCTGCAACGATGCTCGGCGCAGCGATTCTTGGAGTAGAAGTCGCAGAGTCGCGTATCGACAAGCGAATCGAGACGGGCTACTGCGATCGCAAGACCAGCAGTCTCGATGAAGCCCTGCGCTGGCTCGATGAAGCAAAATCGAAAGGTGAACCGCTTTCTGTCGGACTGGTCGGAAATGCGGCCGATGTAATTCCAGCACTGGTCGAGCGCGGCGTGGTGCCCGATGTGCTCACAGATCAAACCAGCGCACACGATATGCTGAATGGATATGTGCCTGCCGACATGTCGCTCGCCGCCGCTGATGCTCTTCGCAAGTCCGACCCCGACGAATACCTGCGTCGCGCGACCAGCAGCGTCGTTACGCATGTGGAGGCGATGCTTGCGCTCCAGAAGATGGGCTCTGTCACCTTCGATTACGGCAACAATATCCGTACTGTAGCCTTCGACGCGGGGCTCGAACGGGCGTTCGATTTTCCGGGATTCGTCCCCGCGTACATCCGGCCGCTGTTCTGTGAGGGGAAAGGGCCGTTCCGGTGGGCCGCCCTATCCGGCGATCCTGCCGACATCGCGCGGACCGATCGACTGGTGCTGGATCTGTTCCCGGATGACGCGCATCTCGCGCGCTGGATCAAGCTCGCTGGCGAGCGCATTCATTTTCAGGGACTGCCGGCGCGTATCTGCTGGCTGGGGCAGGGCGATCGCGCACGCTTCGGAGTTGCACTTAACGACCTGGTTGCTTCCGGTGAGATTTCTGCGCCAATCGCAATCGGGCGCGATCATCTTGACACTGGCAGCGTCGCATCACCGTTCCGCGAGACTGAATCGATGCTCGATGGCAGCGACGCGGTCGCGGACTGGCCCATTCTGAACGCGCTCGTCAATACGGCGAGTGGTGCGAGCTGGGTTTCGTTTCACCACGGCGGCGGTGTCGGAATCGGCAACTCGCTGCATGCGGGACAGGTGGTCGTTGCCGACGGAACTCCGGAAATGCGTGAGCGCATCGAACGCGTCCTGACCAACGATCCGGCGACCGGCATTCTGCGCCACGCTGACGCTGGATACCCAACCGCGCGCGACGCGGCTGTGCGACATCACCTTACCATTCCGATTCCGCGCTGAACACGTGACTCGGCGGATCATCTTTCATAACGCGTCGCAGGTCGCAACGTGCGCCGGTCCGCCACGCGGGCGCCGCGGTGCAGAAATGCAGGACGTCGCCATCAGGACGGATGTCGCAATTGCAATCGATGGACCTCTGATTGCTGCGGTCGGTGCATTCAATGACATCGAACGCGATTTTGAGGATGCGGAGCGTGTCGATTGTGGTGGTCGCATCATTACCCCCGGTCTTGTGGACTCGCATACTCATGCCGTCTTCGGGCGACCGCGTTACGATGAGCAGGAGCTGCGAGCCGCCGGTGCTGGTTATATGGAGATCGCGGAGAAGGGAGGAGGTATCCACTCCTCGGTCCGCGATCTGCGTGAGCGCGGCGAAGAAGATTTGCTGCAGCTCGCTCGCGAGCGCATTCAAAGGATCGCGTGCTATGGTGCGACCACGGTCGAGATAAAGTCGGGGTACGGGTTGAGTCTCGACGATGAGCTCAAAACGCTCCGAGTCATCGCCCGTTTGCAGGATGAATGCAGCATCCGGATCGTTCCAACCTGGTTGGGTGGACACGAGATCCCGCGGGAATATCGCGAACGGAGCGGTGGTCGCAGCGAATATATCGAGCAACTGATCCAGGAACAGCTCCCCGCGGTGATCGCCGAGCGACTCGCAACCTTCGCGGACGTATTTTGCGAGCCTGGTGTATTTACGCTCGATGAAACAAGAACCATCCTTGAAGCCGCACGGGCGAGCGGATTGAAGTTGAAGATCCACGCTGACGAATTGGAGCCGTGCGGCGGCGCAGAACTGGCCGTGGCGCTTGGCGCGACGTCGGCCGATCACCTTGCCGCCATTTCATCAGCGGGTATTCGGGAACTGGCGGCTTCCAACACGGTCGCAACTCTACTTCCAGGCACGATGTTCTTCCTGGGCAGACCACGCCACGCTCCCGCCCGCGAGCTGATTGCTGCGGGGGCGATCGTGGCCCTCGCGACCGACTTCAATCCTGGTACATCACCTACGCCGAATCTGCCATTGATAATGACTATCGGCGTCAGTCAGTTGCACATGAGCGTCGCCGAGTCGTTGCTTGCCACAACGGTTAATGGTGCGGCAGCCGTAGGTCTTGCGGACAGCGTTGGTCAGATCGCCCCCGGATTCAGCGCCGATATTGCACTTTGGAACTGTGAAGACATTCGCGAGATACCATACTGGTACGGTGACGCCAGATGCGCTGCATCCTGGTGTCGGGGCGAGCCGGTAAAAGTGGCGCTCTGAGAGCGCCGAGCACAGACATCCGAATTATGAGGAGCGGTCATTGGACGCAATAGACATCTCGGGCGATATCGCCCTGGTTGCCATAACACTTCTCACACTCAACATCCTGCTCGGATTGTTGATGTCGGTGAAATACAATCCAGTCCGGCGTTGGCCGCATCGGCACATCAACACGCTCAAGCTGCATAACTGGACCGGATACACCGCTCTGGGCGTGAGCATACTTCACCCTGCTGTGATCCTGCTATCCTCGACGGTGAACTTCCGGATCATTGACATTCTCTTCCCGCTCAACGCACCGAAGCAGCCGTGGGTCAACATGCTCGGAGCGGGTGCGCTCTATCTGCTTGTTTTCACCGTGGTGACATCATACTTCAGGTTTCAGATCGGCAGAAGATGGTGGAAACCGATGCACTATGTGACGTATGCTCTATTTGTGCTCTTTGCCGCCCACGCAATTTTCACCGATCCGACGCTGAAGGATGCTCCGATCGATCCTTTCGACGCAGAGAAGGTCTACATCGAGCTGCTCATTCTGATCGTGATCGTGGCGACAACATTAAGAGTACGCTGGGCCTTGCAGCAACCGCCACCACGACATCACCGGCCCAAGCCGAAGCGACCTCCTCGCATGCGACGTACTCCGCCTTCATTCTTGCGAACGCCGTAATCCATGTCGTCATCCCCGCGAAAGCGGGGATCCATTTTCCGGCGCACGACCTCAGATGCTTTTCGCGGCTTGAGTGACCATGGATTCCGAACCGGATACAACACGGCCGCCTCAAGAGTCTTTACTGCACTCTCGAGGCGGCCGCTTAGTTTAGAATCCTTACTTCTTCGGATTCAGTATGTCACCGATGCGATGTTCCGCGCCGGCCAGGTGCAGTTGCGTCTCACGATCCGCTGCGTGACCGATCGATCGCTGAATTTCAGCCTGCAGTGATACAAGCTCACCACGCAGTTCCGACTTTGCATCTTCGGAGAGCGGTTCAGCTCTTGGACGACCGGGGAACGCAGGCGCCGCCGCCGCCGGTGTCGGCGGTGGGTTGAGCTTCCTGTCAATCTGCGTCAGGTAGTTGTTCTGCAATGCTCGGCGGTACGGATCGATGCTGATCCGCGAATCCGCGAGTTCGCTCCACACGCCGTGCCGAACATCGTCGAGCATGCTCGCGAGCGTGTACGCGTCGCCCTTGCTCGGGGCAACCGCTTCATTCTCCAGCATGCGATTCATCCGACTGTCATCGAACAGCGCGGTGAGTATGCGTGCCTGTGCGTTATCAATGCGGGTGATCATTCCACCAGCCTCGATTCTCGCAGAAATCTCCGGGCGAATCAAGTACGTCGGTGTCTTGAACACCTTGTCATTGATGAACCGAACCGCGTCAGCCTGACGCGCACGCGACAACGGTGTGTACACCGGCCCGGGCTGGCTGCCGGACTTGTACTGTACCTGCGAGCCACCGACTACCGTCACAACGTGACCGGCTTCTGTGGTCCATTGGCCTACTGTACGGTTGTAGATGTCTTCCAGAACGCTGTTATCCTCTCCTTCACGAGTACCAGCCTGGTCGATGTAACCGACAACCCGTTCGAGGTTCTTGAAGCCGAGGCCCGTTGACTTGACCGGGTCTGCATCGCCGACCGCCTCGTTGAGAGTGCCGAAGCCGCCAGCCGCGTTGTTCTCGGAGAAGCGATACCACGGGATGGAATCCTGCATGCGTGCCCACTGGTCCAGCGTTGGACGTTCCGCATCCGGTGTGTGTGCCGACGGAATCGGCTTGTATCCCCACATGATTGCGTACTTGTCGTACGGCCCGATTCGCGGGACGATGTCTGCCAGCGGAATGTGATCTTCCGGCTGCGCCACGTAGTTGAAGCGCGAGTAATCCATGATGGACGGAGAGTGACCCATCTTGTGCACCCACGTTGCGCTTCTGACGCTGTCCGCAGGATAGGTGGAGCTTCCGAGCTGATCGTGACGCAAACCGATCGTGTGTCCGATCTCGTGCGCAACCACAAACTCCAGCAGCCTGCCCATGAGCGAGTCGGGCATCGGGAGAGAGCGTGCGCGCGGATCGACCTGAGCGGCCTGCGTGAAATACCAGTCGCGCACCAGAGTCAGCACGTTCTGGAAGATGCGCACGGAGCCGTTCAGAATTTCACCCGTACGCGGATCGCTTACATGCGGACCAACTGAATTCTCGACTGTCGATGGAAGCCAGCGAATCACCGTGTGTCTGACGTCTTCCGCAGACCAGCTTGGATCGTTGGTAGGCGGATCCATTGCGATTATCGCGTTCTTGAATCCAGCAGCCTCGAACGCCGGTTGCCAGTCGGTGATCGCCTTGCGGATCCACGGCTTCCATTTTTCAGGTGTTCCTGGATCAACGTAGTAGATGATTGGCTTGACTGGCTCGGACAGAGCCGCGTTGGGATCCTTCTTCTCGAGCCGGTAGCGTGCGATGTATTGACGAACAGCTGAACCCTGCTCAGCGCCGAAGTCAACCTGTCGGATCGAGAAAAAGCCGACTCGTTCGTCAAAGCGCCGCGGCGTCATCGGATTTTCGGGTAGCCGTATCATGCTCCAGTGTGCCAGCACGCTCTGCGCTGCCTGTGTGCCGCGCGCTGCTGGTGCAGGTGCGGCGCCACCGCGTCCGCCCGCCGGGGTTGGGACACCGGTCTGCGTAGCTTCGATCTCGATGTTGTCGGGAAAAGCGTGCGCGCTTTCGATATACGACCGCTTCTCGTCGATGGTGCCGTGGATGGCGGCAAACTCCGGTACCGAGGTCGTGTAAAGCCGCGTGACATCGATCACGGCTGCGCTATCGGGACCGAATGCCTCGACGTTGAACACTGCGATGACTGGTGCATAGTTCGATTCCTGCACCGCGCGGTACACGGCAAGTGTCGTATCCGCCGTAATCGCGAACGATGGTGAGCGAAGAATGATTCGATCTCCGTCGCGATCCCATCTTAGCGTCCGTTCGCCAAACTGATCACCACCATAGTCGCCAAATCCACCTGTCGGGGTTGGATCGGCGGCCGCGGAGCGAGCATATCGACCGACGAGAAGCATGTCCTTGTCGAGCATACGCGCTGGGATTTCGAAATACAGCTTGCTACCGACACGGTGAACATCGAACAATCCGTGAACCGTCTTCGCTTCAGACGTGATGACGCGACGGTACGGTTTCGGCTTCGGTTCAGCCGCGGCGCCGCCGCGTGCGTTCGAATCCGGTGTCGCTCCGGCAGGGCCGGCGCGCATCGGCGACTGTGTTGCGGGCGCTCGTGCCGGAACCGCTGCCGGCTCGGGTGCCGTGTGCGTGCAACCGGCCGCCAGAGCAGCGGCGGCGGTCGCGATGGTGACGATCAGCCTTTGACTCATTTCCCTTGAATGTGAGAGTATGGTGCCTTGACGCTGAATAACATACGACTTGCCTTGCCGCTTCGTTCTGAGCGGAAAATCAGTCGAATGATTGTCCGGATCGGCGTAGGCTGACCGAACTCGCGATTTGCCTGAGCGAGCCGGCTCCGGGCGTGATTTCCGGGGCAGCCCTCACGCCGAAAAGCGGCAGATTCCTCAACGGGCGGGCCAGTTGCCTGCTGGCAGGCATTCCAGTCGCCAGGATCTCGCCTTCGCCGAACAACGGGCCGGCGAGGGGATGAACACCGGCGTTCCATCGTTCCGAAACCCGCTCGGCAGAATCACCGCCGTATGGCCGGTGCGGTTATTGGTGCGGTGGCCGGTTGCGCATGATCGCCTCGATCTCGTCAATCTCGCGTGGTGCGCTGCTGATTCGCTCAAGCCCCTTGGCGGTTATCACGTAGTCGTCTTCGATTCGAACGCCGATATTGTTGTAACGTTCAACATTGGAACGAACATGCGCGATGAATGCCCGGTTCTTTGGTGTGTCGGGAAGTGCGGCGAGCGCGGCTGTACTGATGTAGATGCCGGGCTCGATCGTGAAGGCATCACCTTCCTTGAAACTGCGATCACCGGTGTAAAACTGGGCCGGGTCGTGGACAGCGAGTCCGAGACCGTGGCTGATTCCGTGAATCATCCACAGCATCGACTGTTTGCACCCGGACGGAGCTGCGACACAGTTGACCGTCCACGGGGGATCGAACGTCGCATCGATACCCTCAATCAAACCCATCTTCGCGAGACCAGCCGCACGTACGGCGATCGATGAATCTGTTGCGGCTGCTGCGGTCATTCCCGGCTTCGAATTGCGCTCGGCGGCTGCCTGCGCGTCGCGCACCAGCTGATAGATGACCCGTTGATCCGGGGTGAACTTGCCGCTCACCGGGACTGTTCGCGTGATGTCGGCCGCGTAACCGTCGTACTCGGTTGCAGCGTCCATTACCACGACATCCCCCGGACGCACGGCATCTCTATCCAGCATGTAATGCAGCTGAGTGCTGTTTTTTCCGCCCCCGACGATCGACCCATACGAGGGCCGTGCGCCGCCGAGTCTCATGAAGTTGTATTCAAGCACAGCCTTCATCTCGTACTCGTGCCGCGGCTCCGGCATGCTGAGCACCGCACGGTGGCCCACGGAACTTATTTCCGCCGCGCGCTTGAGCAACGCGATCTCCGCCGAGCTCTTGCGGGCGCGTAGTTGATCGACGACTGGATGGGCGTCCTTGACCACAAGCCCCGGATGTCGCTCGATGAGCGAGCGCACGAACATCTGGCCACGCGTGAGCGAATCCTGCTTGGCGAAGTCAGCGTCTCCAAAGTCCGCGAGCGTGTAAATCGGAAGCCCTGTAGCCGCCAGCGAATCGGCCACTCCCCCGAGCGACGCAAACGAGCGGGCGCCGACGCCGAGCGTGCTTGCAACTGTCGCCGAGTCGGGCCGACGACCGTAATAGAATGCAGTTCTGGGGTCGATAGGTGAGAGGAAGAGCGTACTTGCCGCGCGACCGTCCCGAATTACCATGACGAAAGCGGCGTCGGCCTCGTCAAAGTTGGTGAGGTAGTGAAATGCTGGAAGCTGGTAGAACGGACCGAAATCCGTCACAGGCGTCCGTCCGCCAAAGGCGATTACGACGCCGTTTCCCAGGCGCGCTGCGAGGGAGTCACGGCGCGCGGCGAATTCGGCGGCGGGGATCTGAGCACTGGCAGCAGATGCTGACGCAGCCACGCATAGCGCCGAAAGGGTAAGGCACAGATGGCGTCGCATTTGTAGTCTCCGGTTCGGGTGGTTGAAACAACAGCCACGCGACACCGAAATGCAAGGTCAGAACAAACGACTATCGCTTTTTTGCGTGCCTTGCGTTCGGGATCCGGCGCAACACCCCGCGCCGCGTCACCGTGAACTGTGGATAGAGAATGGTTTCGCGCACTCGAGTGCCGACGCTCAGCGACGGAGTGATCCAGCTGCCCGGGCTGTTCACATTCAAGACGTTGAAGTCGTCCGCGGCCTCGGGCACAACGGGATAGCCGAAATCTGCGAGCGTCTGAATTGTGACGAGGCTGATGGGATTCAGCCCGGCGTGAAGCGTACCCGTCATGAGTTCGTGCCCGAAGACCGACGCGCGCCAGTGCGCGTCACGGGTCCCGTCGCCAACCGTACCAGTGTTTTCGATCGGCACTCCCAGCGACGAGTCTGCGGTAAAGCCCAGTGCGGCGGACGCAACTCTTGCCTGGCGCCCAATAAACACCGGGTCGGATCCCCCGATTCCCGTTGCCAGGTTCGGGAAGAACGCATCCGCCGGATCCCACAGTGTCCCGATTCCGAGGATATGGCCGATCTCATGTGTCAGTGTTGCCACAAGCAGCCCTTGCTGCTGGAGTAAACCTACGTCCGCCTTGTCGACGGTCACCGTTCCGAGGGCCGTGAGTTGCGGCGCATCGTCCCGAAGCACGCACGGTCCGCCGAGCCCGACCGTTTTGCCAGGGCCGTCGATCGAATCTTCCTGAATCATTACCAGCAGGCTTGTCTCGGTCTTGTTCACCCCCGGTATGCCGGGTCCGCAGTCGTTCGTGTTGGTAACGATGTGGTAGGGGATGAGCGGAGCGGAGAGTACCTGCTCCCATCTTGCCACCGCCTGTTGCGCAGCCTGTTGTGTTGCCTGCGAGACGGTCCCGACAAACTGCAGATCGATGACAAAACCTCCGGCGCCGAGTTGCGCGACCGAGATAGGCGCTGTCGTCGAACCACCGGGCGTCGATACGGTGAGTGTCGCCTTGCCGGGTGAAACTCCAGTGACAATTCCTGTCGTCGATACCCGCGCAACCGATGCATTGTCAACGCTGTACGTGTACGCGCGCCCCAAAATCTGCTGTCCAGCCTGGCCATAAGCCGACGACTGCGTCGCGACGGTGTGGCCTACACCCATGTCGAGGATGCCCGGCATGACTTTGACGCTGCCGAGTGGCGCCGGAACTACTGTAAACGACAGGTGCACGCTTACGGTGTCGAGTGTCGCAGTGATCACGCCGCTCGTCGCGGTTACTGCCGTTACAAGTCCGGTCGGGGTTACTGTGATCCCCGATGAATTGGAGCTGTATGTCGGAGTACGACCGGTAACTACTGCACCGGTACGATCGACGATTTTGGGTGTCGGAAGCGTGAGGGTGTCACCCTCGCTCAGAGTGAACGACGTCGTCGGGTACGTCACTGTCGCAATTGCGGGCGGCAACACCACAATTTGAAGGGTCCCGGAAACACCGCTGGGTATCGTCGCACGGACGCCCGTAGTACCGACCTTGTCGCCGGTGACGACACCGGCTTGCGAGACGGCCGCGACGGTAGTGTCTTCAACGCTCCAGGAAAGTTGGCAGCTGGCGACGTTCGCCCCCGTTGAGTCAATACAGGTAGCCACTACGCTGTCTCTACGCTGCACTTCCACGGAATCGACGAGCCGGGAGAAGCTGATTCGGGTTACTGGTGGCGGTGCCTTCAGCTGCGGCGGACCGGTAGCGGAATCGCTGCCGCAACTGGTGACTAGAGCCGCGCAAGCGGCGGAAGCCAGCGCGGCGCCGGTCCAGTACCAGAACCTGCGATACCTCGATTCCTTACTCGCGCGGAACGGCCCTTGCGCTCTCTCACGGCGACCCCAATCCATCGATATTGCCTCTTCTCCGCTCGGTAACTGCCGTCATGATCAGTCGTCGCACTGCACGCCGCCTGGCAAGGATAATCCCAAACCCGGTCTTGCGATACGTGCTCGTAACCGTTGCTACCGCGCTGGTTCCCTTGGTGCTCAAAAGGATCTCACAAAGATTCGGCGCGCTTCGGCCATCGCTGCTCGACGATTGACTGACCTCGGGGTTTCAGGACTGAGTCGTTAGCCGGCTCGTTACCAATTGCACCCTGCGTCGTCAGTCGAACTAAGGGACCTCCCGCAACCTCGGGCGGCCCCTGATTTTTCACCCTGCGGAGATGTGGTGGCTCAGAACCAGCCTTCCGTGTCAGTGATCCTGCTCGCACTCTCAGCGCTTCTAACGTCGTGCCAGTCTTCAGGGCAGGATGCGTCTGACCGCCGCCGTGCTCGCGCCGTGTCGGATTGTGAGGAGGCGGTGCGGGGGCAACTCGCCTCCCGTGCGACGGCTCAGTTCAACCCGGATAGCGAGCACGTCTTTTATGACTCAGTCGGCGGTGCCGCCGTCATGGGATTGGTTCGCGTGCTCCCCAGCCCGCGCAAATTTGCCTGCATCCTGACGCCAGCAACCGAGAGCACCTGGGTGCTCACCGAAGCGAGACTGCTGAACTGAGGCTGTGGCTCCGTGTTCGGCGTGATAGTTTGCATTTCACGCCTGGTGCCGCGGCGCGGCATGTCCCAAACCACCTGCCATGTTCGTATCAGTCCTGCTCGTCGTAGCTGGCTTGTCCAGCCACGCGCAGCAACCGGTTTATCCAGTCACCTGTATTCTCAGTAATGGCGATCGCCTCAGCGGCGATTTGATCTCCATTTCAAAGTCCAGGCTCAGGCTTCAGCACGTCACGCTCGGACGTCTGGTGCTCAAACGGAGTTCCGTCGCCGTCTGCGAGACGACAGACAGCACCACCCGCGTCAAACTCGGCGATCTTGCGCTCGATACGCTACCGGAGAATTCGAGGACGACCGTCGGTGTTCTCCCGGATGTCATGCCGTTGCCACCGGGGTCCGTTGCGCCCGTCGTCTCGCTCGAACATCTGATGCACCCACCGAAGCCGACCCCACTCGCTTCTCGCGCGCTGCCTACCTATGTATCACATGTGGGCTGGAAGCGCGCAATCGGCATGAATTACATGCTCACTCGCGGCAACGCCAACGTCAGCAACCTCGGCTTTACGGGATCGGTCGCGCGACGCGCTGACAGATCACAGGTTGCACTCAGTGCGAAACGCGAGTTCGGCAGTCAGGATGGCAACGCCACCGAGAACTATTTCTCCGCCACTCTTCGATACGATCTCGCGCTCGGTCCCAACGACTCGGCGGCCAAGTCGCGGCCATCGTTTTTCAGCGAAGCAGTCGTTGAGCATGATCCGTTTGCGCAGATTGGCAGCCGCGCAGTTGAAAACACCGGAGTTTCAGTGCCGCTCACGCGCAATAAGCAAAACGACATTGCGCTCGAAATCGGAACTGGTATAACGCACGAGGCACCGACAGGAGTACCGAGCTACACGCGATTCGGTGGTCTCTTGCGACTCGCCGCTCGACAGATCTTTGGCAAGGCCAAGTCGGATCAGCAGCTTGCAATATTTCCGGATCTGAGCGGGCCACACGGGCACTACCGCTCGAACGGTGACTTCAATCTGAGCGCGCCGCTCATCTCGGGAGTTGCACTGAAACTGGGAGTTGCGGACCGCTACGATACGCGACCACAGGCCAGAGTGCGCAAGAACGACGTGACAGTCCAGAGCGGAATCGGAATCGAATTCTGATTCCGAGAGAAGTCTTGTTGCTAACAAGTCTGGAGCGTTCTGCCCGAACTACGTCTTGCGCTCGAGCATGACGTAGCCGGACATCCGGCTGAATTCCTCGCGTTGAGTGGCCGGCGAAATACGGGCCAGCAGTCGCCAGAGCGGTGCCATTTTCATTTCGCGGTGAAGTCGATGCGCCTCGTACATCCCTGACCGGAACTCTAGTTCGCTCCAGCCGAATTCGTTGAAGAACGCGGTTCCACTGGCCGGCGCAAATTGAAACGGTGCGCTGCCAGCGGTGACGGCTCCGCCCCAGTGCTTGCTCATGATTTTCAACAATCGCGGGCTTGCGAGATCAATCAGCCACCACCGCGCGCTCTTGATGGAGGCGATGTCGCGAGCCAGTGCAGCGACTTGTGATTCGTCAAGATAGATGAGCAAACCTTCCGCAATCACGAGGGTTGTCGTCGCGCCGGCGTCGATGCGTGCGAAGAGGTCGGCGCGCGCTGCAGCGTCTCTCAAATCGACGGCAATCGCCTCGTAAATGCACGACGTCGGTTCGGCGCGCATCGCAGTCGCCTTGTATTCGGTTATTTCAGGCAGATCGACATCGAACCATCGTAGCGATGGCGGAAGTACGAGGCGCCACGGGCGCGTATCGAGACCGGCTGCCAGGTTTATGATTGTGTCAACGCCGCATTTCCTGATGCGATCGAGGATGAGTTCGTCGAAGACGGCGGTACGAACGATCATCGGCCACGCCAGCGAGCGGCCTTTCTTCATCTCGTTGACGATCTGCAATCCTTCCGGGCCAGCGAGCCGGTCGGCGAACCGATCGTGAAACAATGCGTCCGGTCGCGCCGTTTCCATAGCGCGATACACGGCAACCCACCGAGCTGTGTCAGAGACGTTTTCTATCGGCATTCTGGTACTCGGCGTGAGTCTCTGTGTGAGTGATGGTGCAACGCGCAGACAAGCTGGCGACCGGATCCCAAGCCGGCAAGGTTTATCGTATGAGGACTCACCGCGGCGGCGTGCTGCGCGCGGAACTGCGACGAATACGCAACCCGCACAATTGCAGCGTCGCGACCACAAGAATCATAGCGGCAAACACGAACACCAGCGGCAGGGCGCGATTTTCGATCAGCTCGTACGCAATTCCGTGTACAATGGCGAGCAACGCCAAACCGTACGTCAGTCGCTGAACGGACTTCCAGTTTTTGCTGCCGAGGAAGCGCAGCGCCGCATCGCTCGAAACAGCGAGCAGTATGACGAGGATGAAGGTAGCGATGAGGCCCGTGTAGTTGGCGAACCCGAACCAGTCGTGTCGCAGGCTCATCGTCCCATCGGGAGTGGCGATCAGAAAGTATTTGAGTGGATCGCCGAGGTGAACCTGAAGACCGATCGCCACATGAACGAAGGCGACGATCGCGACCCAGATCCCGATATCCCTTCGGAGATCGGCTGACAGGGGATTGGGCCGGTGCTTGAGCACGTTGAGCGGCCCGATGCTCATGGCAGCGGCGAGAAGAAGGAAGCTCGCGAACGCCGTGGCGACACTCCATCCCTGTATGCCCGGCAAGCCAGCCGCGCGTTGGACGCACACCGTGAGCACTGTGGCGACGACCAGGAGCGTCAGGTGGTGCCGCACCAGTCGGCGGCTGAGCCGAGCCGTCAATGGTGAAGCGGCATAAGGTGACGACCGATCGGGCGACTCACTCCTGGCTTCTCCCCGTGCTGTATAAAGTGTGGCGGGAATGTAACGATGGGGAGCGGAAACGAAGGTCAGCAGCCTGCGTCGGGATCAATTCGATCCTGACGCAGTTTTTGTTGCTAACGCCTGCTCGAGTGCATGCGCTCGCATCCGATCGCGCGCGACGCGCGACGTAATATACGTGCAGCAACTCGATTTGTTGCGAGTCGGCGGCGAACCTCAGATGCGCTCGCCGACCAGGAGTCCCACCACGAAAAGCCCGCCGTACACGGCGCCGAGTGTGCGGAGCCAGCTCAAACTGTGTGCCTGCACGAACGCCACGCTGTCCATCGGCACGGCGGTGCGCTGTCCATCCGGCTGCTCGCCGATGACGCTGTCGGCGGTGACGTGCCCGCTCTCCAGGTCCACCGTCCGACCGTCTGATTTGACCAGCCTTGCATTCGCGGGCAGGTCGCGCGCCGAGTTGAGCGCGTGCGCGACCGGGGTCTGACTCCAGGTCTGACACCCCCAAAGGAGCACAAGCGCGATACACAACACTCCTGATAGCTGCCGTCGCATTCGGATTCTCCTCATGCTGTGACTGTGCGCAACTACTGGAACTGGCGCCATAACTGTCACCTACAGTATGCGAGCTGCACGGTTGCACAAGGCCGGATTCGCGGCGTGGCTTGTGGCTACGGTGTCCCCGATCGCCGTGACAGGCCGTCGTGCGCGCGATCTTGCGTCCATCTGCGCTCAGAGAATTGAGCGACGCCCGGGAATCTGTCTGAAACCCGCGCTGCACAGCAAGTTAGGAAGGTGCGCCCGGAGGAAGTCGAATCCCCAACCTTCTGATCCGTAGTCAGATGCTCTATCCAGTTGAGCTACGGGCGCATACAAACCGCATTTCCAGCCATGGGGTCTCTCGACCGCCTTTCCTCATCCA
>Ga0207933_1000818_pt1 | contig 27280 bp, 24 predicted proteins | sample NGESurdeep092012_4_FD_184488 | JGI IMG/M metagenome (GOLD analysis project Ga0207933, IMG submission 184488) | Arctic peat soil microbial communities from Barrow, Alaska - NGEE Surface sample F53-3 deep-092012 (SPAdes) | ecosystem: Environmental > Terrestrial > Soil > Wetlands > Peat ... | reverse complement strand
TTCACCACTGGCGACTTCGGTGTCGTCACCTTCGTCACTCACGCGCACCAGGGCCACGCCCGCAACTGCGAACACCGCACGTAAGGTGTCGAGCAAGGGACGCAGGTCGTCGCGCGACGCGGTCACCGTCACCACCGCCTCGGAGAGCAGTTCCGCCTCGGCGCGCGCCCGCGCGCCGTCCGCCGAGCGTCGAGCGAACTTATTCATCGCCAGTGAGGCGCCGATAGCGAAGACGAAGAAGGCGATGATCGACACGACGTCGTCGGGACGTGCGACTTCGAGCGTGTGCAAGGGGGGAACGAAGTAGAAGTTCTCGAGGGCCGACGCCGCCAGGGCCGCGACAACACCAGTGGCGATCCCGCCCCACGCCGCCAGGCTTAGTACCGCGACGAGATACACCAGGAAGACAGTCGACAACGAGACATCTGACCGGATCTGGGTCATCGCGAATGTCAAGAGAGGCATCACAGCCGCGGTGAGTAAGAGGGCCAGTAGCGTGCGCGACCACGAGAAGGTGGGCCGTCGACGCCGTCGCGGCGACTTCACCCCACTCTCGGACTGAACGGCGATGATGTGCACGTCCAAGTCGCGCGCCTGACGCAGAACCTTTTCGACAACGCCCCCGGGCATCTGCCACGACCGGTTCGTACGGCTCGAACCGAGGATGATCTGCGTCCCTCGTTCCGCGCGAGCGAAGGCCACCAGAGCAGTCGCGATATCCTCGTCGATGATCTCCTGGAAGGTGCCCTCGAACTCGGTCACCAACTCGCGCGCGAGCGTCGTGTCGGAGGCTCGCTCACGCATGGTGCTCGAGTCGATGACGTGCACGGCGGCAATCTCGGCGTGATTCCTCGAGGCGATTCGCGCGGCGCGACGCAACAAAACCTCGTCGGACGCCGAACCCGTCACCGCCACGATGAGTCGCTCACGCGTCTCCCAAGTCTCGTGAATGTCGTGGGAATCCAGGTAGTCCTGGAGTGAATCCTCGACCCGGTCGGCCAACCACAGCAAGGAGAGTTCACGCAGCGCCGACAAGTTGCCCGAACGAAAGAAGTTGGAGAGCGACGCGTCGATCTTGTCGGCCGGATAGATGTTGCCGTGCGCCATACGTCGACGTAACGCTTCGGGAGTGATGTCGACGAGCTCGATCTGCTCGGCGCGGCGCACCACGAAGTCGGGCACGGTCTCGCGCTGGACGATCCCCGTGATCTTTTCGACGACGTCATTGACCGACTCGAGGTGTTGGATGTTGACCGTGGTGATGACGTCAATGCCCGCGTCAAGGAGCGCCTCCACGTCCTCCCAGCGCTTCTGGTTCGTACAACCCAGGGCGTTGGTGTGGGCCAACTCGTCCACCAGTACGACCTCGGGACGCCGCTCGAGTATCGCTTCCGGGTCCATCTCTTCTATCTTGGTTCCGCGGTACTCCAGCGTCTTGCGCGGCACGATTTCGAGGTCACGAACCTGGCTCAAGGTGTGCGGTCGTTGATGGGTCTCGACGTACCCGGCGACAACGTCGGCCCCACGTTCGCGACGGCGCCATCCCTCGTCGAGCATCTTGTAGGTCTTGCCGACACCTGGGGCGAGCCCCAGGTACACCCTCAATTGACCGCGTGACATAGCGCCATCTTCCCTTCTCGGCGTCCGGTGCGCGGTCTCAATTCTCTCACCAGTCGCGACGTGCGTGTGCGTCGTGCCTCTGGGCGTGAACGAGGCTGGCGACGACGTTCACCAACGACGCCGCCACGATGCGCTGCTCCTTGCTCACGGCGAGTCCCGGTGTCGGCGTCAGTACGAAGCGACCGAGTTCCTGGTGGCGCCAGCGACAGGTGATCTGGGACCGGGGCCCGGGAATTCCGTAGTCGTTGGCCGGCCAGCGCATCCCGACGTGGATCACGCTGCCGTCGTCGTGGATTTGTGCGTAGGGGGTACCCGTCTCGGTTTCGAAATGGCACTCGCGCAGACTCAAGATGGTCGCAAGGGTAGCGCACGTGTCGGCGATGACTTGCGCCGGGTCAACACCCGCAGCGACGTTCGCGGCGGTCTTCGACAACGTCGCGACGAAGGCACTTTCGTCGCCCGCGATACGACGATGACGACGCGAGCGTGCTGCGAGCTCGGTCACGATGATGCCCACCACAACGAGAGTAATCGTCGTCTCGAGGTCAGGTCGGTGACTGATGGTGAACTGTTCGTAAGGCGGTGCCAAGAAGAAGTCGAACCACAGCACCGCCGACACGGTGGCCACCAGTCCGCCGAGACGTCGCCCGACGATGGCGATCCCCTCGATCAGGGCGACCAGTACCAACGCCGCGCCGACGTTGGTGAAGGACGCGCGAAAGGGAACAAAGCTGGCCGCCACGCCGAGGGGGACCAAAAGCGCGGCGGCCAGCGTCCAGAGTGTGGGGTGCGTCCGAACCTTCTCGAACAGCTTCACCCCTACTCCATCTTCGCCAGGGCTTCATTGAGTTGCAGCACGTCGATGTAACTGGCACCCAAGAAACCGAATTGCGGACCGTGGCTCTGACTGGCGATCAAGGCCGTCAAACGACTCGACGACATGCCGGTGGCCTTCGACACCATCGGAATCTGCACTAGGGCATCTTGGGGGGAGATATCCGGGTCGTAACCCGAGGCCGAGGTGGTCACCAGGTCGGGAGTCGGATTCACGCCCATCGAATGCCAGTACGCGACCAACTCCTTGGTATCGGTGAGCAATACCTTTGAACGTGGACCAAGATTGGTCGCACCGGACTCACCGTTGCCACCATTGTTGACCAGGGGGTTGTCGCCGCCCGAGATGTTCTTCTTCGGAATCGCCGCGTAGGGACCGAAGTCGTCCGGGCGTCCGTGAAAGAACTTCGGACTGGTCCAATTCTGTCCGATCAACGTGGAACCGTTGGCGGTGATCGAGCCGTCGGCCTGGGACTTGAAGAGCACTTGAGCGACACCGGTGCCCGCGAAGGCGTAGATGAAGCCGAAGAACACCATGCAAATTACTGCCATGACGATGGAACGACGGAGGTGAACAATCATGATGTCTCTCTTTAGTAGGCGTGCAATGCGACGAGCACGAGGTCGATGAGTTTGATGCAGAGGAAGGGCACGATGACGCCACCGACCCCGTAGATCCACACGTTGCGCCGCAGGATTGCCGCGGAATTCGCGGCACGGAACTTCACCCCACGTAGCGCCAAGGGGATCAGCGCGATGATCACCAAAGCGTTGAAGATAACCGCTGACAGCACGGCACTCTCGGGGCTGTGCAGATGCATGATATTGAGTGATCCGAGTTGGTGATACTTGATCGCGAACAGTGCCGGGATGATGGCGAAGTACTTAGCGATGTCGTTGGCGATCGAGAATGTCGTGAGCGAGCCTCGCGTAATCAGAAGTTGCTTGCCGATCTCGACGATGTCGATCAACTTGGTCGGGTTCGAGTCGAGGTCGACCATGTTGCCAGCTTCCTTGGCCGCCGTGGTGCCAGTGTTCATCGCGACGCCGACGTCGGCCTGAGCGAGCGCGGGCGCGTCGTTCGTGCCGTCGCCGGTCATGGCCACGAGTTTGCCGCCCTCTTGTTCTTGCTTAATCAGGGCCATCTTCGCCTCGGGGGTAGCTTCGGCGAGGAAGTCGTCGACTCCGGCTTCTTGGGCGATCGCCGCTGCGGTCAGCGGGTTGTCGCCGGTAATCATCACCGTGCGAATACCCATCTTGCGCATCTCTTCGAACTTGACCTTGATCCCCTGCTTGACCACGTCCTTCAGTTCGATGACCCCCAGGATCACCGATCCGTCGGTGACCGTCAAAGGTGTCGAGCCGGCGCGCGACACGCGCTCGACGATGGCGTCGAGGTCGCCAGGCACCGCTCCGCCTTGTTCACTGACCCAGCGCTTCACCGATTCCGACGCGCCCTTTCGAATCTGGCGCGTGCCCATGTCGAGTCCCGACATACGCGTCGTGGCGGTGAAGGGAACGAACACGTGGCTCTCGTCGATCTGGCGTTCGCGAATACCGAAGGTCTCCTTGGCGAGCACCACGATCGAGCGGCCCTCGGGCGTCTCGTCGGCGAGCGACGCGAGTTGGGCCACGTCGGCCACCTCTTGCTCGGTGTGCCCCTCGACCGGGAAGAAATTGGCCGCCATGCGGTTGCCGAGCGTGATGGTGCCGGTCTTGTCCAGCAGGAGCACCTGAACGTCCCCGGCGGCCTCAACGGCGCGGCCACTCATAGCGAGCACGTTGCGTTGCACGAGTCGGTCCATACCGGCAATACCGATCGCCGACAACAGAGCACCGATCGTGGTGGGGATAAGACAAACCAGCAACGACACGAGGACCACCACCGAGACGGTCGCTCCCGCGAAGCCCGCGAAGGGCTGCAGGGTGACGACCACAGGGATAAAGACGATCGTCAAGACAGCCAGCAAGATCGTCAGAGCGATCTCGTTGGGTGTCTTTTGACGATTCGCGCCTTCCACCAGGGCGATCATTCGGTCGATAAAAGTGTGGCCTCGTTCGGCGGTGATGCGCACGACGATCCGGTCCGACAGCACCTTGGTGCCGCCGGTGACCGCCGAACGATCACCACCGGATTCACGAATCACCGGAGCGGACTCGCCCGTGATGGCCGATTCGTCGACCGACGCAATTCCCTCGATGATTTCGCCGTCACTCGGGATGACGTCGCCGGCTTCGCACACCACGATGTCACCCTTGGATAAGTTCGCCGCGGGCACGAGTTCCTCTCGCCCGTCGGGCAACAAGCGTCGAGCTTCGGTCTCCGAGCGCATCTTGCGCAACGTGTCGGCCTGGGCCTTACCTCGGCCCTCGGCCATGGCTTCAGCGAAGTTGGCGAACAACACCGTCAAGATGAGCCAGACAGTGATCGACCACGTAAAGGTGCCCGGGTGGGCGATCGCCTCGAGCAGCGTAATGATCGAGCCCACCAGCACTACGAACATGACTGGATTGCGAACCTGGATCCGAGGGTCCATCTTCTTGAATGAATCGAAGAACGCCTGACGCAGGATCTCTCGGTCGAAGAGACCGCGAGCTTGCGCGACGCCGTGCGTGTTGGACTCGGAGGTGAGGGGAGTGAGGACCTGAGACATTAGAAGAACCTTCCGTGGCTGAGTTGCTCAACGATGGGGCCCAGCGAGATGGCCGGGAAGAACGTCAGACCTCCAATGATGAGGATGACGCCGATAGTGAGTCCGACGAACATACCGTTGTCGGTGCGGAACGTGCCGAGAGACTCTGGCACCACGTTCTTCTGCGCGAGCGCACCACCCAGGGCCAGGACCGGGATGATGATTGCGAAGCGGCCGACGAGCATGTCGATGGCACCAATGATGTTGTAGAAGGGTGTATTACCCGTCAGTCCGCCGAAGGCCGAGCCGTTGTTGTTGCCCTGTGAGGTCAAGGCGTAGAGGATCTCACTGAACCCGTGGGGACCCGCATTGAGAGGACCGGCGCGCCCCGCCACGACCGACACTGCGATGCCCGTCAAGACCAGCACCGTGATTGGCATGACGAGAGCCGCGAGCCCCGCGAGTTTCACCTCCCTCGCTTGTATCTTTTTACCGAGATACTCCGGTGTTCGCCCGATCATCAGTCCGCCGATGAACACCGCGATGATGGCGAAGATCAACAAGGAGTAAAGACCGGTGCCGGTGCCACCCGGACTGACCTCACCGAGCATCATCCCGGTCAGCAGCCCCATGCCGCCAATCGGCGTGAAGGAGTCGTAGGCGGCGTCCGCCGAACCCGTCGACGTACCGGTCGAAGCAACCCCAAACAGTGCTGTCGACGTGTCGCCGAAGCGAACCTCCTTGCCCTCGGTGTTGCCAACGGTCGAGTGGATACCGGCCGCCGCGACAGCGGGGTTGTTCTGGTGCTCGGCGAAGCTGGTGAAGCCCACCCACACCCCGAACAGGAGCACAATCACGCTGAGCAGCGCGACGCCGTGGCGGATGCTGCCGACCATCTTGGCGAAGGTGTAGGTCAGCGCCACGGGGATGGAGAGCACGAGGTAGATCGAGAGGAAGTTCGTGAGTCCCGTCGGATTCTCAAACGACGTGCCAGAGTTGGCGTTCAAGAAACCTCCACCGTTCGTGCCGAGTTGCTTAATCGCCTCCATAAAGCCAATCGGCCCGCGCGCCATCGTCTGGGTCGCCTGATTAAGCACGTCGTGGATCGTCGTGGTGCCCGCCAGGGTCATGACCGCACCTTCGCCCACGAAGATGATGCCCGCGATGAAGGCGATTGGCAGCAGGATGTAGAAGAGGCATCGAGTCATGTCGACCCAGAAGTTGCCCACCATCGAAGAGTTCTTGCGCGAAAATCCTCGGACGAGAACGATGGCGGCCACGATGCCGACGGCCGGCGACACGAACTGCTGGACGGTCAGCGCACCAATCTGGCTGAAGTACGACATGGTCGTCTCACCGCCGTAGTTCTGCCAGTTGGTGTTAGTGAGGAAGGACGACGCAGTGTTAAAGCTCAGCGCCGAGCCGACTCCCCCGAGGTGCTGGGGGTTGAGGGGTAAGTGACCCTGGATTCTCAAGATCACGTAGGTGAAAAGGAATGACACCGCCGAAAAGATGATCAGAGCACCGGCGTAGCGCTTCCACGTCTGCTCCTGCCGCGGACTGGTGCCGAGCAACCGGTACACGGGTTGCTCGATGAACTTGAGGAAGTGCACCCGGTCGTCAAAGACCGCCGCCATGTACGAACCCAGGTACCGCCACGTCAAGCCAACCGTGACGACCAGGGCCAAGAGAGTGAAGAAGAAGGACATTTAGAATTTCTCCGGTTTGAACATGGCGTAGCCGATGTAGAAGAACATCACTATCGCGACAGCGAGTAAGAGGTCTTGGGTGACGTTCATGCGCGCTCCAGTGCCCAAATGAGTCCCAGCATCGCCACCGCAAAGGCGACGATCCCGACGATTGAATAGATATCTGCCATGAATCGAGTTTCGCGTGGCCGGTCTGAATAGGTTCTTTAAAGTGCTCGCAGAGTCTTAATAATTTCTTCATTTCCGCCCACCACTCGTCACCTGGGAATTCGATGCGACAATGGAGTCGTGCGAAGACGTCTCATCGGTTTGGCCGTCGGGATCTGCGCCACGGCGCTCATCGCCCTGGTACTACTCCCGTTACGCGCGAAGGTCAACGTCTCGACGGTGACGTTGATCTTCATCATCCCGGCCATCTCCGCCGAGGTCGCCGGCGGTATCGTCGCGGGCTTCACTACCGTGGGCGTGTCGGCCCTCGTCCTCGATTTCTACTTCATCCCCCCCTACGGCACCTTGTCCATTGGATCCACGCAGAACTGGGTTGGATTGGGTGTGTACCTCGTCGTCGTCGGTCTCGTCGGCGTGGTGGTGGCACGCTACAAACGGGCCCATCGCGAAGTTCGGCGCAGTGCACTCAACATGCGCCGCGTCTACGAGCTCTCGGAGTTACTGGTCCAAGATCAATCCAGTGAGGATCTCCTCGTCTCCATCGTGCACGCGGTGCAGAACGTCTTTGACATCGAAACGGCCGCGCTCTTCGTGCTCGAAAATGGGCGTCTCGGAATCGCCGCTTCCATCGGACCCGAGCTCTCCTCCGACGAACTCGCTCAACTCGATCCCCAGCCGGGCCACTCAGTGAGTATGTCCACAGCACTGGGATCCTCCAGCGACCTTCGCACGGTATCGCTAGCGGCGTCGGGTCGTCCCGTCGGCGTGTTGGTGCTCAAGGGTGCGCGCTTCAGTGACGAGGACCGCGACATGCTGGTCACCTTCGCCAACGACGCGGCGATCGCCATCGAACGATCCCAATTGCGCGAACAGGCCCTGCGATCAAAACTGCTCGAGGAAGTCGATCGCCTGCGCCACGCTCTCATGGGGGCCGTCTCGCACGACCTCAGGACGCCCCTGGCCACCATCAAGGTGGCCTCGTCCACGTTGGTGAATCGCGCTCGCCACCTCTCTGTCGATGACGCCCACGAACTTCACTCGCTCATCGAGGTCGAATCCGATCGCCTCACCCGACTGGTCGCGAACCTGCTCGACATGACCCGTATCGAGGCGGGCGTCTTCGAGGTGCACCGCGCACCCACTGACGTCAACGACTTGGTGCAGGGGGCGTTGGCGGTGCTGCGCACCAGCCTGGAGCCCCACAAAGTCCTGGTGACAATGGCCGACGACCTTCCGGAAGTCGACATCGACGAACTACTCATGACCCAGGTCCTGGTCAATCTCCTCGACAACGCTCGCCGTCACTCCCCCGTCGACGGCAAGGTGGCTATTAGCGCGCAACGTCGCGAAGGTCTCGTGACGATCTCGGTCACCGACGAGGGGCCCGGCGTCGCCCAGCAAGATCGCGAAGCCATCTTCGATCGATTCGTCCAGTTCGATACCGGAGGCCGGGCGGGTCTCGGACTCACGATCGCGCGCACGTTTGTCGAGGCTCACGGCGACCACCTATGGTACGAGGAGAGTTCCGCGGGTGGCGCCCGGTTCGTTGTCTCGATGCACCCGGTAATCTCCGTAATCTCAACGTAATCATGGTCAAGATCCTCATCATCGACGACGACCGGTCCTTGTTACGCGCGCTGCGCCTCGGACTGCAGTCCGAGGGCCACGAGGTCACGACCGTCGAAAACGGCGAAAACGGCTTGACGCAAACGGCGCTGTTGCAACCCGACGTCGTGATCTTGGACATTGGGCTGCCCGACATGGACGGCCTGGTCGTGTGCAAGCGCATTCGCGAATGGAGCGAAGTTCCCATCATCATCTTGTCCGCCACGGGCGCGGAGAACCGCAAGGTCGCCGCCCTGGATGGAGGAGCGAACGACTACATCACGAAACCATTCTCGATGGCCGAACTCGAAGCGCGCATTCGCGTGGTATTACGTCACCGCGCCGGCGAATCCGACGTCGACGGTACTGCCAGCGTCACGGTGGGAACGCTCACCTTGGACCTGGTCCACCACGAGGCGAGTATGTCAGGCGACGTGGTACAACTCACCACGAAGGAATTCGAGGTCCTCTCGTTTTTGGCGCGCCACGCCGGACGCACTTGTACGCACCAAATGATCCTGGGCGCGGTGTGGGGCATGGGCTACGGCGAAGAGGCGCAGTACGTGCACGCCTACGTCCATCGACTTCGCCACAAACTCAACGATGAGGACGGCGAGTTGATTCGCTCGGTACCCGGCGTGGGGTACCTTCTTGCCACACCCGAGGAACCTGCCTAGAAGAGCGGAAGTTGCGGAGCGCTGGCGAACGATTGACCCACGATGCGCCCGCCCTTCTTCGCGGCGACGGGAAAGATCATTTCGGGTCGAAACGACCTCCCCTTCATCTCGCCGTTACGCCCTCCTCGTACTTCGACCCACTCCTCGTTAGTGTGCGCGTTCGTGACATGGGCAACGAAGACCCACGAAAGGCGTCGTTCCTTCACTCCGTCGACGACCACGGCGTCACCGGTGACCAGTCCGGCCCATTTGGTCGATCGCAGGAGGTGACCTTGACGAGTCACCACGGCGCGTTTCTTCATGCACACTTTCTACACGAGGTGCCGACCTGGAACCACCACGCGTCACCCGTCGCGTCGACCTCGGGTCGGACGTGACCTCACAAGATCAATGGACCTACGACGCTGCCCGGACGGCCTACGTCAATGTGGTCTCGGGGTCAGTGACCGAGCTGAGCGACTAACCGTGACCGGACGCGCCGCTCGGCGCATCCTTCGCCAATTCTCGAGCGGCGCCAAGAGAACTCGCCGTGTTCGGTTGCCGCTCGACCCACGACGAGACGAACCCGCCGACCAGCATCACCGCGACGAGCACCGCCGTCGTGCGAACGAGCCACCGTCGGCCCTTCGAGCGTGCATTGCGGCCACCGTCGGCGTCGGGAGGCAATTGACGCACGACGGTTCCCGCGGCGACGTCGTGCAGAGTTCGACGCTTATTGTCAGTAAGTGGTACGACGAGGTAGTCGACCACCAGCACCACGACGCCCGCCACGAACGGCCACACGCCGAGGAGTCCCGAGATCAACAACAGCGAGATGCCGTAGAAGATGTAGCGCACGAAACTCTGTTGCCACGTGGGTGCGTCGCCGCAACGTTCGTCCACCACGACCAGTCGTGTCGAAGGTTGCGCCATTCCCACGGTACGCCCATCCATCGTGACCAGGATCACCCAGTACAACAACACGAACGCACTGACCGCGCCAGCTCCGGACGCCCCCAAGGAGGACTTGAGACCCGGTCCGTCGTGAAAATGCGCGCGAACGGGCCAGAGCACCACGTCGTTGACGATGGTGATGACGAGCCAAAAAAAGGCGACGACGACGAAGTCAATGATCCAACTCCACGCTCGATTCGACCATCGCGCGTATTCCAGTTCGACGTCGATCGCCTGGGTCACGAGTTCACCTTTCGCCTCGTTCCTGAATCTACGTCGCGTTTCTCGCACACCATGCACTAGGGGGACTCCGATGTCAGGACGTGTCGCCACGCTAGACGACGGACGTCACCCCTGCCACAGCCATTGCCCGCGCGATGCGACGGCTTCTTGATGTCAGAGACGTCGCCTACGGTGAATTCATGGCCTTTGATCAACCCTTACCCAAATCTCTCTCGCCGTCGCGATTAACTGACTTCCAGTCGTGTCCTCGTCGCTACCAGCATGCTTCGGTCGAACGCATCCCTCAACCCGCGAACTACGCCACCGCAAAGGGTCGCTTCGTTCACTACATCTTTGAGCACCTCTTCTCTCTCGACGCCCCGCTGCGCACGCGTCAGGCGGCGCAGCGCTTTGTCGAACCCGCCATGGAGAGCATCCTCACTCCCGAAGTCCGTCGCGAGATTGGCCTGGATGAGGCCAGCGAAGTTCGTCTGCTCGCCGAGACGGCGGTGATCATCGAGCGCTACTTCACCATGGAGGATCCGCGCGAAGTCACGGCCGAAGGCGTGGAACTACGCGTCGGCGTGACGGTGGGCGACACTCCCCTCTTTGGCATATTGGACCGACTCGATCGCGACCAGGACGGTGAACTCGTCATCGTCGACTACAAGACGGGATCGATGCCCAACCGTAACTACGATTCACAGACTTTCGCCAACGCCGAGTTGTACGCGGTCTTGTGCGAAGAGAAGCTCGGGGAACGTCCGACCAAGATCCGCCTCCTCTACGTCAGCCAGGGAGAAACGATCGAGCGACCCGTCTCCGAAGTGGTGATCAAGGCGCGCGCCACGGCGGCCAGCGCCGCGTGGACGAAGATCAATCGCTATTACAACGACGGTGACTTTCCCGCCACTCCGTCGAAGAACGCGTGTCGGTTCTGCTCGTATCGCGACCTGTGTCGCTCCCGGGGAGTGCCGGTTCCTCCGGGTTAATCCATAGGCTGTCGGGGTGACTTCTTTCGGCCTCTCGTACGATTATCGCTGTCCCTTTGCCAAGAACATCCATCTGCACGTCGTGCGCGCCCTCGCCGCCGGCGCCGACTTCGACGTGGATTTCATCCCGTGGACGATGGGCCAGGGCTACCGCACTGGGGGGTCACCCGACGTCTGGGACGACCCCGAACACGACTCGAGCCACCTCGCGCTGGCGGCGAGCGTATCGGTGCGCGACGAGCAACCCGAGCACTTCCTCGCGGCCCACGAGGCGCTGTTTCGCGCGCGCCACGAGCAGGCGATTCGCCTGGTCACCCCCGACGAAATCGATCGCGTCCTCGCCCCGATCGGCGTCGACATGCAAAAACTGAGCGCCGACATTTCTTCGCGTCGCCCCCATCGCGTCATTGGTGAGAGCTTTCGTGCGATGGAGCGCTTCGAGGCCTTCGGCGTGCCCACCTTCGTAGTGGGAAACGACGCGACGTTCGTTCGCTACATGAAGCCCCCCACCGGGGACGACGCCGCATCCATCACCGTCATCGAGTCTCTGGTGTCGCTCATGACGAACGAGCCCGAGTTGAACGAGTTCAAACACACTCGCGTCCCTAACTAGCGACGTCACACCAGGCGAAGGATCAATTCCGCCAGGCTCACGAGTGCGAGGATCAACGCCGGCGTCGCACCCTTGAGTCCGTCACCGCGGCGCAGGTGAAGGAGCGTCGCCAAGACCATCATGACGAAGAGCCCCGTCGCGGCGGCCACGTTGATGAACGCCAGTGTCGAGGCCTTTTTCGCGGCCAGTCCGACCATGACACCCACGGCACCGAGAATTTCGAGAATTCCGAGGCGCTGAAACGACGACTTCTTGAATCCCAAGTGCTCCGACGTCTGAGAGGCCATGGTGTTGAAAATCAGCTTCTGTACTCCCGACGTCACGAATGCGAGGAAGAGGATGATCGTCAAAATGCTGGCTACTGCTCTCATGGGTACTCCTTGGGGACCCGTCAACTGTACCGGAGCGACGTGGACGCAACGATCTCGTCATTCCTCGCGACGAGGCGTTGCTAGCGTGAGTGGGTGCCCGCGACCGTACCAATTCGCCCGTGGCACGTGGGGATTGTCGGAGCAGGACAACTCGCGAAAATGATGGGCGAGGTCGCGGCCGAGGTCGGCGTGGAAGTCACGGTGCTGGCCCTCTCCAGCCAAGATGCGGCGATCTCGAACGTGGACCACGTCATTTTCGGAGCGGCCGATGATGAAGACGCCCTCGTAGCACTCAGTCGCGTGACCGACGTCATCACTTTCGACCACGAACTCGTCGACCTCGGCGTCCTGGAGCGCCTCGAGCAGCGCGGCGTCGTCGTACGACCCAGTGCCGCGGCGTTGCGGTTCTCCGTGGATAAGGCTGTGCAGCGCGAGGAATTCGCCTCGGTGGGGTTTCCAATTCCGGCGTGTGTCACATTGCACACGACGGCCGATCTGACCATCCTCGAGGCCTGGATGAGCACACGCGATGTCGCAGTCGTCGTGAAGGCGGCGCGCGGTGGGTACGACGGGCGCGGCGTCCTCTTTCCTCACTCGCGCCACGAAGCAATCGAGATGAGTCGCGACCTCCTCCTGCACGGGCCCGTGGTGGTCGAAGAACGCGCCGCGCTGATCAGCGAGGTCGCGCAACTCGTCGTGCGCTCGGTGAACGGCGAAGTCGTGACCTATCCCCTCGTCACCACCGTCCAGTCCGAGGGAATGTGTGTGGAAGTTCGCTACCCCGCGACGGTCGAGGAATCCGTGCACGAGGAAGCTCGTCGTCTCGGTGTCGCCGTCGCGCATCACATTGGGCTCGTCGGCGTCATGGCGGTCGAATACTTCGTCACGCCCCGGGGACTGCTCATCAACGAATTGGCGCTGCGGCCTCACAACTCCGGGCACTGGACCATCGAAGGCGCCGCCACGAGTCAGTTCGCGAACCACCTGCGTGCAGTGAGCGGTCAGACACTGGGCGACGCCGACGCTACGAGCAACGCCGCCGTGATGGTCAACGTAGTGGGCGCAGAGCAACCCGGTTCGCTCGACGACGCGCGCCAGGTTCCCGACGTGTACGTGCACGACTACGGCAAAGCGTGGCGACCGGGTCGCAAGCTCGGCCACGTCACCACGGTTGGCAACGACGCTGCCGCGTTGCACGTGAGAGCATGGCAGAGTGCCCGTGCGTACGGGACGACCACCCGGGAGGCGTGATGGAACCAGTCGTCGGCATCGTGATGGGCAGTTCGTCGGACCACGAAGTGATGGCTGCGGCGGCGCAGATCCTCCGTCGATTCGACGTGGGTCACGAGGTTCACGTCGTCTCGGCGCATCGAACCCCCGAGGCCATGATTGACTACGGTCGCGACGCCGCGGACCGCGGGATCAGAGTGATCATCGCCGGAGCGGGCGGTGCCGCGCACCTGCCGGGGATGCTGGCGGCCGTCACCACGTTGCCCGTCATCGGCGTGCCCGTCGCCCTGGCGCGACTCGACGGACTCGATTCGCTGCTCTCCATCGTTCAAATGCCTCGCGGGGTGCCCGTGGCGACGGTCGCCGTCAATGGTGCGGCCAACGCCGGTCTGCTCGCCGTGCGGATATTGTCCGTGGCGGACCCTCAGTTGCGTCAACGACTCAGTGACTACCGCGACGAACTCGCCGCCGACGCGGTCGAACAGGACCGGACCCTCCCGCGCGCGTCAGACCATCGATAGGGTTTTCTTATCAGCGGCCACGGTCGCTCAGTGCGCCGGGTAGCGCAAACCCAATAGTCTGATGTAACACCAAGGAGGCCCCCGTGGGTATTGCCAAGCGTCTTACTTCTATCTTCCAGGCGAAGTCCAACGCCGCCCTCGACAAACTCGAAGACCCGCGCCAGACGCTCGACCTGTCCTACGAACAGCAGCTTGAGAACCTCACCAAGGTCAAGCGCGCCGTCGCCGACGTCGCCACGGCCCGCAAACGCGTCGAGATCCAAGCCGAGCAGCTCAAGAGCCAGGGCGACAAATTGGCCGACCAGGCCAAGCAAGCGTTAGGCCAGGGTAACGAAACCTTGGCGCGCGAAGCGCTGACGCGCCGCGAGGCCATCGCGACCCAGTTGAAGGACCTCGACACCCAACACGCCCAGATCGTGGAGCAAGAAGACAAGCTGACCGCTACCGCACAAAAGCTCCAGACCGAGGTCGAGGCGTTTCGTACTCGCAAAGAGACCATCAAGGCCACGTACACCGCCGCCGAAGCGTCGGCCCACGTCTCGGAGGCCGTCAGTGGCATTTCCACCTCCATGAACGATGCCGGCGCCGCCATGCAACGCGCCCAAGACAAAGTTGCTCAGATGCAGGCGCGAAGTGGTGCCCTCGACGAGCTTCTGGCGTCGGGCGCCCTCACCGACCTGTCGGCCGCGCCGACCGACGACATCCAGGCCCAACTCGACGCGGCCGGCGGCGGTTCCAACGTGGACGCTCAGTTAGCGGCACTGAAGGCCCAGATGAATTCCGGCGACGCTCCCTCGAGCCTGTCGGCCGGGACGGTTCCTGACGCCGCGACGTCTAACGACGAGAGCTGACATGGCCAAGTCGAAGATCGAATCTGATCACGGTCTGAACGTACGCATGTTCATCACCGGTCTGTTGCTGGTGGTGCTGTACCTGATTATCACCACCGTGCTGATCTCGCTGGGCGTGGCCTACGGGTTGGTGATTTTCATCGTCGTCGCGCTGATCTTCTCGCAGTACTACTTCTCGGACAAGATCGCGATGTTCTCGATGCACGCCGCCGAAGTGACACCGGCCCAAGAGCCCAAGTTGCACGAGATCGTCGACCGGCTGTGCCTGCTCGCCAACATGCCCAAGCCACGCGTGGGCGTCGCCGAGATTGACCTGCCTAACGCCTTTGCCACCGGTCGTAGCCCCAGTCACGCGGTGATCTGCGCTACGCGCGGCATCATGAACCGCCTCAGTGACGAAGAACTCGAAGCCGTCCTCGCTCACGAACTCTCACACGTCGCGCACCGCGACGTCGCGGTGATGACCATCGCGTCAGGCGTGGGCATGCTCGCGGGCATGGTGTCGCGTGTCGCGATGTTCGGTGCCATGTTCGGTGGCGGCCGCGGGGGTGGTCGCGGGAATCAAAACGCCGCGCTCGTCGAGATGGTGACCTGGCTGGTGTCCATCGTGATCTACATCGTGGCGTACCTTCTCACCATGGCGCTCTCGCGCTACCGCGAACTCGCGGCCGACCGTTCGGGGGCCATCCTCATCGGCAAGCCCAGCGTCTTGGCGAGCGCGCTCGTGCACATTACGGGCGACATGGGCAAGATCCCACGCACCGACCTACGCAAGTCCGAGAGCATGAACGCCTTCTTCTTCGTGCCCGCTCTGGCCGGCGGCTCCGCGGCGTCGCTCTTTTCGACGCACCCGACCCTAGAAAAGCGACTGGACGCCCTCAACAAGCTCGAGCGCGAACTCAACGGCTAGTGGGCCTTCGCGACACGATCTTCGGGCGAACAAAGCAGGTTGCGCCCCAGCTCGACAACATCTTCGCTCTCCCCACCGCCGCGCTGACGCTGCAGAGCGAACTCGACCTCGTTACTTCGGGTCAGGCGGGGCTCTGCTTCAAGTCCGGTAGCGGCGAGTCAACGATTAGCACCGACGCCGACATCGAGGAGTTGCTCAATTTCGACGAGGTGAAGGATTCATTCACCCTCACCACCGACGACCTGGGTTTTAAGTGGCTCGTCGTCAACGATCCCACCATCGACGGGCTCGTCACCAAAATTCACGCCGCCAACACCTCGATGGTGGAGCACCAGCTCGGACCGCGACTGTTGTGCGCGGTGTTTGGTTTCGTGCCCATCACTCCCCCGGGTGAAGGATCGGTGCGCCTGGTCTATCTGTTGAAGCAAGGCACCTTCTACCCGTTCGCACCCACGAATTCCAATCAGCGCAACAACGAGCTCGAGTTGCGCGTCAAGTCGTTTCTCAGCACCGATCTCGTTATCGAAAAGGACCTCTCACGGTGGATGGCGCTGTGGAACCTTCCGGTTAAGTAATTCTCAGCCCGCGCTAGTGCGAGCGGCCGTGTTGCGCGCCATCGCCTGCGCGTGGAACCAGAGGTCCAGACCACCCTCATTTTTGGGTGCACCCATCGCCGCCGTGAAGAGCGCCACTGCGTGCACCGCGTTGGGCGCCGCCGGATCGACCAGAACGGTGCTGACCCGGTTGAAGAGTAGGAACTCTCTCATGCGCACAATCAATGCTTCGTTCAGTGCGGGCAAGCGGGTGTGAGCCCCCGACCAGTACGAAAGGTACTGGGTGATCTGCAACGGGCGCGTCGCTGCGGGCTGGCCCGTCACGTGGTTTCGCGGCGTGGGGATGATGGCCTCGCCCGAGATCATCTTCCAGCGAAAATCGGTACGGATCTGCCAGTACATCGACGTCGCGTTGGGCGAGGCGCTGAAGGGAAAGGGGAGGACGACCGAACCCGCGGGGATCTGCAGGTCGTCACTGGTGGTGAAGAACGACGGCACGCTCGGTACAAGTCGAGTGGTGATGGGTAGGCGCGGTGCGTACACCGCGATGGCCGCGACCAGCAGGACGCCGAGCGTCACGTTCACCGCGAGTCGCGGGTCACGGCGGTGACGGTGACGCGCCGATCGCGCGAGGGGCTCCCTGGCCCACGAGATCCAGCGGGCCACACCGAGAGCGACCAACACTGCGACGAAGAATGACGCGAAGAGGGCGAAGCGATTGGGCAGGTCGCTCTGGAGAAACGAGATCTTGCCAATGGCCGCCCAGGGCAACGGGAGGTGAATGGTGTGATTGGCCACCATGAGCCAACGCCCCATCGTGAGCACGTCAACTCCGATGAGGACGCCCGTCACGTAGAGCACCCAGCGATTTCTTCGCATTGTCCAGACGATCAGCCCGAGGGCCACCACGAGCGGTGCGCCGAGGTAACTCCCGTTCTCTCCTAGGTCGCCGCCCATGAACTTGTTGCCTAACCGCGTGAGGAACGACGGATGGATGGCCTGAAGGCTATTGGGGACAATGGTGCCCAGGACGTCGAGTTTGAGTGGACTGTGCACCGTCCCGTGGGTCGCGCCGTGGATCGCCTGGGGTCCGAAGAGCTGGAAGTAGACGGGGTAGCCGAGCACGATCAGCGCCGCGCCCAGGGCGTACGCGCCCGCTCTCAGCACGTAGTCGACACGCTGTCGGTCGATCTGATGACGATTGACGATCACGACGAAGGCCAGCGCGAAGATCGAGACGATGACCGTGTCGGCCGCGACTTCTTGGGAGATGAAGAATTGTCCGATCACGACGAGGGCCAAGATCAGTCCCCACCGGCGCGGCGAACCTTCCTGGACAGCGACGATACGAAAGAGCGCGTAGAAGATGAGCGGTGGCAGTGGCACGAAGATCAAGAAGACGTGCGCGACGCCTTGACCCACCATGTAGGGCGAGAAACCGTAGAGCGCGCCCGCGAGGAACGCCGCGAGATTCGAGTGCGTGAGGCGTCGTACGACGAAACAACACGCTAATGCCGACACCGGAAACGCCGCCCACATGAGGAAGTTGTAGCTGGACACCGCGCCAAAGAGCCACGTCACCGGAGCCACCACTACGGCCAACAACGGCATCACCGTGTTGGTGGCGAGATTGGCGCCCGAGGGATAGTCCATCCAGTTCGTAAACATCGGATTGTGCCCGTGTAGCAGGGCCCACGGCGTCCACTTGAGGAACCACACCTCTTGCATCTCGTCGCCGCAGGCGCAACCCACGATCGAGTGAGAACTCAGCGGCCACTGCGACCAGTACACCGCCACCGAGATGAGGACGAAAAGTCCCAGAGCCACGAGGAGGAACTTCTTCGGCGGGGTCGCCTCCACCCGATCGATCAACCGTCGCCACCCACCCGCGGCGACCTCGAGGGTCGAGGCGACGCCGTCACCAACCTGGTCGCCTCGCATGTCCACCCTCAACTCTTACGCCCCTGCGGCTGACCTCGCGCTCGACGTCCGTCCGTCGAGCGACACTCCGGGCAACTGTAGCAATGGCGTCGAGGGTGCGACGTGAACGAATACAGCGCGCGCCGGTCCCTCGCGGACGAGAATAAGGGTGAGGAAAATGAGAAATACCACGGTGTAACCTGAGGTGGCGTCATAAATCGTTTCGAGCGTCCACGTCGGTGTCCTCGCCGAGGAGACGGTGGTGGGGCCGAACCAATGGACGACGTTACCGCGAGCGCAGACTAAAATGATGGAGGCAACAACATGGCCGTAGACGATTCACTCGCGGGAGTGAACCCTTCCTTCGGATTGCCCATCGCCGGTCGCGGCCCCGGCTCGCTGCTGAAGCGCTTCATCGCGAAGTTCATCTGGCCCTTCTTACGCCACCAAGTGGACGTGAATCACATGCTGGTCGCCGAGATCCGCGACCTCCAGGCGAATCAGGGCGTGTTGCTGGCGGTCATCGACCAACAGCTCTCGGAGAACGGGCACGCCACCGTGTCCATCCGACGACTCGGCGGGCAGCTGGACTTCGTGGAGGACGGCCTGCATAACGTGGAGAACGCCCTGCACATCCTCGAAGGCCAGTTCACCTTCGTCGTCGAACAGCGCGAGAGTCACCTTGCCGACGTCCAGACGCACGTCACGGTGCGCACACAGCAACTCGAGAACCAGATCGACCTCGGTCAGCGCCAACTGCTCGCTCGCTTCTATGACGGATTCGGGGCGCTGCAGCGCGACGTCACCCAGATCGCCAACGACCTCGTGGACATGTCCGGTCGCTTCAGCGATTTCCGCAGTGATGCCACCGCGGAGATTCGCGGGTACTTAGAGACGATCGCCGGTCTGTTGGCGCGCATGGCCGAAGTTGACCACTTCCTCACCGAGGTGAAGCGCACGTACCCCGAACTGGTGAAGCCCACGCAACTCGTCAAGCTCGCCACCGGTTTCGACGCGATCGAACGCGCGCACGCCATGCGCTTTCGCGGGACGCGCGAAGTCATCATGGAGCGCGTCTCGGCGTACGTCCCCGAACTCAAGTCCATCACTGAGCTCGGACCGGTCCTCGACGTGGGCTGTGGCGGGGGTGAACTGCTCGAGGTATTGAAGGACAACGACATCGACGCCTACGGCATTGAGATCGTCGAGGCCGCGGTCGAAGAGTGTGTGGCCGCCGGGCTCGACGCTCGCCTCGACGACGCATTGCACCACCTCTCGACGGTGCCCAAGGGAACTTTAGGAGCGGTAACGGCGATCCACGTGGTCGAACACATCGGTATCGATGCGCTGATCGAGCTCATCGACCTCTCGCTCCAGGCGCTTCGTCCTGGCGGCATGATTATCTTCGAGACCCCCAACCCGGGCAACGTGATGGTGGGGGCCGATAGCTTCTACATCGACCCGACGCACGACCACCCCATCCCCAGCCCGCTCCTGGAGTTCCTCGTCTCGATTCGAGGATTCGCCGACGCGCGTATCGTTCCCTTCAAGCGCGCGCCCAACCTCTTCACTCCCGTGATGCCCAATCAAGGCGTGTGGGCCAATGACGTGTCGCGCGTCGCTCAACACGTGTCCAACGTGCTGCTGGGAGCGGAGGACTACGCGGTGATCGCTCGACGAGCGATCTAACCGTGCGCATCGCCGTCTGGACGCCACTACCGCCCGAACCGTCGGCTATTGCGGACTACAACGCTCCGCTACTGGCGGTCATGGCGCGCGACGCTCGCGTCGAGCTCACGGCCATCGTTCGTGACGACATCACCCACACGAACGCGCCATCGCGCGTCGCGGTGTGTCGCGTGAGTGACTACCAGCCCGGGGACTACGACCTCGATCTGTACCACGTCGGTAACAATCCGACCTTTCACGGCTACATGTGGCGAGCCGCCCTCGCGCGACCCGGCGTCGTCGTCTTGCACGACCCCGCCATCGTCGACTTCGTCGAGGTGATGCTCGGTGGGCGACATCGGCGCATCTTCGAACTCGAGGTGGCGTACAACCTCGGCACGACAGAACGGAACGAGGAGTGGGTGAACTCCGCAATCGCCGCGTGGGACCGCACCGAACTACTGATGTCACGGCGCCTTGTCGAATCCAGCCTCTCCACCCTCGTGCACAGCCAGTGGGCCGCTGATCACCTGCGCGAGCGCTTCGGCGTCACCAATGTGCGCACCGTTCCCTTCGCCGTCAGCATCGAAACAACGCGCACGGCACCGCGTCGTTCTGCGACGCTGACCTTCGGAGTTTTTGGCAGCATCAGCTTTCACAAACGCGTGCCCGAGGTCGTGGCCGCGTTCGTCGAAGCACGTCAGCGCGGACTCGACGCCCGCATGATCGTGGCCGGTCGCCGCGACAGTCGTGACGCCGAGGACCGGGTGCATCGTCTCATTGACCAACACGACCTGGCGTCCGACGTCCACTTCGCCGTGGACGTCGACACCCACGACTTTCGTGCCCTGCAAGAAAGTTGTGACGTCTTGGTCGGCCTTCGCTCACCCACCGCGGGAGAGACCAGCGCGTCCTTGCTCGAATGTTTCGCGCTGGGCAAGGCCGCCATCGTCTCGGACGTGCCCCAAAACACCGAATTCTCTGAGGACTACTGCTGGCGGGTGAGCGTCGATTCAGAACGCGAGAGCGAGGAGTTGGTCGACGCGATGCTGCGCGCCGCGAGCGACGTCGACGCGACGCGACGCGCGGGACGCGACGCGCTGGCCTACGTGACCGAGCATTGCCGCATCGAACAGGTCGCGGCCCTCTACCTCGACGAGTTGTTCCGCGTCGCGTCCCTCGAGACCCCGGAAACTCACGAAGAGGTCCTGCCCCCCATTGGCATCAACGCCATCGCGTCGTGGGCGGGGGCCACGGGCCTCGCCGAAGCCGGTCGGCGCGCCGCCCTGGCCTTGTTGAACGAAGGGGTCGCCATCGCCACTCAGGACGTCAACCTGTGGGCCAAGGTCGACCCGGGTCGCGTCCCCGCGGAGATCGCCGCGTTGCCCGAGGGACACCCGTACCCCATCGGTGTGTCGTTTCTCAACATCAACGAGTTCCACGTCGTCAAGGGATGGCAGCTGCGCGGACACGGTACGCCGTACTTGATCGCGATGTGGTACTGGGAGTTGCCCGCGTTGCCCGCAGACATGGTCCCCGAGATCGACCGCGTCGACGAGATTTGGGTCGCGAGCGAATTCGTGCGCGACGTCTTCATGCGATACACGACGAAACCCATTGAAGTGATGCCCTGCGTCGTCGAGCCGGTGGCGGACCCGCTCGTGACCCGCGAGATGCTGGGCGTACCCGGCGAGGAGGCGGTCATCTACCTTGTGACCTTCGACGCCAATTCGACCATCGCGCGAAAGAACCCCTACGGAGCCATCCGGGCCTTCGAAGAGGCGTTCGGCGTCGGGCGTACCGACGTCGTGCTGGTGATCAAGGTGATCAACCTGGCCAATTACCCAGTCGTCCAAAACGACCTGCGACAACACATGGAACGCATCGGCGGCATCTTGATCGAGACCGACATGGCCGCCAGTGAGATCGCCGCCCTTATCAAGTACGCGGACGTCTACGTGTCGCTGCACCGCTCCGAGGGTTTTGGCCTGGGCCTCGCTGAGGCCATGTATTTCGGACACCCGGTGATCGCGACGGCCAATTCGGGCAACATGGAATTCATGAACGCGTCCAACAGTTGCTTGGTGGGATACGAGTCAATGGTCGTGCACCGCAACGAACTCAGTGACAATCCCACGGCCATCACGCTGTACCAACCGGGCAACCTCTGGGTCGACCCCGACGTGGCGCAGGCGGCGCGACTGATGCGGTGGCTGTTCGAAAATCCCGAACAACGAACCCGCATTGGCCAACGCGCGTCGGCCGACATCCGGTCGCGTTACAGCTCGCTGGCCGCCGGACGTGCCATGCGAGAACGCCTGGAAGAAGTGAACGCCCATGTTCGCCGACTGGACAGCACGAACAGGAAAGTTACTCGCGCGCTTTAGGGGTGCGTCATGTCCTCGGGAACGATGGCCGCGTCGAATTCTTCGTCCGTCAAGTACCCGAGCGACAGCACCGATTCGCGCAACGTGAGACGCTCCTTGTGGGCCTTCTTGGCCACCTGGGCCGCCTTGTCGTAGCCGATCAAGGGGTTGAGGGCGGTTACCAGCATGAGCGAATTGGCAAGGTGGTGTGCGATCTGCTCGTAATCGGGTTCGAGCCCTTCGACGCAGTATTCGCGGAAGCGGTCGCAGGCGTCGGTGAGCAAGTCGATGGAATTACAGAAGTTGTGAATGATGACGGGCTTGCACACGTTGAGTTCAAGGTTGCCCCGCGAACCCGCGATGGACACCGCCGTGTCGTTGCCGAAGACCTGGATGCTCACCATGATCATCGCCTCGCTCTGGGTCGGGTTGACCTTGCCGGGCATGATGGACGAGCCCGGCTCGTTCTCGGGCAATTGCAGCTCTCCCAGGCCGGAACGCGGACCCGATCCCAACCAGCGAAGGTCGTCGGCGATCTTGGCGAGGCTCGTGGCCAACGTCTTGATCGCTCCGTGCGCGAAAACGAGCGCGTCGTGCGCGGCCAAGGCGGCGAACTTATTGGGCGCGGTGACGAAAGGCTTGTTGGTCAGTTCGGCGATCTTCTCGGCGACGCGCCTGGCGTAGTCGGGGTGGGTGTTGAGGCCCGTGCCCACGGCCGAGCCGCCGGCCGCCAACTCGCACAGGCCCGGTAGGACCAGTTGCAGGCGATCAAGGTCCGCGTCGAGCTGAGCGACGTACCCCGAGAACTCCTGGCCCAGGGTGAGGGGCACCGCGTCCATCAAGTGCGTGCGGCCAATCTTGACGACGTCGGCGTAGGCCTCGGCCTTAGCGTGCAGGGCGTCACGCAGTCGCGTGACCGAGGGCACCAGTCGTTCGGTGATCTCGACGACCGCCGCGACGTGCATCGCCGTGGGGAAGGTGTCGTTAGAGGACTGGGACATATTGACGTCGTCGTTGGGGTGGATGGGGGACTTTGATCCCATGATCCCCGCGGCCAACTCAATGGCCCGATTGGAGATGACTTCGTTGACATTCATGTTCGATTGCGTCCCCGAACCGGTCTGCCAGATCCGCAGCGGGAACTCATCGGCCAGCGATCCGTCGATCACTTCGCGCGCGGCGCGCTCGATGAGGTCGGCCTTGTCGGCGTCGAGTTTGCCCAAATCGTGGTTCACCAGCGCCGAGGCCAGCTTCAAGACGCCGAACGCCCGGATGAGCGCCACGGGCATCGTCTCGTCGCTGATGGCGAAGTGGTGCAGGCTGCGCTCGGTTTGCGCTCCCCAGTAATGCTCGGCGGGGACGTCGATCTCTCCCATCGAGTCGGACTCAATACGCACGGCCATGACTTGTCACTTTCTTCAGTACGCCCGAGGTGTCCGGGTCGGACACTTCAACCAAATACCACGTTAGCCAGTGACGCCGTCGGCGGACGACGGTGAGAGTTAGTGACTATTTTCGTTAAGGTACATCCAGTTCGAAGACTCAAAACTCGACTAGCTAAAGGAGCACTCATGTCTGACACGTTCACCCCCGCCGCTCGCGCGATCTTCGACAAGCAGGTTCTCGCCCACGTCGCGTGCCTGGACCTCAACGGCGCGCCGCACGTGACGCCGGTGTGGGTCGGACTCGACGGCGAGGACGTCATCATCAACACCGCCCTCGGTCGAGCCAAGGCTCGCTTCCTCGCCAACGACTCGCGCGTGGCCGTCTCGTTGACCGATCCCGACAACCCCTACGTGTGCGTCGCCCTGCGTGGTACGGTGACGGGCTTCACCACTGACGGCGCCGACGAGGTGATCGACGGCTTCGCCAAGAAATACCTGGGCGTCGATTCCTACCCCATGCGCCGCGAGGGTGAGGTACGCGTCACCGTGCGCATCACGCCCGAGCACATCAGCGTCCAGCCGGAGTAGACGACGACGCTCAGGGGTAGTACCCGAACACGCTCTTCACCTCGAGGAACTCCCTCAGGCCAAAGACGCCGTATTCGCGACCGTTACCGGACTGCTTGTAGCCCCCGAAGGGTGAGCGACCGTCCAGCCCCTTGCCGTTGACGTGCACCATGCCCGAGCGGATTCGACGCGCCAGTGCGCGCGCCCTGTCCACGTCGCTCGACGACACCGCACCCGATAGACCGTAGGGCGAGTCGTTGGCGATGCGCACCGCGTCCTCCTCGTCGTCGTAGGCCACCAGCACCACCACGGGGCCAAAGACTTCCTCACGCGCAATCGCCATGTCGTTGGTGACGTTCGAGAGCACCGTCGGTCGAACGAAGTATCCGCGCTCGAGTCCCGACGGACGTCCCAGTCCCCCGGCGACCAGGTGCGCCCCCTGAGCGAGCGCCTGAGTAATCATCTCCTGGATCTTGTCGAATTGCGCGGCGGAAATGACGGGGCCGATCATCGTGCCGGGCGCCGCGGGAGCGCCCGCCACCACGGAATTAGCGACGCGCGCGGCAATCACTTCGGCTTGGCTCAATTGATCACGTTGTACCAAGATGCGCGTACGCGCGTCGCAAGACTGACCGGAATTCTCCATGATCGCCATCACCGACTTCGCGACCGTCTGTTCTAAGTCGACGTCGGGGAGCAAGATGTCGGCCGACTTTCCACCGAGTTCTTGGTGAACCCGCTTGACCGTATCGGCGGCGTTGCGGGCGACCGACACGCCCGCGCGAGTGGAACCGGTGATCGACACTAGGTCAACTTCGGGGTGACTGGCCAGCGCGGATCCGACTGTGGGTCCGTCACCGTTGACGAGGTTGAAGACGCCCGCGGGGACTCCCGCCTCGTCCATCACCTCAGCGATGATCAACGCACTCAGCGGCGCGAGCTCCGACGGCTTGAGCACCATGGTGCAGCCCGCCGCCAGGGCCGGCGCCACCTTCGAGGCGATTAGCAGCAGTGGCCAATTCCACGGGGTAATGAGGGCGCACACCCCGGCCGGCTCGTAGAAGACGGCCGTCGAACCGTCACGGCTGTCGAACTCGAAGTTTTGCAGCGCCTCGAAGGCCTGTCGAAACTGACCGAGGCCCACGGGCACCTGGTCCTCGCGCGACAACGTCGCGGGTGCACCCATCTCCTGGGACACCACGTCGGCCAGTTCGTCCGATCGCGCGCGATAGACCGTCATCACCGCGTCGAGCAGCCACAGACGTTCATCGCGCGTCGTCGCGGCGAACGTGGCGAAGGCGTCACGGGCGCTGGTGACCGCCGCATCAACGTCTCGCGACGTGCCCATCGCGATCGTCGCGATCTCGAGTTCCGTCGTGGGATTGATGACGGATCGCGTGTCGTGTCCGAGCGGCTGCACCCACTGCCCACCGACGTAGAACTGCCGGACGTGCGTCGTGATCATCTCGGAAACTCCTTCGTTCTCGACTTCGTCGCGCTCTCGTCTCATAGAACCTTCTCGAGGAAGGCTCTCGTGCGTTCTTCTCGGACTCCCTGGGTGGAGAGGTGACTCGACGGACCCTCCTCGATCACGGCACCTCGTTCCATGAACACGAATCGGTGCGCCACCTCGCGGGCGAAACCCACTTCGTGAGTCACGGCCACCATGGTCATCCCCTCGGCCACAAGGTCACTGAGAACGTTCAAGACCTCGTGGACCATTTCGGGGTCCAGGGCCGACGTCGGTTCATCGCACAACAACAGACGCGGCTCCATCGCGAGGGCCCGCGCGATGGCGACTCGTTGTTGCTGTCCTCCCGACAACTCACGCGGGTAGCTCTGCGCTTTGTGGGTGAGTCCGACGCGACGCAGCAGTTCCATGCCTTTTTCCATCGCGTCCTTGCGTCGCAGGCCCAAGACACCACACGGAGCCTCGATGACGTTGTCAATGGCGCTCATGTGCTCGAAGAGATTGAACTGTTGAAAGACCATGCCAACTTTCTGGCGTTGACGTGACAGCGTTCGCGCGCTCACCTCGAAGAAGGTGTCGCCCTCTCGTCGAAAGCCGAGCGAGTCGCCGTCGATGAAGATGTACCCCTCGTCCGGTCGCTCGAGGAAGTTCAGGCAACGAATAAACGTGGACTTGCCCGCACCCGAGGGACCGAGAATGCACACCGCGCTCCCCGCTTCGATGGTCAAACTGACGTCGTCCACGGCCTTCTCGTTGCCGAAGTTCTTGGTCACACGCCACGCTTCGAGGAGTGGGGTGCTCATAGGGCCTCCACTGCGGGGACGCCAACCTTGGTCCCGCGACTCGTATTTTGCATCACTCGCTCGAGCCACCACTGAAGGAGCGAGAGGACCGACACGATCACCGTGTACCAAATCGTGGCCACGACCAGTAGCGGCATCACCTGAAAGGTCCGCGAATAAATCTCCTGCACCGAAAAGAGTAAATCGGGAAGTGAGATGAAGGCGACCAGCGACGTCGACTTGCACAGGTTGATCGTCTCGTTGGCAATCGGTGGGATGGCCAGGCGAGCTGCTTGAGGCAAGACGACGCGCTGGAGGATGCGCCACTGGGTCATGCCGAGCGCTTCAGCCGCCTCGGTCTGTCCCTTGGGCACCGAGATGATCGCGGCACGGATCACCTCGGACGTGTAGGCCGCTTGCTGGAGACCAAAGGTCAAGACGGCGGCGGTCATCGCCGCGGTGAGGTCCTTCGTGGCGAAGGTCACGAACGCGGGTCCGAAGGGAATGCCGAGCGAAAGATTCTCGTACAACAACGCGAAGTTATACGCGAACAGGAGCAGTACGAGCAACGGGACGGAACGAAAGAACCATACGTACACGCCGTTGACGACGCGCAGCACCCGGTTCTTGGAGAGCCGCATGTTCGCGAGCAGGGTGCCCAGAACGATGGCGATGGCG